>ENA-UOOA01006784-UOOA01006784.1-human-gut-metagenome-genome-assembly--contig:-P61old-NODE-6784-length-10748-cov-4.291219_pt1 | contig 10748 bp, 9 predicted proteins | sample MGYA00242467_ERZ724014 | MGnify/ENA metagenome assembly ERZ724014
AGCTCATCCGCCGGGCCAACGAGGAGCACACCACGGTGCCGGAGCTTGCGGATAAGTATATAAAGGAATACAGGCAGGATGCGGAGGGCCTCTGCGCCGAGCCTGCCACCTGCAATCCCCGCGCTACCGAGCACATACCCCAGATAATCAAGCTGGTGGAGACCCTCATAGAAAAGGGCCATGCATATCCCGTAGCAAACGGCGATGTATATTTCTCCGTCCGCTCCTTTCCCGGCTACGGCAAGCTTTCAGGCCAGTCCATAGACGACCTTGAGTCCGGCGCGCGCATAGAGCCGGGAGACCTGAAGAGGGATCCTCTGGACTTCGCCCTCTGGAAGGGCGCCAAGCCCGGCGAGCCCGCATGGGACTGCCCCTGGGGCAAAGGCCGCCCGGGCTGGCATATAGAGTGCAGCGCCATGAGTATGGAGCTTTTGGGCCCCACCTTCGACATTCACGCGGGCGGGCAGGATCTCATATTCCCGCACCATGAAAACGAGATAGCCCAGAGCGAGGCGGCCACAGGCAAGCCCTTCGCAAGGTACTGGATGCATAACGGCTATATAAACGTTGACAATCAGAAGATGTCAAAGTCACTGGGCAACTTCCGCCTTGTGCGGGACATAGCTCAGGAATTCGACCTTGAGGCCGTCCGCCTGTTCCTGCTCTCCGCCCAGTACAGGAACCCCATCAATTTCACCCGTGAGCTTATCGAGCAGGCCAACACCGCCCTCACCCGTATCCGCACCGCCCGGGAACGCCTTGCCGAAGCCAAGGAAGGCCCCGCTACGGAGGAGGATGCCAGATTCTGCGCATCTTTGGAGGAACACGAGAAAAAGTTCTGCGACGCCATGGACGACGACCTGAACACCGCAGACGCGCTGGGCGCAATGTTCGACTACGCCCGGGCTGTCAACACCTTCGTAACAGAGCCCAGAAGTAAGGAAGCGCTGGAAAGGGCGGCAAAGCTCTTTGACGATATGACCAACGTGCTGGGCATACTCCAGCACAGTAAGTCGGAGGAATTCCCCAAAGAGGCGGTCGCTCTGCTAAACGAGCGCGCAGAAGCCCGCAAGGCCAAGAACTGGGCCCGGGCAGACCAGATCCGCGAGGAGCTGAAGGCCATGGGCTTTGCGGTGGAGGACAGCAAGGAGGGCGCAAAGCTGAAGAGGCTGTAAAGGGCGCGCCTGCTAAAAAATCCACGGATTCAGCCAATACATTTTTGAACAATATTTTAAATCATTACCATATGCCTTGAAATAAGGGATATTGGTTGATAAAATCAGGAGGAAATAATCATTGGGAAGCGATATGCTTTCGCTCTTTAGCCTTATAATAGGCGTGTACCTCATATATGCCGCCATAGTCGGGCGCGGCAAGCTGTATGAGAACGAGTACCTGAACTGTCCGAGGGAGCAATACGTCAAGGGCCTGCGCATACTGGCCGCCATATCCGGCGTGCTGCTCACGGTTTCCAACCTTCTGGAGTATCTTGGCGTCATAGCCTACGGCTCCCCCATAGCCATCGCGCTTTGGGCGCTGGGCTTTGCAAGCCTGATAGTCATGATGGTGTACTCCTCGAAAAAGACCGACAGAAAGGCTGCGGCGGCGGGGCATAAGACCGCCGAAAAAAAGGACTACGACCCTCTTCGCGCCGCCTTCGTGTTCGACGATGATGAGGACGTATCCCAAAAGAAAGAAAAATAAGAAATCACTCTGAAAGGAAAGCGTTTATGAAAAAGACTATTATCCGCATCGTAGCAGTGGCCATGCTGGCACTGATGGTGCTGACCGCACTTCCCGCCTTCGCTTATAATATCGTAGGCACGGCGGCGGCCCAGACCCCTGTTTACAAGGACACCAAGGGCAGGAAGGTCGAGCTGTATGTCAGCGGCCCCGTCACCATAAACAGGCAGGATAACAAATCCGGCATGTACAACGTCACCGTCAGCTATGACGGCAAGACCTACACCGGCTGGGTATACCCCTCCGCCATCTCCGGCATAGGCTATGACAAGAGCACCGGCGGCTCTGCCTCCGGCTCCACCTCCGGCACCACCGGCGGCACGACCTCCGGCGTTACCGGTACCTATACCGCCACCATCGCCACCGGGGCGGCCATAAACGTCAACGGCACCAACTACCCCGTAAGCGTAGGCGGCAGCATCAACGTCAACTACCGCGACGCGACCGTAGGCAACGTCACCGGCTGGGTAGCCGCCTCCTCCCTCTCCGGCTTTAGAAGGAACGGCTCCTCCATAAGCCTTTCCGACCTGCCCACCAGCGGCGGAACCACCGGCGGTACCATCGGCGGCACTACAAGCCCCGCCCCCACCCCCTATGTAAATCAGAATCAGAACCAGAACACCGCCAGCGGCACCTTCTCAGCCAACCTCGCCGCGGGCACTGCTATTACCAATAACGGCAAGACGGTAGGCATCGTGCAGAACGCGGGCAACGTCAACGTCAACTACCGCGACGCCTCCGGCTCCCAGGTATACGTCACCATAGGCAGCGTTGCGGGCTGGGTACCCGCAAGCGCCATCTCCAACCTCAGGAGCACAAGCTCCGGCTCCATCAACGTAGCCAACCTGCCCACCAGCGGCGGCACTGCCGGCTCCACCGGCGGCACGGCCTCCGGCGTGAATATGTACGACAAGGCCAAGAGCGCCGTATCCAAGGACAAGAACATATACGTCCGCTCTACCGCCACCAGCTCCACCAAGGGCGCTACCAAGCTGCGCAATATGCGGGGCAAGACCTTCACCGTGCTGGGCACTGACAGCACCGGCAGCTTCCTGTATGTGGACTACAACGGCACCCGGGGCTTCGTCCGGGCTCAGGACTTCACCTTCACCAGCGGCAACGTGGTTGAGCAGAAGCCTAACAACAACACCGGCACAACCGGCGGCAACGTGACCTCCAACAACACCGGCATGGCCGCCATAGGCACCCCCGCAGGCAAGGGCACAGGCTCCAGCTCCGAAAAGTGGGGCAGCATCAGCATACCCGGCGCAGGCACCTACCCCATCTACGGCAATTATATCGGCGAAAAGAAGGGCAAGACATACTATTACTATGACTATGTGCTCCGCAAGAGCTACTACTACGTACACACCACCACGGCCCAGGGCTCTCAGGTAGCGGTGGTAATGGGCCACAACAACCGCAAGAAGGTAGGCACCTCAAATTCCTACTTCCACAACCTGCACCATATCCAGAACGCCATACTGGGCAAGTCCAGCTGCGAAAAGTGCAAGGCGAGCTGCTCCGGCTACGGAAAGTCCATTTCCGCAAGCTGGGAGGGCAGCAGCAGCTGGGAGGTAGTGGCCTTCTTCGAGGTACCCAAGAACAAGGCGTATAAGAACATACTGCCCCAGATGGCGCAGCCCTGGAACTACACCACCGCCCAGTACCTCTCCAACGTGAAGTCCTATGTGAACACCTTCTCGGGCAAGAGCTGGGCAAACACCTCCGCCCTTACCGATAACGGCAAGTACATGATGCTCGTCACCTGCGGCGACAGCGGCGACAACGACAGCATCGCAAAGCTCTACATGCTGCTCAAGGCGGTAGGCTAAACGGCGCAAATACAAATAAAGCGGCTTAAAAGCCGCTTTTTTTGTATCCACTAAAATAATTCTTATGTTATAATGTATCTTGGCGTGGAATAGGCGCCGGAAGGAGTAATTTAATGAAGAAATGTTCTGTCGGCGGTCAGGCCGTTATGGAGGGCGTCATGATGAAGGCCCCCGGCGGCATCGCCATGGCGGTCAGGGACGCAAAGGGCCGCATAATATTGGATTATAAAGAATATACCACAAGGGCGAAAAAAGGTACCTTTTTAGGCCTGCCCATAGTGCGGGGCGTGGTGGCCTTCGTGGAGAGCCTTACCATAGGCATGAATACCCTTACCAGATCCGCGGAGCTCATAGGCGACCCCATAGACGAGGAGCCCACAAAATTCGAGAAGTGGCTGTCGGAAAAGCTGGGCAAGTCGGTAGAAAAGGTAGTGATGGGCCTTGCGGTGATACTGGCCGTGGCGCTGTCCGTAGGGCTGTTCTTCCTGCTGCCCCAGTTTATTAGCAGCCTTATTTTCCGCGGCAGCGCCGCCGCCTCCGCCACAAAGTGCCTGGTCGAGGGGCTGGTGCGCCTTTGCGTATTTATATGCTACATATTCTTCTGCGCCAGCGTCAAGGATATAAAGCGGGTCTTCATGTACCACGGGGCGGAGCATAAGACCATCGCCTGCTATGAGGCGGACGACCCCCTCACCCCGGAAAACGCCATGAAGCACAGCCGCCTCCACCCCCGCTGCGGCACCAACTACCTTTTCCTCGTCATGGCGGTATCCATAGTTTTCTTCGCGGTGGTGGGCTGGAACGAGAGCTTCTGGCTCAGGCTGCTTTCCCGCATAGTGTTCCTGCCGCTGGTGGCAGGAATAAGCTATGAGGTGCTGAAGCTCGCCGCGAAGTACGAAAACATATTCACAAAGATAATCCGCGCCCCCGGCATGGCGCTCCAGTACATCACCACCAAGGAGCCCACCGAGGACATGCTTGAGGTGGCCATAGCCTCCTTCAACCTTGCCATGTCAGAGCCAAAGGAGGCGATGGAGATGGTCAGAAAAAACCGCGAGGAAACGGCGGATAAGGCGGAAGCATGACCGCGCTGGAATACGCGGAGGAGCTGCTTTCCCCCGTTACTGAGGAGCATGAGGCCGAGGCGCGGATAATTATATCCGAACTTACCGCCCTGCCCATAGGGCGCATAAATATAGAAGCCCCTCCCCTCTCCGCAGCGCTTAAGGAGAGCATAGACGGCATAGCCAAAAGGCGGGCGCAGGGCGAGCCCCTTCAATACATACTGGGCAAATGGGAGTTTATGGGGCTGCCCTTTTACACGCGGCCCTGCGCGCTGATACCGAGGCAGGACACCGAGACGCTGTGCGAGGAGGCGCTGTCGATAGGCGGCAAGACGCTTCTTGACCTCTGCTGCGGCACCGGCTGCATAGGGGTATCGCTGGCAAAGCTTGGGGGCTTTGAGGTGACCTTCGGGGATATAAGCCCGGACTGCCTCGCCCTTGCCAGGGAAAACGCCGCCCTCAACGGCGTACTGGGCAAATTCCTGCTGACGGACATGTTCTCTGATATATCCGATAGCTTCGACCTTATCTGCGTCAACCCACCCTATATACCCACCTCGGAGCTTGCCTCATTGCAGGCCGAGGTGAAGAGGGAGCCGGTGCTTGCGCTGGACGGCGGCGCGGACGGGCTGGACTTTTACCGCCGGATATCCCGGGATTATGCCGCGCACCTCTCCCCCGGCGGCACTCTCCTTATGGAGGTGGGCGCGGGGCAGGCGGCGGACGTGGCGGCGATGTTCCCGAACGCGGAGATAATAAAGGATATTTGCGGAATAGAAAGGGTGGTGGCGGTCAGGAGATGAAAAGGCTGATATTCCTTATGCTGCCGCTGCTTTTCATGGCGGGCTGCGCCGTAAGCGCGGCCTTGCCGGATGGCTTGGATACCCAGCCGGAGCCTCCCATAAGCGAAGCGCAAAGCGCGCCAACCCCCTCCCCCTCGCTGGAGCCGGAGGGCTACCGGGCCAGCGTGGGCATAGTAGGGGACATACTGATGATGACGAGCCAGATACAGGGGGCGAAAACCGCCGAAGGGTACGACTTCAGGCCCAGCTTTTACGCCATGGAGCCCCTGTTTTCCTCCGTTGACATAATGGCGGGCAATTTCGAATGCACCCTTGCGGGGGAGGCCGCGGGCTATACCCAAAGGCGGCCCGCCGCGCCGCCCCCAACCGAGGATAACCCCAACCCCAGGCAGCCCTACCAGACCTTCAATGCGTCGGACGAGCTTGCGGCGGATCTAAGGGCAGTGGGCTTCGACCTGCTCACCACCGCCAACAACCATTGCCTGGACAGGGGCAAGGAGGGGCTTTTCCGCACGATAGAGACGCTTAGAGCCGCCGGGCTTATGCAGACCGGGACGTATTTGAGCGAGGAGGAGCGGGACACGCCATGCATAATGACGGCGGGCGGCATCACCTTCGGCTTCGTCGCCATGACCGAGAGCGTGAACAGCTATGACGCAAGGCTGGGGGGCGACAGCTGGGCCGTGGGGCGGGTATCCCAGCGGGAGCGCATACAAGGTGAGATAAAGGCCTGCAGGAGCGCGGGTGCGGAGGTGGTCATAGCCTTCCCCCACTGGGGCGAGCAGTATATGGACAGCCCGGTCAGGCGGCAGCGGGAGTACGCCCAAATGCTTGCGGACTGGGGCGCGGACGCTGTGATAGGCAGCCACCCCCACTGCGCCGAGCCCTTTGAATGGATAACGGCGGAGGACGGGCGCAGAGTGCCCGTAGCCTACTCCATGAGCAACTTCATATCCAACATGGCGGGGCAGAATACCGAGTACGGCCTGTTTCTGCGGCTGGATGCGCAAAGGGACGGGGGCGGCGTAAGCATCGAGATGAGCTACCTGCCCACCGCCTGCATAATACAGAAGGCCGGCGGCAGGCGGGTGCATCAGCCCATACCCTGCTGGGCGGAGGAAGCAAAGCGCACCGGCGTCGAGCCGCTGAGCGAGGGCGAGCTGAAAAAGACCCAAAGGGCATTCGACCACGTTGTGAAAATATGCGGCCTTGAGGACGCAAAGCTTATAGAATGGACGGAGGAATATGATAAACAAGCTTAACGCACTGAAAAGACGCTACGAGGAGCTGACCGCAGCCCTCTCAGCCCCAGACGCAATGAACGATCAGGCCGCCTGGCGGGAGATGGTAAAGGAGCACAGCCAGCTTGAGGAGATAGTCAACGCCTTTGACGAGTATACCGCCGCAGTGCAGTCCGAAGCGGACTGCAAGGCCATGCTGGAGGAGCACCTTGACCCCGAGATGAAGGAAATGGTGCACATGGAGATGGCTGAGCTTGCGGAAAAGCAGCGGAAGCTCATAGAGGATATGAAGATAATGCTGCTGCCCAAGGACCCCAACGACGAGAAAAACGTAATATTGGAAATACGCGCAGGCATAGGCGGCGACGAGGCGGCGCTTTTCGGCGCAGATCTATTGCGCATGTACCAGCGCTACGCAGAGCGCCACGGCTATAAAATGGAATACATGAACGAAAACACCACCGAGGCAGGGGGCGTAAAGGAGGTCGTGCTGAATATAATCGGCAGGGGCGCCTATTCGCGGCTCAAGTTCGAAAGCGGCGTTCACCGCGTCCAGCGTGTGCCGGAGACGGAATCCCAGGGCCGCATACACACCAGCGCGGCCACGGTGGCGGTAATGCCGGAGGCTGAGGACGTGGAGGTGGAGATAGACCCCAAGGATCTTCAGATAGACACCTACCGCTCAGGCGGCGCGGGCGGACAGCACGTAAACAAGACGGAATCCGCCATACGCATCACCCATATACCTACGGGCATAGTGGTGCAGTGCCAGGACGAGCGCAGCCAGCATAAGAATAAGGACAAGGCCATGAAGGTGCTCAAGTCCCGCATATACGAGCATTTCCTCAAGGAAAAGGAGAGCGCGGAGGCCTCCGCCCGCCGCAGCATGGTGGGCAGCGGCGACCGCAGCGAGCGGATACGCACCTACAACTTCCCCCAGGGCCGGGTGACGGATCACAGGATAAACATGACGCTGTACCGGCTGGAGTCCTTCCTTGACGGGGACATGGACGAGATGATAGACGCGCTGATATTGGCGGAGCGCACAGCCCAGCTCACCGGGGAGGCGGAATAATTGGAGACGCTCTACTTCAACGCCGTAAAACAGAGCGAGGCAGGCACAAAGCTGGGAGGCAGCGTAATACGCTCAGGGGGTCTGGTGGCCTTCCCTACCGAGACCGTCTACGGTCTTGGGGCCAACGGCCTTGACGGTGAGGCGGTAAATAAGATATTCGAGGCCAAGGGCCGGCCCAACGACAACCCGCTGATACTGCATATCGCAAAAAAGAGCGACCTGAAGGATCTGTGGAAGTCGGTTCCGGAAAGGGCAAGGCTGCTGATGGACGAGTTCTGGCCCGGGCCGCTGACCATGGTATACCTGAAAAGCAGCAGGGTGCCGGAGGAAGTCACGGGGGGTCTTGATACGGTCGCCGTGCGTATGCCCGACAACAGGACGGCGCTGGCCCTCATACGCGCCGCGGGGGTGCCCATAGCCGCACCCAGCGCGAATTTATCCGGCAAGCCCTCCCCCACCACCGCCGATCACGTCAAGGCAGACATGAACGGGAAAATAGACGTAATAATAGACGGAGGCCCCTGCAATATAGGCGTGGAGTCCACCGTGGTGTCCCTCATGGGAGGCGCCGTCACCATACTCCGTCCCGGCGGTATTACCCGGGAAATGCTGGAAGCCGTAATAGGCCCGGTAAACCTTTCCCCCGCCGTTTTAGCCCCCCTGAAGCAGGGGGAAGCCGCGGCCTCCCCCGGCATGAAGTACAAGCATTACGCCCCCGACGCCCAGGTTATCGTAGGCACAGGCTCATTGCCGGATATGGCGGCAAAGCTCATAGCCGAGTACGACAGGCGGGAGGCGGAGGGCCTGACCTGCATAATTTTCGCCACCGAGGAAACTCGCTGTTTCTACAGGGGGAAAAGGTATGTTATAATAGGCGAGAGAAAAAATCCCCTTACCCTCTGCGAGAGCCTTTTTGCACAGTTCCGCGCCCAGGAGGACAAAGCGGACGTAATACTCTGCGAGGCGCTGCCGGAGACGGACATGGGCCTTGCGTACATGAACAGGTTATTGAGGAGCGCGGGATTTAAAACTATATGACCAAAGGAGTTGCTATGAAGATCGCCATTGCCGCCGACCACGGCGGGTACAAGCTCAAGGAAGAAATAAAGCCATACATCGAAAGCCTCGGCCACACCGTGACCGACTTCGGCACCTATTCGGAGGACAGCGTGGATTATCCGGATTACGCCGCCCCCTGCGCAAGGGCAGTGGTTTCGGGAGAGATGGACAGGGGCATAGTGATATGCGGAACCGGCATAGGCATCTCCATTGCCGCAAACAAGATAAAGGGCGTGCGGTGCGCCCTTTGCACCGACCCGGTAATGGCCCGGCTGACCCGGGAGCACAATGACGCAAACATGCTGGCGATGGGCGCGCGCATCATAGGCGGCGAGCTTGCTAGGGGAATAGTAAAGGCATTTCTTGAGACTGACTTTTCCAACGGAAAAAGGCACATTGACAGGATAAACAAAATAACGGAATTGGAAAGAGCAAAATAAAATCGCGTTGGATTTTTGATTCAATATACTAACCTATAAACCGAAAGGAGCAATACACAAAAATGGGTAAACTCGTCGTAATCGACCACCCTCTGGTACAGCATAAGCTGACCCTGCTCAGGGATAAGGCCACCGGCACTAAGGAGTTCCGCGCTCTGGTAGAGGAGCTGGCTACCCTGCTGGCCTATGAAGCGACCCGTGACCTTCAGCTGGAGGACGCTACGGTGGAGACCCCTGTCGCCACCGCCCACACAAAGGTGCTTGCCGGCAAGAAGCTGGCGATAGTCCCCATATTGCGCGCGGGATTGGGCATGGTAGACGGCATGATGAACCTCATACCCGCCGCCAAGGTAGGCCACATAGGCCTTTACCGGGACCCTGAGACGCTTCTGCCCGTGGACTACTACTGCAAGCTGCCCTCCGATATTTCCGAGAGGGATATCATTATAGTAGACCCCATGCTGGCTACCGGCGGCAGCGCCAACGCGGGCATTGACGTAGTTAAGCGCGCAGGGGGCAAGAATGTAAAGCTGGTCAACCTCATAGCCGCCCCCGAGGGAATCGAGGCGGTACAGAAGGCTCACCCCGATGTGGATATATTCGTAGCTCACGTGGACGATCACCTTAACGACCACGGTTATATAGTGCCGGGCCTCGGCGACGCAGGCGACAGGCTGTTCGGAACAAAGTAAAGCAAAATAATGTATTTTTAAGGGCCGACCGACAATCGGCCTTTAAAATCAACTCGGGAGAAATTTTTATACGGAAGGAAGAAAAACGATGAAAAGAACATCACTCAGGCTGGCGTCGCTGGCAATGGCGCTGTTTACAGTGCTGTCCCTTGCCCATGCCCTTGCGGAGGAGGGTTACACCCCCTACCCCGCGCCCAAGACTGCGGTATCCGAGGACAGCACAATATACCTGCGGGATACCCCTGCAAAGGATACCGAGGGCGCGGTACGGCTCAGGCATATGGAAGGCAAAACCGTGAGCGTGCTGGGAGAGGACGCTACGGGCAAGTACTTCTATATAGAATATGAGGGCAAGAAGGGCTTTGTCCGTGCCAAGGACTTTGAGCTGACGGACAAGACCCCGGCAGCCACCCCGGCCCCCAGCGCCAACGCCAACAACGTACAATACTTCAGCGCCCCCAAGACCGGCATATCCAGGGACAGCGCCATATATATGCGAACCTCGCCCAATATACCCGAAAAGCCCGCCGATAGCGATTCCAACGTCGCAAGGAAGGTAAAGCACGCAAAGGGCGCGGCGTTTTCGCTGTTAGGCGAGTCAGGCGACTGGTACTATGCGGAGCGTGACGGCGTAAAGGGCTTCGTAAAGAAGGCCGACTTTACCATTCAGGATGCCAATACCGGCTCCGGCGCAGGCAGCGCCGACAGCGCCGGCAAGCTGAACAGAGCCACCAGCGGCGCAACCGAGGTAGGGCATGGGGCGGCGAGCGAAAAGTGGGGCAGCATAAAGATACCC
>ENA-UOOA01006787-UOOA01006787.1-human-gut-metagenome-genome-assembly--contig:-P61old-NODE-6787-length-10745-cov-3.268756_pt1 | contig 10745 bp, 12 predicted proteins | sample MGYA00242467_ERZ724014 | MGnify/ENA metagenome assembly ERZ724014
CGCTTTGCGGTGGTACTCCGCAACGGAATCCATGTCATCGGCTGTGAGGGTGGTCAGGCTGTGGAGGGTGTATTCGGTCATGTAGAGCCCCTCCTGAAAGTTCTTTTCCTTATTTTCCGCGGCAATGCGCAAGCTCTCATCCTCCCCTACCCGGGTCATCAAGCTTTCAAAGTCGGCCTGGGTAAGGTCCAGATACCAGCCGTAGACCTGGGCCTCCAGCTGGTTTTCCGGGGTGTCCTCCAGGATCAGGGTACGGTCCTCCGCAGTACAGACCCGATCTGGTTCTTGGCTCGGGGCAGTCAGTTCCGACGGGTCGATGTACCGATCCCGGATCAGATCAGCTTCCGTGCTGGAAATGCTCTGGGAGCTCTCCTGGGAGGAGCCGGTCGGGGTACAGCCGGATGCCAGGGCAGCAAGCACCAGAATCATCAGTATCAGGAGCAGCAGCTTTTTCATAACGATCCCTCCTTGTGCAGTCGGTCAGGCTGGACTTCTTCTCTTCATTATAGCACAGGGAACCGCCCTGCAGCAATCCGGTTACAGGGCTAATCAGCGGTGGAACAGCTTGCCGAACCGATCCAGGAAGGTCTGTTTCGGCGGTTCGTAGGCCGGGAACTCCGGCAGATGTTCCATGAAATACTCCTGGGAGGAGAGAGGCGGACGGTCCACCTGGGTGGCGTCCACATATTCGCCGCTGGGCAGCAGCCGGCGGGCCTTGACATTGTCCGAGAGCAGCACTTCCAGGTAGTGGGAGAGCCACTGCTTGAGATCGGGGTCCTCCACCGGACAGGCAATCTCCACCCGGCGGTTCTGGTTGCGGGTCATGATGTCCGCCGAGGAGATATAGCGCTGCCGGAGTTCGCCATCGCCGAAGCAGTAGACCCGGGAGTGTTCCAGGAAGCGTCCTACAATGCTGGTGATGGTGATGTTTTCGGTCTTGCCGGGGATTCCCGGCAGCAGGCAGCAGATGCCCCGGACGATGAGTTCCACCCGGACCCCTGCCTGGGACGCCTGGGCGAGCTTGTCGATGAGTTCCCGCTCGGTGACCGAATTGACCTTGATGATGATATGTCCCTTCTGACCCCGGGCGATTTCACCGTCGATCATGCGCAGCAGACGGTCCTTCATGGTGAAGGGAGCCACCAGCAGCTTCTGATAACTGCTGTACAGGTCGCCCATGAGCATATTCTGGAAGAAGTTCACAGCGTCTTCGGCAATGACCGGGTCGGCGGTGAGCAGCGCAAAGTCGGTGTAGAGGGCAGCGGTCTTTTCGTTGAAGTTGCCGGTGCCGATCTGGGTGACATAACTCAGTCGTCCGTTCTTTTCCCGGCGGGTGATCAGGCAGATCTTGGAGTGGCATTTGTAGCCCTCGATGCCGTACAGCACCCGGCAGCCGGCTTCCTCCAGTTCCTTGGCCCATTCGATGTTGTTCTCCTCATCGAACCGTGCCCGGAGTTCCACCAGCACAGTGACCGACTTGCCGTTTTCCGCCGCGGTACACAGATGCTTTGCCACAGCGGAGTTGCCTGCCAGCCGGTAGATGGTCATCTGGATGGACAGCACCTGGGGGTCATTGGCAGCTTCCCGGAGCAGACCCAGGAAGGGCTGCATCGACTGATAGGGATAGAAGAGCAGGGTATCCCGCTGCTGGATCTGGGGCCAGAGGGGATAGTCCTTGGAGAGATAGTCGGGATAGACGGGGGTATATTCCGCATAGTAGAGGGAGCGGTCGCACTTGTCCAGCTGATAGGCATACTTGAGCACCAGCGGACAGGAACAGGTATAGGTCTGCTGGGAAGTGAGATTGAGCTTCTGTTCCAGCAGCTTGCGGATCTCAGGGGCATCGCCCTGCATTTCCAGCCGCACCGGAGCCAGACGGCCCCGTTTGCGCAGCGCCTTGACCATGTAGTCCCGGAGATCCTCGCCCTCCTCGTCATAGAGTCCGGCTTCGGCATAGTTGATGTCGGCGTTCCGGGTCACCGAAACAACGCACTGCTCGGTGATGTGATAGGCCTTGAAGATCTTCCGCAGCTGGGAGAGAATCACTTCCTCAGTGCGGACATACTGGGCATTCTCCCCGGGCAGCAGGATAATGGGCGGCAGGGATTCAGGTACTTCCACGATGCCCAGCAGGGTGCGGTCCCGTCCCGAGAGCATGGCGGCAGCATAGAGCCCCTTGTTCCGGAGGTGGGGGAAGGGGTGGCTGCGGTCGATGATCTGGGGAGAGAGCAGCGGGAAGATCCGGTCCCGGTACCAGTCCTGGATATAGGTGCGGTTTTTGCCCTCCAGTTCCTCGGGCTTCCATTCCCGGACACCCTTGTTCTCCAGCTCGGCAGAGATCTCGGCAAAGGCGGCGTCCCGGCAGCGGATCAGCGGACGCACCGCTTCATAGATGGCTTCCAGCTGCTGCTGGGGGGTCAGACCGCTCTTGCTGTCGGTCTGTTTGGGGAAGGTGAGCTTCAGGTCGGTGAGGCTCCCCACCCGCACCATGAAGAATTCATCCAGGTTGCTTGTGAAGATGGAGAGGAACCGCAGGCGTTCCAGCAGCGGGACATGGGGGTCCATCGCCTCATCCATGACCCGGGCATTGAACTTGAGCCAGCTCAGTTCCCGGTTCTGGGTATAGCTTAAATCCCAGGTTTTATCAGTTTTTGACACAGATATCCCTCCCTGACGCCGTAACGGCTGATATAGAGCTGTTCCTTGCAGAGCTTATGGGTGACAGTGGTCATGACGATCACGCCGGGCAGAATGGTATGCACCCGGTCGGGGCAGTTTTTGAGGATCAGTTTCCGGGCGGTATTCTTCCGGTCCAGCAGCATGGCGGCAGTACGGTCCGTTATGGCACAGTTAGCAGACGGTTTCTATGCGGCGTTTACAGGTTAGGTTCAGCGAGCCGATGTCCAGGCTCTGGGTGGAGACGATCTTGCCGTTCTCCAGCCGGACGATCTCGGTACTGCCGCCGCCGATATCAAAGACAGCGCCGCCTGCCAGCGGACAGGTGAGCATGGCGCCGATGCAGCCATAGCGGGCTTCCAGTTCACCCGAGAGTACCTCCACTTCCAGGCCGGTATTCTCCCGGATGGCGGCGAGGACTTCCTCGGTATTGCGGATATTGCGCAGGGAAGCGGTGGCAAATACATGCACCGGCACCGGGCCGAACTGAGCCAGCAGCCGCTGGAAGCCCCGGAGCACGGAACAGGCCACCTCAATGCCCTCCCGGGTGAGTGAACCGGAACGGATATAGTTGACCAGGCCGGCCATGCGTTTTTCCGAGAACAGCGCCTGGAAACCGCCCTGTTCCTGTACATCATAGAGTGTCATGCGGATGGTGTTGGAGCCGAGGTCCACCACAGCAAAATTGATCTGCGGTTCGGCAGTTCTGGTAAGTTCCATAGTTATGTAATCCCTCATTTTCTTTGTTCATTGTATCGGCAGCGGATGTCCGACAGGATATATTTGTGTTAAATATGGGTAAAATGGGAAGATACTGTCAAATCCCGGCGAATGGCGCAAAAAACGCAAAACTCCGCAGAGGGAGTGCCGCTGCGGAGTTTCCTGCAATCATGGGAAGATGGAATTAGGCATCATGCTCGCAGTAGAAGCACTTGCAATGAGCATGGGTATCATCAGTATAGACAAATCTCTGCTTGAGACCGGTTTCGATGGTGGTAATGCAGGCCGGATTCTTGCAGACCGGAGGCTCGGGAACACAATCAGGTTCCTCGGCGCGTACCGGAGCCAGCTGGTTCTTGACACCCAGCAGGGTGAGGATCAGGGCCATACGCACATACATGCCGAACTTTACCTGCTTGAAATAGCAGGCCCGGGGATCATTGTCCACTTCGGGAGTGATCTCATTGACACGGGGCAGCGGATGCAGCACGATCATATCCGGCTTTGCCAGAGCCATCTTGGCGGGGTCGAGAACATAGACATCCTTCAGACGCTCATATTCCGCCATATCCAGGAACCGCTCCTGCTGGATGCGGGTCATGTACAGCACATCCAGTTCGCCGATGACCTCCTCCAGGCTGCGTACCTCCCGGTAGTCCTGATGGCTGGGCTCCAGCACTTCGGTGATGATGTGACGGGGAATCTGCAGCTCCTCCGGGGAGATGAAGATGAAGCGTACACCCTCATACCGGGACAGAGCCTTGACCAGCGAGTGAACGGTGCGTCCGTACTTGAGGTCGCCGCAGAGACCGATGGTGAAGCCCGAGAGCTTGCCCTTGAGGGAGCGGATGGTCAGCAGGTCGGTGAGGGTCTGGGGGGGGTGCTGATGACCGCCGTCACCGGCATTGATGATCGGAACAGGAGAATACATCGAAGCCACCCGGGGAGCGCCTTCCTTATTGTGACGCATGGCAATGATGTCGGCATAGCTGCCCACTACCCGGACAGTATCCGCTACGGTTTCGCCCTTGCTCACCGAGGAGCTGGATGCGGAGGAGAAGCCCTCCACCTTGCCGCCCAGACGGAGCATAGCCGCCTCAAAGCTCAGGCGGGTACGGGTGCTGGGCTCATAGAACAGGGTAGCCAGGATCTTGCCGCGGCAGCATTCCGCATAGGCAGCGGGGTCCCGGATGATGTCGTCAGCCAGGTTCAGAACCCGGTCGATCTCAGCTACACTCAGGTCGGTGGAATCAATCAGATGACGCATAGATAAGTTTCTCCCTTCGTTTTACGGTGTTTGCGGCGGGAAAATAAAAATGGCAGACCCAGGTTGTGCACAGGGACTGCCGTTTGACTGCTTGAGCGGCCGATGCTTCCCCGCAAGTGAAGAAACATGGCGTTATTTTCCCTTTTTAGCCTCTCTGTGCTAGATTAAAGGTTGTTTTGATTTGTTTCATTATACTCCCAGTTTCTGCCCCTGTCAATGCCGACAGACCAGTTCCGGGAATTTTGTGGGACTGCATAAATCGACAGCGGAAATTTCATCAGCTGTTGACACTTTATCAGGAGAAAGTTATACTGAAAACAGACAGAATCTGGATACAAGCCCACCGCTGAGCCGGTGGGGAAATAGATAAAGGAGGCAGGATAGTAAGATCCGGAGGCTGGAGGAAGAGAGCGGCGAGGGACGGTTTGAGAGTGTCTTTTTCCGCAATGATGAGAACGAAGGAGAACTGATCGTTTACGCAGACAGCAGCAATCCCGATTACAGGGAATGCTCCGAGCGGTGTGTGGAGGCGTTCAATGCTCTGTCCGAAGCGGCAGTCCGGGAGATCTGCGGGCAGCTTGCGGCGTGCGCGGAGGAGAGCGGTCTGGACGAGGCAGACGGGCTTTCCGATCCGCAGGATATTCTGCGGTACTGCTGGTTTGCGGCGCTGTATGTGGATATGGCAGGAGCAGAGGACGAAGTGGGCTATGTCGTAGAGGGCGAAGGCGACTGGGGCGAGCCGGTGGGCTTTGCTGTGAAGGGCGACCGGGTCACCTATGGGGGTCCCGATTATCTGGAGGCCATGGAGAATCCCTATTGACGCCCCGGACGATAGTGCAGCCCTGCCTCTGATTTCAGGAAAGGAGCGAGTGCGATGAAAATCCGTTCATGGTGCCTGCGCATGGCAGCCATGCTGTTGGCTCTGGGACTGGCTGTGATGCCGGCAGCGGCAGAAACAGTCCTTGTGGACTATCAGGATACCTATGAATACAGCTACACCTGGCGTGTGACAGACGGATGGGCGCCCGGCTGGGCGGATGTGCGCATGGAGGCGGAGGTCCTCTATGACCAGAGCACCGGAGAATGGCATCTGGCCCGTACCGATATACGGGCAGTTCGCGGCTTCTGTACCTCCAGCAAGGCCATCGAGGAGATACCGATGAGCGCCTATCTGATCACAGGCGGGGAGAATCCACGGCTGGAGCTGAAGTGCGATACCGTGCTGGAATATGAATATGGCCCGTTTTCCAGGTATCAGGATCTGAAACAGGAGTATACCTTCCAGCTGGACGAGCCGGGCGATGTGCTGGCTCCAGGGGTACCGGCGGAGGGAAGGATGGATCTCCGCACCTATCTGAGCCTGGCTCTGGGCTTCCTGATGTGGCCTCCGGTGGTTCTGCTTATCGCTTACCTGCTCTGGCGGCGCTTCAAAAAGCGGCTGGACGCCGTTCAGCCAATGGAAACGCCTGGCTCTGACCGGGAAGTGAAGCAGGAGTAACAGACTGAAAGGAGAAAAATCCCGTGGACATCTGGGAAACACTCTATGAAAAAGCACGGGGAATATCATCCGGAAGATGTTACCCCATTTATCCATGCGCATCATGTGGTGTGCGCTCTGGAAAGCGCGGATGGTCGGATTTATACCGGCTTCTGCATTGAGAGCTGCTGCGGTGTGATGGATCTCTGCGCAGAGCGCACAGCAGCGCTGAATATGTATATGAACAGCGGTCAGACCCAGATCCGGCGGCTGATCGCTTTCCGGGACCGGCCTCCGTTTGGCGGGGAGAGCGGAATGCCCTGCGGAGCCTGCCGGGAATTCCTGATGCAGCTGGACCCCCGGAACCGGGATCTGGAGATCCTGGTGGACTATGAGAGCCGTCAGACCGTTACGCTGGGGGAACTGATGCCTGCCTGGTGGGGCGAGCCCCGGTACAGGGCATCTGCCGAGCCGTCAGCCGAATGAACCCACCGCCCTTCGTTGATATGCGGAGGGCGGTTTTTGTTGCCGTCCAGGGAAAACTGTGGTATGGTAAGGGGAAGAAAGCAGGTGACTGACCCTATGCAGTATGAATCCATCTTCCCCGCCCGGTTCCTCGCCCGGCCCAACCGTTTCACCGCCCTCTGTCGCTTGGAGGACGGCGCCGACATCGTCTGCCATGTGCGCAACACCGGACGCTGTGCCGAGCTGTTCCGTCCCGGCTGCCGGGTATGGGTGCAGCACAATCCCTCTCCCACCCGCAAGACCGCCTGGACCCTCATCACTGTGGACAAGGACGGGGTGCTGGTGAATGTGGATTCGCTGGCGCCCAACAAGCTCTTTGCCGAGGCGGTGACAAAGGGTATTCTGGTGCCGGCCTCCTTTAGCCGGGTGGAACAGATGCGCCCCGAAGTGAAGCTGGGCTCCTCCCGGCTGGACTGGCAGCTCACCGGGCCGGAGGGACGGCTCTGGTGCGAGGTCAAGGGCGTGACGCTGGAACAGGACGGCACTGCCCTCTTTCCCGATGCGCCCACCCTCCGGGGGTTGGGCCATGTGGAGACCCTCCGGCGGCTGAGATCTGAGGGGGATTTTGCCATGGCGGCCTTCCTGGTGCAGATGGAGGGCATCCGCCGGTTCCAGCCCAATACCGCGGCCCAGCCGGACTTTGCCCGGGCACTCCGGGAGGCCCGGGAAGCCGGGGTGGAGATTGTCTGCTGCGGCTGCCGGGTCACTCCCGATTCGGTGGAGCCGGCCTATCTCATACCGGTGGAACTCTGAAAAAACAAAAAAGACCGTGCGCTTTCCGACAGAACGGGAAACGCACGGTCTTTTCATCATTCCGGACAGGAGCGCACGGTGCGGCGCAGGTACCAGGCGGCAAAGAAGTCCAGCACAAAGCAGCACAGGCACAGGGTACAGCACAGGGCCCCGAAGCGGGAGATCCTGCCCCGGCTCCAAAGCAGGCGGACAGCGCTGACGGCATACCAGGAGGAGGTGAGCAAAAGCAGGTAGTCACAGAACGCCATGAGCATCACCAGCAGCGGAGATACGATGGTGAAAATCGGGACTACCATCACCAGGATCAGCACGCCGCCCAGCAGGAAGATCCCCAGATAGAAGGGGATATGCGCCAGCTTGACCCACAGGGCTGTTTTTGTCAGGGCAGCGGTGTCCCCGGCCCGGCGGAGCTGTCCTGCCCGGCAGAAACTGCACAGATAGGCCGGCACAGTGAGCAGGGTATAGAGGGTCAGGAACCGGGAAAAGGCATCGGCATCCGGCAGGGAAAGGCTGATGAGAATGAGATAGGGCCATACCGCCAGGATGATGGGCTGATACTGCCAGAAACGGCGCATGGGAGAAGCCTCCTTTCAAAGGGTGGATCATACCGCAGCAAAAACAGCCCGGCAGAGGCTGTGACCTCCGGGGGCTGTTTGGAAATCAGGGGCAAATCACCCGGCTGTGATGGCAGCAGTCCTGGCGCCGATGAAATCGATGAGCGCCCTGGGGTCCATCTCAATCTGCATGCCGATCTTACCGGCACTGAATACGATGGTATCCAGGGGAAGGCAGCTCTCGTCCAGCACGGTGACAAACTGCTTTTTCATGCCGATGGGGGAGCAGCCGCCCCGGATATAGCCGGTGAGCTTGTTGATGTCCGCCACATGGATCATCTCCACCGACTTTTCCCCGACACTGCGGGCAGCCGCTTTGAGATCCAGTTCGGCTGCTACCGGAATCACAAATACATAGTGTTCCCGGCTGTGTCCCACTGTCACCAGGGTCTTGTAGACCTTTTCCACCGGCAGACCGGTCTTCTGGGCGACAGTCACACCGTCCACAGCAGTGCCGTCATTTTCATAGGTATGGACCGTGTAGGTCAGTTTTGCCTTGTCCAGCGCACGGATGGCGTTGGTCTTTTCCAGTTTTTCCTTTGCCATGAGTCAGACTTCCTTTTTTAATGAGTTAGTTCTTGAGGCTCTGGAGCGGAGCGGGAATGTGTCCGCCCCGGTTGATGAATACCTCCGGCGAATTGCGGTTGACCTTGATAACCGGGCCATATCCCAGCAGACCGCCGAAGGTGAGGGTCTCGCCCTCCTTGCGGCCCACAGCCGGGATCACACGCACAGCGGTGGTCTTGGAGTTGACCATGCCGATGGCGGCTTCGTCGGCGATGATGCCCGAGATGATTGCCGGGGTGGTATCACCGGGAATGATGATCATATCCAGCCCCACCGAGCAGACCGCGGTCATGGCCTCGAGCTTTTCAATGGAGAGGGCGCCGGTGGTGACAGCGTCGATCATGCCGGCATCCTCCGATACCGGGATAAAGGCGCCGGACAGGCCGCCGACCCGGCTGGACGCCATGACGCCGCCCTTCTTGACTGCGTCATTGAGCATGGCAAGGGTGGCAGTGGTGCCATGGGCGCCGCACTGCTCCAGACCCATCTCCTCGAGGATATGGGCCACCGAGTCGCCCACCGCCGGGGTGGGAGCCAGGGACAGGTCCACAATGCCGAAGGGCACGCCCAGACGGCGGCTGGCTTCGGTGCCCACCAGCTGACCCATACGGGTGATCTTGAAGGCGGTCTTCTTGATGATGTCGGCGATTTCGTCAATGGGCAGGGTCTTGTCCACCTTGGCAAGGGCGGCACGCACAACACCGGGGCCGGATACGCCCACATGGATGACACAGTCGGGTTCACCCACGCCGTGGAAGGCGCCAGCCATGAAGGGGTTATCCTCCGGCGCGTTGCAGAACACCACCAGCTTGGCACAGCCGATGCACTCCTTGTAGGCGGTGAGCTCGGCGGTCTCCTTGACGATCTCACCCATGAGCTTGATGGCATCCAGGTTGAGGCCGGCCTTGGTGGAACCGATATTGATCGATGAGCAGACATTTTCGGTTTCATCCATGGCACGGGGAATGGAGCGGATCAGTTCCAGGTCACCGGCAGAGAAGCCCTTGTGCACCAGGGCAGAATAGCCGCCGATGAAGTTGACGCCGACGGTATCCGCTGCCCGCTGGAGGGCCTTGGCATACTTGACCGGATCGCCGCCGCTGGCAGCCACCAGCATGGCGATGGGAGTTACCGAAATACGCTTGTTGATGATGGGAATGCCATAGGTGCGTTCGATGTCCTCACCGGTTTTCACCAGATCCTTTGCCAGACGGGTGATCTTGTTGTAGACCTTTTCACAGGAGCGGTCGATGTCGCTGTCAGCGCAGTCCAGCAGCGAAATACCCATGGTGATGGTACGCACATCCAGACAGTCCTCATCGATCATCTTGATCGTTTCCAGAATATCGTTTACATTCAGCATGGTAATAAGTCCTCCCGGTCAGATGCGGTGCATCGAATTGAAAATATCCTCGTGCATGACATGAACGACCAGACCCACATCCTTGGTCAGGGCATTCAGACGGTCGGACAGTTCAGGCAGCGGACAGCTCAGCTTGGAAACATCCACCAGCATAACCATGGCGAAGATGTCGTCCTCAAAGACAGACTGGGTCACATCCAGGATATTGGCATTGGTGGCAGCGCATTCTGTGGCAACAGTGGCGACAATGCCCACCATGTCCTTGCCTACAACGGTAATTACAGCACGCATAAATAAAGGTCCTCCTTGAAAAGCGGTGAGATGTGTGGCGAATATAGAAGATATTGTACCATTCTGCAGGAACGCGGTCAAGAACTTTCAAATTCAGTTTTCCAGTTCCCGGTGGAGTGTCCTTGCGCTCATATCAGACGGCACCGAAAAGTCCATGGAAGAAAGACCGACGTCGGTGATTGCCGCCGCTTCCGGAGCGACCGAACGCTTGAACTGTCCGCCCACGAAACGGCGCAGGAAGGTGGCAAGCCAGGTGCGGAGCTGTTCTTCGGTATAGCGGTCATCAAAGGCATTCTCTGCATAGAAGAGCAGCTTTTTGGGCGAGAATCCATATTTTACAAAGTAGTAGAGATAGAAGTCATGCACCTCATAATCCCCGAGGATCTCCTCGGTTTTCTGGGTGATGGAACCGCTTTCATCCGGCGGCAGCAGCTCGGGACTGATGGGGGTGTCCAGAATATCCCGGAGAATGGCAGCGAGTTCCGCATCGGT
>ENA-UOOA01006788-UOOA01006788.1-human-gut-metagenome-genome-assembly--contig:-P61old-NODE-6788-length-10744-cov-56.962672_pt1 | contig 10744 bp, 8 predicted proteins | sample MGYA00242467_ERZ724014 | MGnify/ENA metagenome assembly ERZ724014
TCGCGCCATGGACGGCCACGATCCAAAGTGCGCAACTTTTCGGGCACTACCAATCCCCCTCAGGCCGCAATCGGCCGGCACACCACAATAATTGAATAACGCAATAATTCAACACAGTAAAACTGAACAATAACCGGGACAACGGGGTCCATATATTCTTTCTTTTCCCATCGTGCGTACGCCGCGCCAGCACAGGTTCACATACGATGCACACGGCCGCCAATACACGATGCGTCATCATCAACGCCCTCACCGCATCATGAGATACTCCCCCGCCCGTTGTCCACACTGTTGCCTCTACAATGCCTGTGATGCACGCCGAACGGCATCCTGCACAGTGACTGAAGAACGAAACACCAAGGGACGGAAATGGATAACGAACTCTTCGAAAAGGCGCCGATTCCGGAGGCGTATTTCTCGCTGGCGATGCCCGTGGTGCTCAGCATGCTGGTCACCTTGGTGTACAACATGGTCGACACCTATTTCATCGCGCATACGGGAAACACCGATATGGTGGCGGGCGTCTCCCTCACCGCGCCAGTGTTCACCGTGATGATCGCCCTCGGCGACATCTTCGGCCTCGGCGGCAGTTCGGTCATCTCGCGCTTGTTCGGCCAACACCGGTTCGCCGACGGCAAGCGACTCAGCGCGTTCTGCTTCTATGCCGCCATCGCCACCGGCCTGCTGATTCTGGTGCTGGGCCTGGCGTTCCGCGACCCGATGCTCGCGCTGCTCGGCGCCACTGACGACACTTGGCAGTATGCCTCCGACTTCTACACACTGATCATCGTCGGCTCGCCGTTCATCATCGTGTCGATGACGCCGTCCAACCTGCTGCGCACCGAAGGCCACGCCGTGCAGTCCATGATCGGTTCGGTGGCCGGCACGGCGGTCAACATCGTGCTCAATCCCCTGTTCATCCACGGATTCGGCTGGGGTGCTGCGGGTTCGGCCGGTGCCACCGTGATCGCCAACATCTGCACCGACGCCTATTTCGTCTGGTTCACGCTGCGTCACAGCAGCAACCTGTCCATCGACCCGCGGACCGTCATCGACCGCGCGCGCCGGCGTCTGGCGGTCACGGCCCGGGAGGTCGGGAGCATCCTCGCCATCGGCATCCCCTCGGCGATCACGAACCTCACGCAGAGCGTCGGCATCGTCATGATCAACCTGTTCCTGCTCCCCTACGGTACCGACGCGGTAGCCGCGATGGGCATCGCGCTGAAAGTCATCATGATCGCGGTGCTGGTTTTCGTGGGATTCGCGTTCGGCGCGCAGCCGCTGATCGGCTACAACTACGGCGCCCGCAATATGCCTCGACTGCGCGGCATTCTGCGTTTTTCCTACCTGTTCCTGTCCCTGTTCGCCCTGGTGATGACCGTGGTGCTCAGCCTGTCCGACCGTCTACTGATGGGATTCTTCATCGAGGACGCCACCATCATCACGCTGGGCGCCGGCATGCTGCGGGTTCAGCTGCTGAGCCTGGTGTGCGTAGCCGTCGTGATGGTCACGACCTGCACCTTCCAGTCCGCAGGCAAGGCGGTCGGCGCCTTTGTGCTGTCGATCAGCAGGCAGGGTGTGATGCTGGCGATTACCCTGTTCGTCGGCTCCCGGCTGGCCGGCTATCAGGGTGTAATCGCCGCGCAGGCCATCGCCGATCTGCTGACCGCGATTGTGGCGGTCATCCTGTTCGTCGTGATGTTGCCTGAGCTGCGCAGTCGGAAAGCTCGCTGATAGAGCAACACGAGGTTTAGCAGACACGCATTCGGAGAGCCAATACGCTGCGTAATATTGCGCGCGATATTGCGCAATGGGAGGCGGTGCCGTTTTGTTGGACTCATCGTTGATTCCATCACCACCAATCATGTCACAAGACCGAGCTCGCGTCGACGATCCATGATACCAGTTCCACGATGCCGGTGTCGCTATCTTTGCGATACACGGCGGTCAGTTCGCCGCAGCTCACGGTTTCCAGTGTGGCGCGCACGTCTTCCTTTCCGGTACTCGCTCCCGCTGCGGGAGCTGTCTCGCATAGCGAGACTGAGGGTGGTTCTCAGCGCTGCCCCCCCCAGTCGGGCGAAGCCCGCCAGCCCCCGCCAGCGGGAGCCTGCTCACAGTTGTAGGGTTCGTACGATTTGTTCGGTGGTGCGGGTCACGTTGGCGGCCGCATCGGCCAACAGCTCACTAAGGCTGGCGGCTCCGGGCGCGATGCCGAATACCGCGTCGATGCCGACCTCATGCAGCTCATCGATGCCGGTGCCAATATGCCCGGCTACTGCGATGACCGGCTTGCCGTGGCGCTTGGCGGTTTCGGCCACGCCGGCCGGCGTCTTGCCGAACTTGGTCTGGAAGTCGATGGAGCCTTCGCCGGTGAACACCACGTCAGCCCATTGCGCGGCCGCATCGAGTCCGGATTGTTCGATGACGATGGCGATGCCCGGGCGGAATTCGGCGTTTAGGAAGCCCTTCAGCGCTGCACCGATGCCACCGGCCGCGCCGGCACCCGGCACGTCGTTCACGGCAACGCCGAGCTGGCTGTCGATTACCTGCGCAAAATGCGCGAGGGCGGCGTCCAATGTGGCGACATCATCTTTGGACGCACCTTTCTGCGGGCCGAACACGGCGCTGGCGCCGGTGGGGCCGGTCAGCGGGTTGGTCACGTCGCAGGCGGCGGTGATGGCGACGTTCTTGAGAGCCGGGTCCATCGTGCTGATATCGATGGTGGTCAGATTGGCGAGGGCCGCTCCCCCGTGTGCCAAGTCGTTACCGTTCTTGTCCAGAAGACGAACGCCGAGGGCCTGCAGAAGTCCGGCACCGGCGTCGTTGGTGGCGCTGCCGCCGAGCCCGACGATGATGCGCTTGGCTCCGGAACGGACGGCGGCGAGCATGAGTTCGCCGGTGCCGTAGGAGGAGGCGATCAACGGGTTGCGTTCTTTGGCTTCAAGCAGTGCCAGTCCGCTGGCTTCGGCTGTCTCGACCACGGCGGTCGTGCCGTCGGCGAGCAGACCGAAGTGGCCTTCGACAGGCCGGCCGAGCGGGTCGTGGACCGGCACGGCGCGCATCGATCCGCCGGTGGCGTCGACAAGCGCGCGTGCGGTGCCTTCACCGCCGTCGGCCATGGGAAGGCAACGGACCTCGGCATCGTGGTCGGCATTCTCAATCCCCTGAGCCATCGCCCGGGCCGCCTCCATGGCGGTCAGGCTCTCTTTGAAGGAGTCAGGGGCGCATAAGTATCGCGTCATGCTTCGAGCATACCGCACGACACGACGAAACGGTAAACGTTTTCCGTAATTCGCTTGATTATTTTTTTGTTCAGAATTCAGGCTTTCCAATCCACAATGCTACTATTGCAAGCAAAAATGCGATATCGTTTCGGTAAACGTTTAGACACGTTTTCCGTTTCAGGGAAGAAAAGGATCGATTCGATCGTGGCTGTACAGAACGATAAGGCGCAATCGCCAGCGACATTGATGGATGTCGCCAAAGAAGCCCAAGTTTCCATCGCCACCGCATCCCGCGTGCTCAACGGCAGCACCCGCAAGGTACGCAACCAATCGTATGTCAAGGTGATGGAAGCAGCCACCAAGCTCAACTATCGTCCCAACGCCTATGCTCAGGCAGTGGCCAAAGGCACCGCACCGAACATCGTGCTGCTGGTCTCCGATATCTCCGATCCCTACTTCGCATCCGTATCGCAAGGCGTGGTCAAGGCGGCGGCCGAACGCGGCATTTCCGTGACCATCGGCGTGGCAGCCACCCCGCACGAAGAGTTGGAGGCGGTGCGTAAGTCCGTATCCACCAGGCCGCGCGGCATCATCATCTCCGAAAGTGAATACACCGACGCGCCGGAACGCCAGGCGTTGCAGACGGAACTCACCCAGTACGAAGCATCCGGCGGACGTGCCGTGTTCGTGCTCAACCGCAACCTGCCCTTCCCGGCCGTGGACGTGGCGAACGATGTCGGCGCGCGCGCCATCGCAAAGCTGATCGTCGATTCCGGGTATACGCGCCCTGCGATTCTCAAGGGCGATGACGCACATCGCTCCTCCAAAGAACGACTGGCCGGCGTGATGGAAGTGTTGGACGAGGCAGGCATCACCGTGGATCCGAAAGCCGTGGCGAATGGTAAGTTCAGCCGTACCGACGGCTATGCGGCCGTCATGCAAATGGCCCGATCCGGACTGCTGAAGCCGGGCGAAGGCGCACTGTACGACGGCAAAGGCATCGATTCAATCATCGCGCTCAACGACGTGATGGCCATCGGTGCGATGACCGCGTTGCGCGCCAACGGCATCGAGCCGGGTCGGGAAATCGGCGTCACCGGTTTCGGCGACATCCCCTACTCCGCCGACGTGTTTCCGCCACTGACCACCGTGCATCTGCCGCTGGCCGAAATGGGCCAGGCCGCCGTGGACAGCATCCTGTCCAACCGCGATGACGGGGAGGCCACCGGCGGCACTGCCAACCGCCTGATCTACGTGCAAAGCGCCCCGGACGTAGTCCTACGCGGTTCCCTCCCCCGCCGGTAAAACAAAAATAGCTCCCTCTGACGGTGTAACCACAACTAGCGAACAGGTAATGGCGACTGCCGCGCACCATACCACCGACTCATACACCGACGAAATCGAAGAACTGTTCGATTACCGAGTCATTGAGCAACCGGCCACGACGAGTGGGCACCACTCGATGATTATCGGATACGGTAATCAGGCCTTCGCTGACCATTGGGGCGAGTTGGTCAAGGGAAACATTACGGAGAGTCTGGGGCGTGCTGCTCATACCCGCATCGTTGATGGCGCGGTTGATGCGGTCGAGGTCAAGGCCCTCGTGCAGGCGCAGCCCGAGCATGATGAGCTCTTCGAGGTTTTCCTCGGGAGTGATCGTCTCGCTATCGGCCCACGGCACACGGTTCTCGTTGATGGCCGTGCCCCACAAACGCGGGTGCGCGATGTCCCAGCTGCGCAGACCGTGTGAGACAGAAACCACCCCCAGTCCGGCATCCGCCGGACAGCCCCCGCCAGCGGGGGCTGTCAGCGAAGCCGACTGGGGGTGGTCAGCCTCGGTCACCGCGTTGTAGTGGGAGTGGGCACCTGGCCCTAGACCGGCCCAATCAACGTTGCGCCAGTAGCCGAGGTTGTGCTGGCTTTCGTATCCGGGGCGAGCCCAGTTGGAGACCTCATACCATTCGAGGCCGGCGGCGGCGAACAGGTCGTCAGCGATCTCGTATTTAGCGGCCTCGTCATCGTCATTGGGCTTGGGCAGAGTGCCGGCCGCGATTTGACGGCCCATTTTCGTGGTGGGTTCCACGGTCAATGCGTAGGCGGAGATGTGGTTTACGCCAAGATCGATGGCGGTCGTGACCGAGGTGCGCCAATCGTCAAGGCTCTCCCCCGGAGCGCCGTAAATCAGATCCACGCTGGAGCGCAGCCCAGCCTTGTTCGCCGCATTGACGCCTACGGCCACGTTGGCCGGCGTATGCGTGCGGTCGAGGGTTTTGAGCACGTGCGGCACGGCAGATTGCATGCCGAAGGAAACACGGGTGAAGCCGCCGGCAGCGAGCTCATTGATGTAATACTCGTTGACCGTGTCCGGATTGGCTTCGGTAGTGATTTCCGCGTCGGGCGCGATGCCCCAGATCTTGCGGACGGCATCGAGCATGGCGACCAGATCGCGGGCGGCGAGAATTGTGGGGGTGCCGCCGCCGAAGAACACGGTGGAAACCGGCGGCTCCTCGATGCCGTGGTCGAGCTGCCACTGCTTGGTCAATTTCATTTCCCGAATGACCATATTGGCATAGTTGCCGCGCGAGGCCCCCGCACCAAGATCCGTAGCCGTGTAGGTGTTGAAGTCGCAGTAACCGCAGCGCCGCAAGCAGAACGGGACGTGGATGTAGACCTCGAACACTAGCCCTCGGTCTTCTGAGCGGCGCGGATCTTGTCTTTGGTGTCGCGGTCGTTGGAGTCCTCGCCGGTGGACAGGGCTGCGATGAACGCCTCCTGCGGCACCTCCACATGGCCGAGCATCTTCATGCGCTTCTTGCCAGCCTTCTGCTTTTCGAGCAACTTGCGCTTACGGGTGATGTCGCCGCCGTAGCACTTGGCGAGCACGTCCTTGCGTAACGCACGAATGTTCTCACGTGCAATGATGCGCGAACCAATCGCAGCCTGAATCGGAATCTCGAACTGCTGACGCGGAATCAGACTACGCAGTTTCTTGGTCATCATCACACCGTACGAATACGCCTTATCGCGGTGAACGATGGCACTGAACGCATCGACCTTCTCGCCCTGAATAAGGATGTCCACCTTGACCAAATCGGCGGACTGCTCGCCATCCTCATGGTAATCAAGGGAAGCGTAGCCCTTGGTGCGGGACTTGAGCTGGTCGAAGAAGTCGAACACGATTTCCGCCAGCGGAATGCGGTAGTGCATCTCGACACGATCGGTGGAGATGTACTCCATCGTGCCCATAATGCCACGGTGGTCCTGGCACAGATCCATCACCGCACCGATGAATTCCTTGGGCGTGATGATGTCGGCGGCAACCATCGGCTCGACAATCTTCTTGATTTTGCCGTCCGGGAATTCGCTCGGGTTGGTCACATGATGCTGGCTGCCGTCCTCGGCGGTCACGTCGTAGGTGACGTTCGGGGCGGTCTGGATCAGGTCGAGGCCGAACTCGCGGGAGAGTCGCTCGTTGACGATTTCCATGTGCAGCAGACCCAGGAAGCCGCAGCGGAAGCCGAAGCCTAGGGCCACGGAGGTTTCCGGCGTGTAGATCAGGGCGGCGTCGTTGAGCTTGAGCTTGTCGAGTGCATCACGCAGTTCGGGGAACTGGGCGTTGTCGATCGGGAACAAACCGGCGTAGACCATCGGCTTCGGGTCGCGATAGCCGGGCAACGGCTCGGCGGCCGGGCGGACGGCCGAAGTCAGGGTGTCGCCCACCTTGGACTGACTCACATCTTTCGCACCGGTGATGATGTAGCCGACCTCGCCGGCACCGAGTGCCTTGGTGCGGGTCATATCGGGGCTGATCACGCCGATTTCAATGGGATCGTGGGTCATGCCAATGCCCATCATGTGGACCTTTTCGCGGTCGTGCAGTTCGCCGTCCTCCATACGGATGTAGGTGACGATGCCGCGGTAGGAGTCGTAGACGGAATCGAAGATCAGCGCGCGGGCGGGGGCATCGGGGTCGCCGTGCGGGGCGGGCACGTCCATGACGATCTGGTCGAGCAGGTCGGCCACGCCTTCGCCGGTTTTGCCGGAGACGCGCAGCACGTCGCTCGGCTCGCAGCCGATCAGACCTGCGATCTCCTCGGCATGCTTGTCCGGTTCTGCGGACGGCAGGTCGATTTTGTTGAGCACGGGGATGATGGCCAGATCATGGTCGATGGCCATATACAGATTGGACAGGGTCTGCGCCTCGATGCCCTGGGTGGCGTCGACGAGCAGCACCGCGCCTTCGCAGGCGGCCAGTGCGCGGGACACCTCATAGGTGAAGTCCACGTGGCCGGGGGTGTCGATCATACCGAGCGTGTATTCGGTGCCGTCAAAGGTCCACGGCACGCGCACGGCCTGGGATTTGATGGTGATGCCACGCTCCTGCTCGATATCCATACGGTCGAGGAAGCGATCGCGCATCTCTCGCTCGGGCACAATGCCGCTCAACTGCAAGATGCGGTCGGCCACGGTCGACTTGCCGTGGTCGATGTGTGCGATGATACAGAAGTTGCGAATCACCGACTGATCCGTGGAACCCGGCTGATTGTGTTGGACGACCAACGCATTCCTCCTCTTGGCATATACTCAAACTTCACCTAGTGTAGCCGAGGGACTGTATTCGGCGTGGCATTGCGCGGGTTTTTCCGGGGCTCATGCTATCCTCTAACTTTTGTATGTCCTTATAACACACATCGTTTGGAGTAAACGTGGCAAACATTAAGTCGCAGAAGAAGCGCGTGCTCACCAATGAGAAGGCGCACCTTCGCAACGTGGCTGTGAAGTCCGGCCTGAAGACCGCCATCCGCGCCACCCGCGAAGCCATCGCCGCCGGTGACAAGGCTGCCGCCGAGGCCGCCTACAAGGTTGCCGCCCAGAAGCTCGACAAGGCTGCTGGCGCTGGCGTGATCCACAAGAACCAGGCCGCCAACCGCAAGTCCGGCCTCGCTGTTGCGATCAACGCTCTGTGAGCATAAGCCTCTTAAGGTTTTAGAAAGTCCCGCAAGTCATCTGGCTTGCGGGACTTTTTGTATCTCCGTTCAAAGAGGTACATTGGCGGTCTTGCGAAATGACATCTCCGTTCAGAGAGGTACCGAATACGGGAAAACCCAACTATAAACGCCGTCATTGCAACACTTATACTCAACGTTTCGTGCTTCAGGTACCTCTTTGAAAGCAGTTGTCATTCTGCAGAAGGCCAGATGTACCTCTTTGAAGGCAGTTAGCCCTGAGGCGGCCTTGAACCATCCTGAGGCTTGTCTTCTTCGTCCTTGGTATTGGGGGTATCGCCGGTATCGGCGTACGGATGAATGACCGGGCGCTTGAGATATCGGCTTTCGCTGGGCAGGTAGACGCGATGACGTTCGACGGCTCCGGGCAGAGTGACGCTGAAGCCTACCGAGAGCAGTCGCAGCGCCACCACGATGATGACGATCAGCACGTCGAGCAGCATTTCCGAGCGCATGTCGAACCAGCCGTAGCTTACGCCGCGCCATACCAGCACGGTCAGGATGCAGCCGATGAACGAAGGCACAGCATAGAGGTGTTTGTCTCGAATAATCATTGGCACGTCGCCAATGAAGATGTCACGAATGAGGCCGCCGGCCAGTGCTGTGAACATGCCAAGGAATACGGCTGTCATGCCTGAGGAACCGTAGGCCAGAGCTTTTGCGGTGCCGCTGACTGCGAATAGTCCGAGGCCCAGAGCATCGATGACAGTCATCGTCCATTTGAGTTTGGTGATCTCCGGATGGGCCACCACCACGATAATGCCGGAAAACAGCGTGGTGAGCACATAGCCTTTGTCGGTGATGCCGACCGGCGGCAGGGCACCGAGCATCACGTCGCGCACAAGACCGCCGCCGAGTGCGGTAAGCCATCCGCACAGCATGATGGTGAAGATGTCGTAGCCCTTGCGAATGGCGGCAAGTCCGCCCGATAATCCCCAACACAGGATTGCTAAATACTCGATGACCACAAAAACGATGTTGTTCTCCAACGCCACCTGCATGAGCCACTCCCCTCTGGTACCGCTTCGGTTCGTCTCAGTCCGTCTTCGTTCTGTTCCCGTTCATCCTTATTCGGCGCTACAGCCCGTCGTACCCGAGCCTACAACAGGCCTTGCCTGAGTAGTATGGCCGGGGAGGAAGGGGCCACTAAGACGTGAATAGGATGGCAATGACGCCAGCTTGCCGGTAGTCGTTGGCAACTCAGCCCCTCTAGGTTTTACGATCTGTAATCAAAAAACATGTATGGACTTAATCGTTGTTGATTTCTGATTCAATCAAGGCGACTTTTTCTTCGACATCACGCAAGCGATTGCGCAGTGCGGACTCGATATCGATGCCGTCAACGCGGGCCTTGCGCACGACGGCGAGGATTTCATCGGCGTAGGCATCGGCCTTCTCCCGTTCAGCGGAATTGTCGCCGCTTGATTCGGATTGGTTCGCCGCTTGAGGATGTACATCATCTCGCTGAGCATCAGCCGCAGCCGGCTCATCAAACGCCGCGAACAATCTATCAGCATTCGGCGATTTGGAGATGCGAGAAACGACTTTGGCCGCGCGAGGCAACGCACCTTGAGCGCGGGAAATGCCCTCAAGCACGGATTTACGATGCTTTTCCTGCTGTTTCATCTTTTCCCATAGAGCCAGCACAGCTTCCGGGGATTCGGGTTGGGCAGCTTCTCCCCCGTCGTTACTGTCAGCATCAAAAGCATCAGAAGAATCAGAGGAATTGCCGGCATCATCAGCCGCAAACACATGCGGATGCCGAGTGATGAGCTTGTTCACCAACCGATCGGCGACCTCATCAATACCGAACGGGTCCTCAGTATCCGATTCGCAGACCCGCGCCTGAAACACGGATTGCAGCAACACATCACCCAGTTCCTCGCGCATGTTGTCACGGTCGTGAGTCTCCACCGCGTCGACGTATTCGTAGGTTTCCTCGAGCAGATTCTTGAGCAGCGACTTGTTCGTCTGCTTGCCGTCCCACGGGCAGCCGCCCGGCGAATACAGCACATCCACCACGGCCTTGACCCGGTCCAGCGCCGTCGCTGCCTCAGCCACCGGCTTCAATTTCGAGCAGTGTTCGAAGCCTGACGGCAAACGGTAGGCTGAAGCATGGTATTCCGTCATGTCACTCATCTTGCTCATAGGTTTGCTCCTGTTCTCATCTGGATGAACCATAACCACCCCCCGCAACGTGCAGAAGACCTAGATCATATTATTTGTTGCGGAATGTTGCTAAATCCATCTGTATCTCTCTAGCCAAGAACATTTCCAATACGCCAAGACCCCTTGGAATTGTTGCTGTTCCAAGGGGTCTTAGTCAGAAACAAAAGGTGCTAGTTCAGCACACCTTCCACATCCAGTTGTGCGGGTCCTCGACTTCGCCGAGCTGGATGCCGAGCAGCTCGTCGCGCAGTTCGCAGGTGAGCTTGCCGGAGCCGCCGTCGGCGACGGTGACATCGAACTTCTCGGACTTGAAGCGACCGATCGGGGTGATGATGGCGGCGGTAC
>ENA-UOOA01006792-UOOA01006792.1-human-gut-metagenome-genome-assembly--contig:-P61old-NODE-6792-length-10740-cov-5.375760_pt1 | contig 10740 bp, 9 predicted proteins | sample MGYA00242467_ERZ724014 | MGnify/ENA metagenome assembly ERZ724014
CCGGCAGGTCGCATTCCACACGCGGCTTGAGGCAGTGGCGCAGAAACGTTTCTCCCACGATATTCACAGGCGATCCCCCCCGAACAGGCGGGCCGCCCACCACAAGAGCGTCATCGCGCCCGGCACAGCCAGACCCGCGAGCCGCCATTCTTTGATCGCCAGCACGGACAGCGCCGTTCCGGCGAGCATTTTGCCATCCATCAGGCCGTTGGTCGCGCCCATCACGCCGCGATCCACCGCGTCGAGAATGGTGTGCAGGCCGTTTTCCATGCGGCTCTTCTGTTTTCCGTTGATGGCTGCGTCCAGACCCAGCAGCTTGATGACCGCGCCCTCGATGACAGCAGCCTCAACCTTGCGCTCATCATAGCACACAAGCATGCTGCCCGTGCGCGGCTCAAGCTCCACGCGATGCACCACGCCCGTGCCGAGCAGCTGCTCCCGCGCCTGCTCGGCCTGATCCATGCTGCCCGAAAGGGACGGCACATGCAGCCGCATGCGGCCGGGGATGCTGGCTCGCACCTCAAGAATCCCTTTGAAAGAGGGCAACTTCATCAAATTGTGCTGCGGCTCTTTCGGCGCGGACAGGGCCAGGACGCCCAGCACCGCCGCCGCAGTTAAACCGTAATTCATGCTTTTTCAACTCCATTTGGAAGTCGTTTGAAGGACGCGTTTTCCGCCTGTCAGCGTCTCCCTTTTTGCGTGTATACTGTATCACTTGCTCCGCCGTTTGTCAACACAAATTGCCGTCCCGTGCCGGAAAACAGGCGCAAAGGACGGCGATGAATTTCAACTTGTGATTCCGCGCGGTTTGGCCGTGTGCGCCGACTTCCGCAGATTCAAAATTCTCGGCTGAAGCGCGGGCGGCCTCAGGCCGCTTACTTCTCGGAAGCGTTCTCCGTGCAGAACAGTTCGATGCAGTTGTCAATCATCTCTTCATCCGCATCTTCGAGCATGCCCGCCGCCTGCCAGAAAGCGTACTTGCCTTCGTACATCTGGCCCAGCGCTTCGAGGTCGTCGCCATAGCGGAACTCGATGTGCCAGGTCGTCGCAGGGGTATCCGGCGAAAGGCAGATATAGGTGAACTCGCCCGCGTCCGCGTCGTCGGTCTTATAAGCATAGCAGGAAATGGCCTCCGGCAGCTCCTGCACATAGGTGTAGCTGTGGGAGAAAACCTCGTTGCCCGCTTCATCCAGACCGGTCACGGTGTTGCCGTCAAAGACAAACCTGCTCACGCCCTCGGTGAAGTAGCAGTCAAAGCGCATGCTCTCCGGATCGGCGGCATAAGCTTCCACGGCTTCCGGGCCGTAGATCTCGGCCGTGGTAGAAGCCCGCATCATGTCGGCGATCATCTGGGCGTTTTCCTCGCCGACGATCTCGGCGCTGTGACTGAGCCACACGTCGTCATACTCCGGCTTGTTGAGCACGGAGAACAGCGGCACATACGTGCCCGCGACGTCCTCCATCAGCTGAGCGGGATCGATCGTCTCTTCGGCCACGGCGAAAGGCATGACCAGTGCGAGCGCAAGCGTCGTCAACAGGGCGGCAAAACGAAACTTCTTCATTTGAATCCATCCTTTCCTGTCTGTTAGTTTTCGCTAACTTTCGGTGATATCATAACACTGTTTCAAATCTTTTTCAAGACAAAAAAAGAAGCTTTCCGCCCCCTTTTTATTCTTTGTTAGTTTTAACTAAATAAATGAAAGACATCGCTTAAAGTTCCGGGTCCAGGGTCGCAACCCTGGTCGTTTCAGAAAGGGTTATGAGGGTCTTAGGGGATTTAAGGGGGAGAGAGGTCGAAATCTCCCCCCAAGTCCAGCGGAGCGTCGTCCCCCTTTCGCTCAACTCACGCATTCCGCTTTTTCTTCTGCGTTTCAATCACATGCCGCACCGCCATCACGGGATGACAAAGCATCATAATCCGTAAACTCCCCGGACGATTTTTCCTGCATCCACGGATCCACGCAGCCGCTCATGCGTCAGGCGTCTCTTCCGGCTCCCCGCCTTATTTTCTGCCCCAGATCACGCCCATCTGCCCCAGCACCAGCGGCGTATTGAGGAAGCGCGGCGCATAATCCGGCTTGCGTGTGTCCTCAAAATGGATTTCCTTTACACGCGGGCGGAGCTGCTCCACAAACGCGTTGATGTCGCCGTAGACCCGCTTGTCAAAATACGTATCCTGAATGACAAACGCCGCACCGGGCTTGAGCACGCGCAGCATTTCCTGAAACAGCGCCAGTTTATCCGGCTGACTGCGCACCTCGTGAAAGACAAAATTGCTCACCGCGCCGTCGAACGTTTCATCCACAAACGACAGCTTCGCCGCGTCGCCCGCGCGGAAGGAGACGTGCGCCGCCACGTTTTCCAGCTTTGCGTTCTCCTCGCACTGGCTCTGGCTGTATCCCCACATTTTGCCCCAGCTGTCAATGCCGACGACGCGGAGCTGCGGCCACTTCTTCGCGGCCTTAATCGTCAGCGCGCCATTGCCGCAGCCGATATCCAGCAGCATCCCTTTGCCGGAAAAGCTCGATTTGCGCAGGCGCTCGATCACATCGTCCAGAACATAGCTCTGCACCTGTCCGCCCGTGTAGGAAAGCGCCATACGCGCGCGAAGCATATAATAGGCATACACCAGCGCGCCCAGAGAAAACACCGTCAGCACCGAGCTGAGCCAGCCCACGACGTTTTTCAGCGCGTTGCCCGCAAAGAGCAGCGCCAGCGCCGCCGCCAGGCTGACCATCACCAGCGAATACGGAATCCAGTTGCCATACTGCGGCCCCTTTTTGCCAAAATCCGGCGTTTCGTTCTTCATTCGGAAATCATCCTTTCCATTGTTAGTTTCCGCTAATCGCAGTCTATTATATCGGTTTGCGCCGCTTTGTGTCAAGCCCGTTCCGTTTCACTCAAACGAAAAAGGCGGAGCGCAAAGCCCCGCCTGAAATTCATAGCGTTTTCTTTTGTTGAAGCGCATGCGCGAGCGCCGCCAGCGCCAGCGGCATGAGATAGATGATCGGAAAACCGTATCGATCCTGATTGGCGATGCAGGGGCCGAACGGCAGAAAAAACAACGTGACCGTCAGCGGCAGGAGCAGCATGCCCATGCCGCGCGCCCTGCGGCTCCTTGCAATCGCGCAAGCGCCCAGCAGCACTGCGCAGTAAAAGCCCAGCGTGTTGAGCTGAAGCGCAAACGGAAGGGTCAGCGCCGCCGTGCGCAGATTGGCTTCCGTCGCTTCAAGCTTTTCCAGACCTTCACTCCGGTGGATATCCAGCGCCGCTTCTTCCTCTTCGGAAAGGCCCGTGCCGACAAACCATGCCAGATTATAGCTGCTCACGTCAAACAGCAGCGCATTTTGAATGAGCGTCGCCGACAGGCAGCAGGCGGGATGGCGCAGCGCCAATCCGACCCATACTTTTAAATAAGCTATGCGCTCCGCCGCCGTGGATTCCTTTCGATAAACGGCTTTCACCGGATCGGACAAATCCGGTCGATAGCGATCCGCCAGCTGGTCGTAAATGAGCACGCGGTCGATGACCGCCCGTTCCTCATCCGTGATTTCCGATTCATATTCCGAAACAAAACGCGCGGTCTGCTGAAAAGGCAGCGAGAGCATCTCCTTTGGGCTGTTTTCAATCGGTTCCACCGACCGGGCGACCGCCGCGTCAAATCCCGCACCCAGCAGCATCGGCAGCACAACCGCCGTGCAGACCGCGCCGACGGCGGCCCTTCGACGGCTTTTGACCGCCCGGCAAATCAGCGCGATCCCAGCGGGAATCCAGATGAGCAGTCCGTTGTTGCGGATCTTGAGCAGCACAAAGCCCGCAAGCATCATCCGCAGCACAAAACCCCGGCTGCCGAAATAGGACGCGTCTTCCAGATACCGAACGCGCACCATTTCGCAGAGCATCAGCAACATGGCGTAACTGTACGGCACATCCTTGAGAATGACCGTGATATTGTCGCAGTATACCGTGCCCAGCGCGCACACCGCCAGCGAAAGCGCCCTCAGCCAGACCGGCGCGCAGAGCCTGCGCATGAGCATCTGACTGTAACCGACAACCGCCGCCCCAAAGACGGCCTGCGCCAGAATATAGAGGAACACGCCAAGATTGCCGCTGCACAGCAGCCGCCCCGCGCCGATGCACAGCTTGATCAGCGCCGTGCCGAACGTCGGATGATCCGCGTTCCACGGCTCCCAGCCCAACGCCTGCCGAAACTGCGACGCGGTATCCGAGTTCATTGCGACCGGATAGCTGACCGCCAGATGCGGCAGCCAGCACAGCAGCACGACGGCCGTGCAGAACAGCATCGTATGCGCCCGATACGCGCTCAGCAGCGCGCCGTTTTTTGCCGGGCGCACATCCAGCCGTCCATCCAGCCCGGCTTCCAGCAGGCGGAAAAGCAGCTCAAACAGGCTCGCCATGCCCAGCGCCAGAACGACTGCTTTAAGCGTCTGACTGCCGGACAGAAATGGCTGATTCAGGCTGTCCGTGTTGCTCACGCTGACCGCAGCCACCTGCCACGCGCCCATCATCAACGCCGCCAGCTTCACGCGGCCGCTTGACCGGGTCAGCTTTTCATCCGCCCATTCAAGTGCCAGAAAGCCCGCCATCGCCGTCAGCGCCACCGCGCCGCTCGTCCCGGTCAGGGATTCGCCGAGGTTGACGTAGTTGTTGCCGCTGCGCAGATTCAAATCCACAAACAGCGCCCACGCCGTCAGCACGGCGCGCAGCGCGTTTTTAGCTTTCACGGTTTTCATTTATTCTTCGTCACGTAGACCGCCGATGCGACAGGCACATCCTGCTCCGCGCCGGACTTCGTATAGGCGCCGTCTGCCGGAAGGGTGATGGCCTCGCCGACCAGATAGAACGTCAGCACATCGCCCGCCTGCACCTCGTCCGACGTGGAGAGGACGACATACATCGCGTCCTGCCAGACGCCGGTGGAAGGATTGGTGACGCAGATCAGCGCGCACGGTCTGCCGTCATAATCGGTGAAATCCATAACTTTGCCGCGCAGAATAAACCGCTTGCCGGCGTATTTCGCCGGATCCTGAGCAAGATCGTCATAGCTCAGCGCAATCATCTTCTGCCGGAACTGTGCAATCTGCTCGCGCTGCGTCCATTCGCGGGTGAGGGTGATCGTGCGGGTGGTCTGCGCGAAACCTTCCGCTTTGACGCGCAAAGTGAAGGTTTCCGTGCCTGCCTCTTCCATAAACACGCGGACGGCAAACGCGCCGTTTTTGCCTGCCTTGACGTTGGTGTTCGTTCCCTTGCCGTCGATATACACGGTGGCGTTCGGTTCGGTCACGCCGCGCACGGTCACGTTTTCTCCGGTGAACGTCGTGTCCTCCGGTTCGGTGATGTCAAGCCGTGCGTCCGGCATTTCATAGCGAATGGTGAACAGCGCGGTATCCTCGCCCGCGGTCACAACGACCTCGACGTCGCCCTCTTCCGGCAATTTCACCTTGACGGAGAAACTTCCGTCCTTTTTCGTGCTCGTTTTGGCGATCTGCTTCCCGTTCGCTTCCACCCGGATTTCCGCGGAGGGCGCCGCTTCGCCGGAAAGGGTGAGCTGCGCCGAAGCCGTGAATGCCGGAACGCCGTCCAGCTTCAACGCCCCGCTCGTTTCCACCTCTGCTTCGCCGACGACGGGTTCGGGCGTGGCGGTCGGCTGCGGTGTGGCGGTAGCCTGCGGGGTCGGCGTCGCCTCGCTGACGGAGGACAGCAGCTTTACGCCCTCCAGCAGCCGCTCCATGCGCGCGTCGTCATCCGCGTCCGGTTCGCGCCCCACAATGGTCTGCTCGATCATGTACAGCCTGCCGAGATGCAGCGTCGCATAGCGCAGACTGTACACCGGCATGGAGGCATACATCGCCGAACTGGTCAGCCGCACGCACGCGGGCGTAGTGTCCACATAAGCGCAGGTTTCATACAGCCCGCTCATCTCAAACTGCGCCAGGAAGGACAGCCGCTGCTCCTGCGTCAGCTCGTCCATATCCTTCACATCGCCAAACTTTCCCGCGTCCGTCACGCTGACGGCAATCTGCCCGCCGTCATCCGGAATAACCTCCATTACAATGCCGGAGGCCACATAGCTGGCCAGAACGGCCTCGCTGCTCGTCCCCAGCGATTTCAGCAGCTCTTCGTGCTCGCTCAGATTGGTCTGCGTCAGCACGGTTTCATCTTCCCGCTGCGTATAGCGGAATCCTTCGTAAGGGAAAACATAGGTCGCCGTCTGCGCCAGCGCGCCTGCGCCCATCACAAGCAGCGCGGCGCAAAGCAGCGCGCAAACCTGTTGCTTCATGAGAAAACCTCCTTTATGCGGTCTTCAAATCCCTGCCGCGGGCCGTGAGCATCGCCATGGAAAACATCATCACGGCGTTCATCGGCGACATCGCCCCCAGCGGTTCGCTCTCCATCAGGGAGGTCAGCAGCGCCGCCACGACGATCATCGCCAGCACGCGGTCTCCGGCATGCGCGCGCCCCTTTGGCGCGAAGAAAGCGCGGCACATCGGCCCCGCCATCGAGCCGAAGAAACAGCAGAGCAGCGCAAAACCGATCAGGCCGTAATTGGTGATGAAGCCCAGATATGCGTTGTGCGTCGTCATGCCGTCCGTAATCGCGCTGATCTTGCCCAGGCCGAAACCAATCACCATGTTCTTCGGCTCTTCCAGCCACGCGGCGATCACCTTGCCCCAAATCGTCGTGCGGTCTGTAAACGTCATATCGCCGAAGCCGCGTCCCAGCAGCTCCTGCTTATCTGCGGCCTGCGGCTCATCCGGCTGCTGCGCTTCTTCCGCGACAGCCGACGCAAAAACCGACGCTTCCTTCTTGCCGCTCAAAACCGACTCGTAATGGCGGATAGCCGAATCCGTCATCACCGCCGCGCCCATATAGCCGCCGACGAGCACCGCGACGCCCGCCGCGACAGCAGCCAGCTGGCGCAGACTCTTTTTGGGAATCGCCGTGCTTCCCGCAACCACGCCGTAGCAGCCGACCGCCCATGCGCCCAGCATCGAATAGCGTGCGGTTCGGCTCTGGGAAAGCACAACGACCGCCGCCATCATCAGGGAGGGAATCAGGTGCGCCAGTTTGGCCAGCAGATGCCTGCGCCGCACCACGCCCAGCAGGCTCATCAGGGTGCAGCACACGGCGAACATGCCGGTCGTGTTATAGTGAAAACCGGCGGAGAGGAAATACATGTTTTCGTAAACGCCGAAAGGCGTTTCGGAAAGCTCCGTGCCGAACGTCTGTACGGTGAACGCGCAGTAGAGCAGCAGCGCGCCCATCACAAAGGACAGCGCGGCAAACAGCGCGCCGACCACATCCAGCAGCATTTCCCGCCGCTGTACCGTCTCCTCCGTGATCAGCGCATATACGCCGAAGAACGCCACCATGCAGTGGAACCAGTCGTTGGCGTTGATCGCCGTCAGGCCGAAACGGATGCCGAACGGCACGACGATCCACGCGTAAAGCAGCACCAGAAAGCGGATATCCGCATGCGGCTCAAGCTTTCTCTCCTGCGCCCGGCAGAGGCGGAGCAGGCAGAGCGCACCGCCCCAGGGCAGAACCACAAAGCGGTTAAACGCGGCAATCGAATCGACATACCACGCCAGCACGTCGGTGGAAAGGAAGCTGTAACTGACAAACGCAACGAACAGGAATACGCTTTCATTCTGCGCGATGGAAAGCAAAGCGCCGCGAATCTTTTGTGCTCTTGTTTGATTGAGACTCAGTCCATTCTCCTTGCACTCAAAAATCCAAACAGGGCGGGGAGGATTACTCCTCCACGCCCAGCACATCGACGACAGCCGGGCTTTCCGGCGAGGCAACGATTTCCTGCGTTTCATTCACAGGCTGATTTTCGGCCTGATTGACCGGCTTGCGCGGTCCGCGGCGGCGGTTGCTGCGGCGGCGGTTGTTCGGCCTGTCGCTCTGCGGCTTTTCGGCGCTCTTTTCAGGGCGCTCCGGCTGGTTTTTCAGCATGATGACCACGCGGCGGTTCGGCTCCTCGCCCTCCGAATGGGTGGTCACAGCCGGATGATTTTGCAGCGCGGTGTGCAGCACGCGGCGCTCATACGGGTTCATCGGTTCGAGCACAACCTTGCGCCCGGTCTTAACCGCGCGGTTGGCCATGCGCTGCGCCAGGCGGCGCAGACTGTCTTCGCGCTTGGCGCGGTAGTTTTCGGTATCCAGCGTGACGCGGATATAGCCCTCGCGGCCCTTGTTCACCTGAAGGCTGGTGAGATACTGGAGCGCGTCGAGCGTCTCGCCGCGGCGGCCGATGAGAATGCCCAGCGTGTCGCCGATCATGTGGATGGAGAGGTTATCCGCCTTGCTGTCGTCCACATAAACGTCCACCTTCACGCCCATGCGGTCGGTCACGTCCATCAGGAATTTCTGCGCGCGGCCCGCCGGGGTGTCTTCCGGATGGATGACGGGCGGCTCGGTCGGCGCAAAGGTCTCGGCGGGAACCATCGGCGCGAAATCGCGCTTCTCGCCCTCTTCGCGGGCGGGGCGCGGCGGGCGCGGTTTGCGCTCACGCAGCGGCTTCAGCGCTTCCGGCTTCTTTTCCGGCACGGCCTCGGCTTTCGGCTTCTCCTGGCTGATTTCCGGCTTGGCCTCAGCCTTCGGCGCGGCCGGCTTGACCTCCGGTTTGGCCTCGGCCTTAACCGGGGCGGTCTTCGGGGCTTCCGGTTGGCTCACGGGCTTCGGCGCTTCCGCCTTGGTGGCGGCGGGCTTGGCGGGTGCGGGCTTCGGCGCGGCCGGCTTGGCGGCGGACTTCTTTTTCTGATCGCTCAGGCTGAAGCTGCCCAGCAGGTCGCTCAGACCGTGGTCGTCCTCGCGCTCGTCGTCCATCACGGTCAGACGCACGCAGGCGGGCTTGCTGCCGAACAGGCCGAACAGGCCCTTCGCGCCCTCCTGAAGTACATCGACGTGAACGTCGGCAAGGGTGACGCCCAGCTCAGCCAGACCGTTGTCGATGGCCTCCTGCGTCGTTTTGCCGGTAAATTCCTTGATTTTCATCAGATGCCAACCTCCTCAGCCTTGGCCGCCTTGCGGTCCTGCTGCTCAAAGTACTTGTTGAAGCAAATCTGTTCGACGATGGCGTAGATGTTGGAAACCACCCAATAGAGGGCAAACGCGGAGTTGTAGCTGGCGCAGAAATAGAGGGACATGAAGGTCATCACGTAGATCATCATCTTCTGGCTGCCCGCCTGAGAGGGATCCATCGCGGTGTTATTCATGGTCAGCTTCTGCATGAAGATCTGAGAAACGACGGAGAGAATCGGCAGCAGGAACCAGCCGTTGCCCTCCTGATAGATGCTGAAACGAATCAGGCCGAGGATGTTCAGGTTGCCCAGACCCGCAACCGGCGCAATATACGGCGCATAGGTCGCGGAGTCGATGAACGGGGTCACCACGTCGGTGATGTAAGTCGTCAGATCGGACGCGCTGGCAAAGCTGAGCGCCTGCGGAATCACGCCGTCGGCGAAGAGCTTGGCGCTCACGTCGTTCCAGACCTTGTAATCCACCAGGCGGAGGGACTGCACGTCCGGCATGTAGGTGGCAAACGGGCTGTCCGGCATCCAGAGGTTCTTGATCCACAGGAACGGCTCAACCAGCGTGTGCGGGTCGATCTCCGGGTTGTGGTAGAAGGTCAGGAACTGGGAGACGAGCTGCTCGTTGGCGAACGTGCGCAGCGCGTAGAACATGGCGAAGAGGATGACCATCGAAATGAGCATCGGCAGGCAGGAGCCCATCGGGTTGACGCCCTCTTTGCGATACAGCTCCTGGAGCTTCTGGTTGAGCTTCTCCTGATCATCCTTGTATTTGGCCTGAAGGGCGGCCGCCTTGGGCTGGATGGTCGACATGCGCATGGTGGAGCGGCGGCTCTTGAGGTTGAGCGGCATGACCACCAGCTTGATCAGGATGGTGAAGACGATGATCGTCAGCGCGTAATTGTTGATGAACGTGTGCAGCGCTTTGATGAGCGTGAGCAGCAGCGAATTGAGAAAACTCATGGACGGAACGTCCTCCTTGCGTCAAGAATTGTCCTCAGCCTGTCCGCTTGGGCGAACGGCCTTCCCCGCCGGGGGATAAACGACTTTGGGGTCAGTTTTTTTCGATTTTCGGCTTCGTTTCGGGGGCACGGGGTCATAAAAACTTCCCTTATAAAAGGGCTGGCAGCGCAGCAGCCGCCGGATGGCCAGATAGCCGCCGTAGAGCGCGCCGTGCCGCTCGACGGCCTGCATCGCGTAGGTCGAGCAGGTCGGCGTAAACGGGCAGCAGGGCGCGTGCATCGGGCTGATAAACCGCCGGTAAAAGCGGATCAGCAGCAGCAGCAAACGCTTGATCACGGGCAATCCGCCGCCTTTTCAGCGGGTCTCGGCTTCTTCTGTGCGTCGGGAAGAAGCAGGTTCTGCCTGCGCAGCAGGTACTGCATGGAACGGCTGAGCTTGTCAAACGCCGCCTCCGCGGCGGGCTGGCGGGCGATGAACACATACAGCCCCGGCTTCATCTGGGGGAGCAGCGGCACACAGGCGGCGCGCAGGCGGCGCTTGATGCGGTTGCGCTGCACGGCGCAGCCGAGCTTTTTGCCCACCGAAAAGCCGACCTTGAGCACCGGGCCGCGCACGTAGAGCATCACCATCTCCCGCGCCCCGGCGGACGCGCCCCGGCGATACACATATTTGAACTGCGCGTTCTTTTTCAGGCTGTAAGTTCTTTGCAAATTAACAA
>ENA-UOOA01006793-UOOA01006793.1-human-gut-metagenome-genome-assembly--contig:-P61old-NODE-6793-length-10738-cov-25.656370_pt1 | contig 10738 bp, 4 predicted proteins | sample MGYA00242467_ERZ724014 | MGnify/ENA metagenome assembly ERZ724014
CAGCGGTCTCCAAAACCGCGTGTCGAGAGTTCGAGCCTTTCTGCCCCTGCCAAAAGAAGCCATGACGTTGTCATGGCTTCTTTTTTTGCGCCGGTGGCTCCGCTTTTGCGGCAGATGCCCGCGCAGCCGGCCACAGGCGGCGGGAAAATGCCGGAATTGTGCGGAGAGACGGCCTTTGACACACTATGCTCCGGGTTTTGTCGATATTAAATAGAAAAAAACGGGAAATTTTGTGCGGAAATAAAGTTGATTGTTTGTCGAAATGGTGCTATGCTATCCCGTGTATATTCAGAAAAGGGAAATCACCCCGCAATGGGACGATTTCCCAGCCCGCGCAGGTGCAAGGGGCGCCTGCATTGGAGGGAGATTCCGGCAGAAAAGGGTACCCTTTTCCCGTTTCAACCCAGTTGAAACGATGGCTTTTCCGCATGGGACGGCGTCCCGCGCGGCGGAGCCTGCCACTGATCCGCAGGGGGTGCGGACCCGCCGGTGCAGTGCCGCGGGCACGGTGCGGACAGCGCACAGCATGATTCCGCAGACAGACCAAAAAATCACATGAAAGGATGGGGGAACATGGACAAAACAAGAATGGGCAAAAGAGTGGCGTCATTACTGCTTTCGCTGGTAATGATGCTGTCTCTGCTGCCGACGGCGGCGTACGCTGCGATGGGGTACGCCGACGACACCCAGGGCGCGATCGTCTCCGAAAACGGAACGGACGTGTCCGACGACAGCAACAGCAGCGGTGGCACCGGTGACTTGCAGGTCGAAGACAGCGAGGGCAACGGTGACACCGGCGCCCAGCAGGTCGGAGACAGCAGCGGCAGCGGCACGGCGGATGATACCACCGGTGCTGAGGGCGGCGCTGATCCTACCGATTCTGTGAACGGAAACGATTCCGCAGACCCGCAGGATGATGGGGATGCGGTGATGCCCACTGCCGCCAACGTGGCCAAGGTGGGCGACACCGAGTACGCCACGCTGGACAAGGCCATCGCGGCACTGAGCAGCAGCAGCTACACCCTGGAGCTGCTGGACGAGACTGCTTGGGACTTGGCCACCCCTGTATACTGGGCTGCCGGTTCTGAGAGCGGCTATGCTGCCACACTGGCGGATGCCCTGACCGCGGCCTATATGGCCAATGCCGGCGGCATCACCATCGTGTGCCGTCCCGGCGCGGATGTAGGCAAGCTGACCCACGGCCACGTGGCGGATGATATCACCATCTACGGCAACAATGCCTATATTTCCAGCGGCGAGTGTGAGCTGGAGGTCGACACCTTCATGTACAGCCGCGACACCGGCAAGCAGGTCACGACCGGCGGTGCTTATCTGGAGAAGGACATCACCGTCACGGCCTATGAGCTGGACAATCTGGGCGTGTGGGGTGAGCGGCACACCGATCATAAGGTGACTGTGAACCTGACCGACTGCGACAGCGTCAACGGTATCACCGTCCAGCGCGTGTACATCAGCGGCACCACCGGCGTGAACGACATCACGCTGACCGGCTGCGACTTTGGCACAAAGGCTACTTCCGTCTACTCCAATGCGGACGGTGCAGTGGTCATCGACAATTGCTCCTTCACGGGGGCACAGGTGCCGGTGAACTTCAACCACAAGGCAAACGGTGCGCAGACTGTTACCGTCCGGAACAGCACGTTCACCGGCTGCGGCGACAATGGTGATTGGAAGCAGTTCGCTGCGCCCGTGCGCTTTGTCAACAGCGGCAGCGGCAAGATGGACACCACCGTGGACACCTGCACCTTCACCGATACGGTGGGCGGCAACGGCGACATCCTGCTGGGCGATGGCCGCGTGGGCGAGAAGTCCAACGATGTGAAGCTGACCGTGGAGAACACGGCGGCCAATGTGCAGGCGCAGCAGCCGGGCTACTACGCCAAAGACGGCACGACGGACGAAAGCAAGCAGGGCACGAAGAATGTTGCGGCTTCCGACACGCTGACCACCAGCGTGACGCAGCTGATGCCCAGCAGCGAGACCACCTACGTGGCAGAGGTCAACGGCGTCAAGTACAAGTCCCTGCAGGCGGCTATCGACAAGGCCACTGAGAAAGCGACCGTGATCCTGCTGGCGGATACCCGCGAGAATGTTACCATAAGCACGAATAGGCTGACCCTTGACCTGAACGGTCACACCCTCAACGGCGGCCAGGTCAAGGCTAAGCCCGCGCTGACCGTTACGGCCCGCAACGTCATCGTCAAGGACAGCAGCGCGGCGAAGACCGGTACCATCATGCGTGAGGATACCGCGGAGAACTCCGGCGTCAGCTCCCACTATGTCATCGACATTCAGGGCGACAACGCTTTCCTGAAGTTCGAAGGTGGCAACGTCAAGAACAACAGCGGCAACACGCAGGGGAAGGGCGCGTCTCTGGTGCGCGTGGGCGATGACAGCGTCAGCGCATTGCCTCAGCTGACCATCGCCGGCGGCACGTTTACGCAGGACAACTTCATCGTGATCAAGGTCGATCGCGGTACATTCTACCTGACCGGCGGCACGCTGAACTCCGCCAATAGCTACGCCATTGAGGACTGGCACAGAGCTACCATCAAGGGCGGCACGGTCAACGGCACAGTGGCGTCCGTGAGTTACGACAAAGCCGAGGGCAAGGTGGCCAAGGTCAGTATCACCGGCGGCACCGTCAATGGTACGCTGGGCACCTATACCTACGGCAATGGCTTGATTCCTATCAATGACGCCACCAAGGCGACTATTGCTGTCACCGGCGGTACGTTTAAGGAGGACCCCACCAAGTACGTGGTGGAGGATTCCGCCATTACCCCGAACGCCGACGGCACTTACGGTGTGGCGAAGGCGTATCTGGCCAAGGTCGGCGACACCTCCTACTACACCATGGACGAGGCGTTCAAGGCGCAGACGGCCAGCAGCAAGGATATCGTCTTGCTGCGCGATTATACCACCGGTTCAACGTTCAACTCCGGCAGCATCAACCGCACGGTGGATCTGAACGGCCATACCTGGACCTGCACCGGCACGGATGCAAACAGCGCGGCCTTCGAGATCAACTACCCCGATGCGACGCTGACCGTGAAGAACGGCAAGGTGGTCAGCAGCCAGCTGGTGGGTCTGATCCCCTCCGCCATGGGCGGCACCATCACCTATGACAATTCCACTCTGGTGTTCGATGGCGTCGTGATGACGACCACCGCCCACAGCGGTATCGAGACCAACGGCAACAACAGCAACGATACCGTGACGCTGAGGAACAGCACGCTGAACGTGCCCAACGGCTTCGGCATCTACTTCCCCAGCTCCGGCACGCTGACCATCGACAACAGCGTCATCAACGCCAAGACCATGGGCGTGCAGGTCTGCTCCGGCAGCCTGAACATCAGCGGCGCTGACACGGCCATCAACGTCTCCGGTGACGGCATCGACAAGACCATTAACGACGGCGCCATCGAGGACGGCGCGGCCATCTCCATCGTGAACCGCGCCGGCTACAAGGACCTGGCCGAGATCAAGGTCGAGGGCGGTAAGTTCACGGCCAAGGGCGACAACGCCGCAGTCAAGGCCTACGATTGGGCGAACCAGACCGAGAACGCTTTCACGCAGGCTGCCAAGGTTTCCATCTCCGGCGGTACGTTCTCCAGCGCGGTGGACAAGTCCCTGTGCGCTGACGGCTACATCCCCACCCAGAACGCGGACGGCACCTACGGCGTGAAGGAAGGCGCTGACGGCTATGTGGAGGACGAGAACGGCAACGTGACCATCTCCACCGCCGAGGGCCTGTTCTACTTCGCCAAGAAGGTCAATGCGGGCAACAACTTCGCGGGCAAGACCGTGACGCTGGCCAACAACATCGACCTGAATAACGAGAAGTGGACGCCGATCGGCATTTACGGCACACAGGCCACTTGGTTCAAGGGCACGTTTGACGGCCAGAACCACGCCGTTACCGGCCTGAAGGTCGAAGAGAGCCGTAAGAATGGCGTGGGCTTCTTCAGCAAGGTCTATACGGGCACCATCAAGAACCTGACGGTGGAAGGCAGCGTCAGCGCTTCTAACTGCAACTACGTGGGCGGCATCGTGGGCCACGGCTACGCCACCATCACCAACTGCACCTTTAAGGGCAGCGTTGGCAGTGCGGACACCATGCAGGTGGGCGGCATCGCCGGTTCCGGTGGTTTCACCGTTACCAACTGCTCCGTTTACGCCGATGTTACGGCTGAATGCTGGGCCGGCGGTATCGTCGGCAACTGCCAGGACGGCGGCGCATACACCAACTGCTATGTGGAAGGTACCATTAGTTCTAAGAGCACCTTCTGGGGCGGCGGCGCGGCCGGCATCACGCCTGTCCCGCTGTATCCCTCTCAGGTCATCAGCGGCTGCTGCTCCAACACCGTTGTGAAGGTGGCGGGCGAAGAGGTCAACTGCCCCATCATCGCCTGCTACAACAACCCGCTGGATTATAAGGGCTACTCTGGCGGCCTGAAGATCTACGACAACTCCTGGAACAAGCAGAAGAACAGCAACGACAGCTATCCTATCTATGCGGAGAAGGACGGCAAGGGTGGCGTTCTCATGGAAGGTATGACTGCTGCCCGCGACAACAGCCTGATCATGCTGGAGGATGACCTGAACTACGTCACCGGCGACCTGTCCAAGGTGCGTATCATGGCTGGCTCCAGCGTGACGCAAGCGCAGATCGATGCGCTGGCTGTGGCTTCTGTGGGCGATTCCAAGTACCAGTCCCTGGCCGAGGCCATCGACGCGGCGCAGGACGGCCAGACCGTGACCCTGCTGGCTGACGCCGCTGAGGACGTGGTCATCAGCAAGAGCATCACCCTCGATCTGGGCGGCAAGACCCTGACCAACACCAACGGCGGCAAGGCCACGATCTCCGTGGCCGGCGGCACCGTCACCGTGAAGAACGGTAATGTTGTGGGCGGCACTGGCTACTACAACATCGAGGTCACGAAGGGCAGCAATGCCAACCTGACGCTGACGGATGTCACCGCCACGGCGGGCAACAATGGCTCCTCCATGATCGACAACTGGGGCACCCTGACCATCACCAGCGGTACCTACACCGGCGGTCTGAACGTGGTCAAGAGTGAGGAAGGCTCCAAGCTGACTATCACCGGCGGTACGTTTACGGGTAACTACGCGACGAACGGATATACCGCGGTCATTCTGGTTTATGGTGATACTACCATCAGCGGCGGCGAGTTTATCCAGAGCGCGACTAATGGTAAATGGAATTACCCGCAGGTCGTCATGACTGGTGTTGTGGAGGGTTATACCGCTATCACGAGAGTCACCGGCGGCAACTTTGTTAACAACAAGTCGTCTGAGGGCATTTTCCACGGCTTGGGCAAGGCCACCAGCGACAACTTTGAGGTCTCCGGCGGTACGTTCAACAAGGCCATCTCTGAAGGCTATTGCGCTGACGGGTTCATTCCCACCAAGAATGCGGATGGCACCTACGGCGTCAAGGTAGGTCAGTATGTTGCCCAGATCGGCAGCAAGAAGTACGAGACGCTGGCCGACGCGATCCGTCTGGCTACAAAGGGCAAGACCATCACCCTGCTGTGCGACGTCGAGCAGAACACCCAGCTGACCATCAACAAGAGCATCACGCTGGATCTGAACGGCAAGACCATCAAGAACACGATGGACATCTGGGGCGAGACTGCCAACGCCATCCTGTCCATCACAAATGGCGCCAAGGTGACCATCACCGGCAACGGCACCATAGATGCCAAGGAGAACGACTGCTACACCATCAACGTGGTGAAGGGCGACCTGACCATCGAAAACGGCACCTTCTACGGCAACGTCAGCGTGGTTCAGGTGGAGGAGGGTACCCTGTCTGTCAAGGGTGGCACCTTCGACCTGCACCAGAAGTGGGAAGGCAGCAGCATGTATCTGTTCAACTGCATCGATGAGGCGTATGTGGACGGCAGTGCGAATGTCGCCATCAGCGGCGGTACGTTCGTCGGCTTCGACCCCAACGTCTCCCCCGAGCAGAAGGTGGACGGCAAGGTTCCCAGCTTCGCGGCTCCCGGCGTTGGTATCACCAAGAACGAGAACGGCTCCTTCACGGCTGTTGACGGCATGACCGCCCAGATTCTGGACGAGGACGGCAATTCCGTCAACGCGTACAACACGCTGGCCGAGGCCGTTGCGGCGGCTCAGGACGGCCAGACCGTGACCCTGCTGGCTGACGTCGAGCAGAACGCCCAGCTGACCATCGACAAGAGCATCACGCTGGACCTGAACGGCAAGACCATCAAGATCAGCGGCTATACGGCCGAAAAGGCGCAGGTGAGCGTCAAGGGTAACCTGACCATTCAGGACAGCAGTGAAGCTCAGACCGGCAAGATTTGCTCCGACTACACAGGCACAGCTGGACGCGTGGTGTCGGTTGAAAATGGCGGCAAGCTGACCATTGCAGGCGGTACCATCACCACCGAGGGCATGAGTGGTCTTTCCGGCAGCGCTGTGTATATCGCATCCGGCGCTGAGGTGAACATGACCGGTGGTGCGGTCAAGGTTGATGCTAAGCGCGGCAACGTGGCGATGAATGTCAAGGGATCGACCGGCGTGTTCACCATGAGTGGTGGCTCCGTAATCGCGGAGGCGGGCGATGGCACCGAGACCTACATTACTGCTATCTCTGGCAGCTCTGGAAGCACTATCCAAATCAGCGCCGGTACTGTCAGCGGCCCGCAGGCGTTGCTTGCGGGGAGTTCTGCCACGACCATCACCGGTGGTAACTTCACTGGCAGCATCACGGTCAAGAACGGCAGCATCTCCGGCGGTACGTTCGACCGTGCGCTGGACAAGAAGGCCTGCGCTGCGGGTTACGTTCCCACCCAGAACGGTGACGGCACCTACGGCGTGGAGATCGGCATGTTCACCGTCATGGTGACGTCCCGCACCACCGGCAGCAACAGCCCCGTGGCCAATGTGGCCGGCGGCGGCAGCAACATCACCTACGCGCAGGGCACCACGGTCACGGCATCCGCCATCAGCGGCTACAAGTTCGTGGGCTGGTTCGTCAACGAGTACACCGGCACGCCGTACAGCACTGACCTGACCTGCGAGGTCAAGCCCACCGATGACTGCACCATGATCGCGGTCTATGAGCCCATCAGCGGCGACGTGTTCGCACTGGAGGTCTCCGCCTCCAAATTCACGGTCAACGACGGTGCGACGCAGCGCTCTTACCTGCTGGAGAAGATGCCCATTGGCACGCAGGTCACCGTTGTGTTCAAGGGCAGCGAGAACTTCCTGTACTGGGTCAATGAGTCCGGCAAGGTGGTCTCCACCTCGAAGACTTACACCTTCTCCATGGGCAGCGCCACGACCCTGAAGGCCGTGTATGCCGAGAAGGAAGAGAACCAGGCCATGGTGGTCTTCATTTCCCACACGCAGCAGGTCATCAGCTCCAAGGGCTACACGGATACGCAGGAGATCCAGTTCCCCGAGCCTCCCATCAAGATGGGCGCGACCTTCGTGCGCTGGTCCATGACGGAAGCTGAGATTCGCGCCGCCATGGCCACTACCGCGACGGGTATCATCGTTGTGGAGCCGGTGTACGAATTCAGCGCGGGCTCTTACACGGTAACCGTCAATTACCCGAATGACGAGACGGCGACTTACACGGCTACAGTCGGCAAGATCACTCCGGTAACGGCGAAGAGCATTGACGGAAAGGTCTTCAAGTGCTGGAAGAACGGCGACACCGTGCTTGGCTACACGGAGACCCTGAAGGTCGCGCCTCGCGGCGATCTGATCCTGACGGCTGAGTATGTTGATGCCGGCACCACAGTGGATCGCCTGCCTGTAATCGCGCTGACGGAGATCAGCGCCAGCCAGCAGGGCGCGAAGTACGCAGTCTCCTTCACGGCAACGCGCTCCGTGCCCGATGGCTACACGGTCACCGAGCAGGGCGTTCTGGTGAGCACCGACAGCCGGTACGGCGAGACGGGTGCGCTTGACGCCATGAAGCTGGATGCCGATGGCGTCAAGCCTGACGATACGAAGATCCTGAAGGCAACCAATACTGACGCGACGGGCGTGACAGTCCTGAATGGTATCGTGTCTGCCGCGGATCGTACGGTGTATGGCCGTGCTTACATGATCCTGCGCGACAGCAGCGGCACCATGGTGTATGTGTACAGCGATACGATCCTGTCCGGCAGCTACAACAGTCTGACTACTAATGGAGGTAACTGAAAATGGACAAGAAGCAGTATGAAACTCCGGAGATGAAGGTCATCCTGACCAACGGTGAGGATATCATCACGACGTCCGGAGAACCGGACGGCGGCGACATCGATCTTGGCTGATCCGCCATCTCCGACCCTAACCCAAAACAGGGGCATAGTCCGCGCGGACTATGCCCCTGTGCGCAAAGCAAAGGAGCGACTTATGAAAAAACTCATCCCCGTGCTGCTGTCGCTGCTCATGGCGCTGGCCATGACGGGCACAGCGCTGGCTGCCACCGTCTACACCGAGGGTGCGCTGCACTACACCATCGCGGACGAGTCCATCACCATCACCGGCTATTTCGGTAAGGACGCCGCAGTCACCGTACCGGCCAGCATCGCCGGTATCCCTGTGAACACCATCGCCAAGGGCGCGTTCACGGGCAATGACAACGTGAAAACGGTGGACCTGCCGGACACCATCACCGCCGTGGAGGAGGGGGCCTTCGCCTCCGGCATCACGGTGAACTACAACAGCAACATCAACGGCGGCAACACGCCGGACGACAGCAAGCCCGATGACAGCAAACCGGACGACAGCAAGCCCGATGACAATAAGCCCGACGACAACAAACCCAACAACGGCGGCTCCGGCGCCGACACGGGCACCGTGGACATGGACAACTCCGGCACTGCCGGCGACACCACCGGTACCACGGGCGGCACCGGCGGCGCAGAGGACACCGGCATCGACGAGGGCACCGTCTCCGTGGACGACCTGCCGGACTCTGCCGACAGCCAGACCGGCGCACAGGACAGCGCCGCCGTTCCGCAGCAGAGCGCGGGGCTCACATGGCTGTGGGTGCTGCTGGGCGTCATCGCCGTGGCGGCGATCATCGGCATCGTCGTGACGCGGAAAAAGAAGCACTGAGATACGAAACCGCAGGAGGGTAAGCCCTCCTGCGGTTTTTTGCGCAAAAAAAGGAAGCGGACGGGTCACGTCCGCTCCAAGTGAGGAGAAAAATGATGGAAAATCAATTTCAAACGGGCGCTGCCCGCTGAAACCATGGGAAGATCAGAACAGGGTACACAGCAGCCACGTCAGTCCGATGGCCGCCGCGCCGATAGCGGCCCACAGCCAACCGGGGACGCGGACGCGCCGACGCGGCAGACCTTGACAGCGGGCATAGTTCTTGGCGATGCGGATGGCCTGATCTACCAGCTGCTGTGAGCTGACGCCGCCGCCATCGGTGCGCAGAATGAAAATGGCCTGTTCGAAGATCTGGGGGTCCGGAGAATCCACCACGATGACGCGGCGGGAAATACCTTTAACCAAGCATATGCCCTCCTTGCTGTCCGTTTACTGCGCCGCCCTATCGCATCGGGCGACGGTAGTAGTATGGACGGCGCGGCGGCAGATTATACCTGCGCGGGGCCATTTTCTTCGCCCCGCAGCCGGTGCAGCGCCAGCACGGCGCAGTCATCGGACCGCCCGCCGTGTTCGGCGGACATGGTGAGAATGCGGCGGGCCAGGACGTCGGGAGTGCCGCCGCCCCAACCGGCCAGCAGATCCTGAAGCCACTCGTCCCCGTCGCCGCCGACCACGCCGTCGGAGACCATCACCAGCCAGCCGTCCGGCGGCAGGACGAAGCGGATGACATCGGGCTGGCGGTCCGCACCCTCCAGTCCCGCGGGCAGCGCCGCGCCGCCGTACCGCGTGACGCGGCCCAGCTTTTTCAGATACGACGGCGCCGCGCCGTATTTATAGAGCGCGGCCTCACCGGTGCTGCGGTCCAGCCGCAGCAGGTCGATGGTGGTGAAGCCCGCGCCCTCGCGGCAGCGCAGCAGCATCGCCGTGTTCAGTGTTTTCAGGGCCGGCAGCGGCTCCACGCCCGCCTGTAAAAACTGCTTCAGTAACCGTACGGTCATGGCGGCCTCACGGTGGGCGGCCTCGCCGCTGCCCATGCCGTCGGACAGCAGCAGGCACGCCGCGCCGCCCGCCTCAAAGGACGCCGCCTGATCGCCGCACAGTGTCTCGCCTTCTCTGGGCCGCAGGGCGATGGAGGTGCGGCAGGCAAAGCGAGGCGGCGCCGACACCGGCACGCCGGAGGACAGCACCTCCGACATCTGGGCGTACTGCTGCCGCGCCACCTGATACGCTTCCTCCAGCTGGAGCCGGTGGGCGCGGCGCAGCAGGAACTGGTGCAGTTGGTCGTTCAGCGCCTCCAGCAGCTGGGGGAAGTGCAGGCAGCGGCTGGCAAAATGCAGGGGGAAGTCCTCTGCGCAGGCGCTGCCGCGGCGCAGCAGGCGGGGGCAGGCGTCGTTGAAGGCATTGTAGGTATCGTTGTAGTGTGCCTGCCAGCAATCCCGCTGCAATAGACACCCTGCGCAGATCTGCTCCGCCGCGCGGTCGAACAGCACGGCGGGGTTCTCCGGCCGCGGCGGCGATACCTCGGTGAAAAAGCTGTCGTACACGGCGCGGAACGCAGCGGCGGGGGTGGCCTCCGGCTGGGCCGGCGGCGCGGTCGCCTGCT
>ENA-UOOA01006797-UOOA01006797.1-human-gut-metagenome-genome-assembly--contig:-P61old-NODE-6797-length-10734-cov-4.003184_pt1 | contig 10734 bp, 7 predicted proteins | sample MGYA00242467_ERZ724014 | MGnify/ENA metagenome assembly ERZ724014
CTTATCATTGATATGATGATAATTATTCAAAACTAATATGTTTAGATTTCACTTCAAAATCTCCTCCTATGCTTTTTAAACCACTTAAACCTTTAAAAGAGGATAAAAATCTTAAAGAATGATCAGATTCAGCAATTACTCTAAAATTCCCTCCTATTGTCTCCAGACTCTCTAATCCTCCAAAAGAAGATAAAGAGTTTAAAGAAGAATTAGCATTCACTTCAAAATCCCCTCCGATGCTTTTTAAACTACTTAAGCCTTTAAAAGAGGATAAAGCATTTAAAGAAGACTCGTTATCAATTATTTTAAAATTCCCTCCTATTGCTCCTATTGTCTCCAGACTCTCTAATCCTTCAAAAGAGTTTAAAGAAGAATTAGCATTCACTTCAAAATCTCCTCCAATGCTTTTTAAACCATTTAAGCCTTTAAAAGAAGATTCAGCAATTACTTTAAAATTCCCTCCGATTGTTTCCAAATTCTCTAATCCTTCAAAAGATGCTAAAGAAGAAGATTTAGCATTCACCTCAAAATCTCCTCCGATACTTTTTAAACTACTTAAGCCTTTAAAAGAGGATAAAGAAGATAAAGCAAGTTTATCAATTACTTTAAAATTCCCTCCGATTGTTTCAAGACTCTCTAATCCTTCAAAAGATTCTAAAGAATAAGGAAGCCTCACTTCAAAATCTCCTCCAATCTCAGTAAGCTTATCTATTCCCTCATATGAAGTTATACAAGCCTCCCAGGTAATAAAATTTCCAGTAATTTTCTTTAAATTATATAATCCGTCAAGGCTTGTTAGACTCTGACAGTTAATCGTCAAATTTCCATCTATTTCTGTAAGTAAATTATCTAATTTTTGCAAAGTGCGAATGTTATATTGTACAATAATATTACCTATAACCTTGGTATATCCTGCTGTCTGGAAATCAATTAAATCCTGTTCTGTTTCAAAACTAATGTCTCCTGTATATGTACCTTTTGCTGCCTGAGTCACTTGTACTGTATCAGACAAAGTGCTATTTTTATCTTTTATAAAAACTTGAGCTGAACGCACATCATAGGTCGTATTGGGTTTTATTTCAAGATTAATCATACTCTTAGTAAGTGCCTTAGATTGCGGCATCTGTTCTATCCATTCTTGTACTGTCTTAGGTATAATTATCTCATAGTCAATATTACTCTGAACCTCAATAGAAATTTGTTCACCTCCTGCGAGCACTTCATATTGTTTTTGAGATAAAATAAGTGCATTTTGTTGTAATTGATTGATATATAAAGTATCACAAAGAGAACTGTTTTTATCTTTTATAAAAACCTGGGCTGAACGATTATCATAAGTAGTATTTTCTTCTATTTCGAAATAAATTTTATCAGTCCGGATGGCTTTTGTTTCGAGTAACTTAATCCAATGCGATGCGGAACTGGGAATAGAAATGGAGTAATTTACATTCGATTTCAATTCCACTTCAATAGATTTTTTTGCAGATGAAATGTTGTAAGTGTCTTTACTCAGAATAAGTATCCTTGCGGCAGTTTGATAAATATGGACTGTATCTTTCAAAGAGTTACCATTAAACACTATATATCCTTCCCGTTTTTCGTATTCCTTGTTTTCTAAAATCGTAAATGTAAAATTCTTTACAGTAATAGCTTTAGTTTCAGGTTCGTGTTTTATCCAATTTTGAAATTGGGATGGAATGGAAACCTCATATTGAATATTACTTTTCACTTCAACAGTCACATTTCCACCTTCTTCCGGTATATCGAATTTATCCTTGCTTAAAATAATAGCATCACCATCTTTTTGTGTTACAGTCAGAACTTTTGTTATATTTCCGGCTTTAATTGTCAAGTTCGTATTCCTGTCTTCCATTTCACTGTAAACCCCTACCGTCACAATTATTTTGCTATTACCATTTCCTTGATTCACAGTCGTTTTACACCATTCACTTTCGTTTGTGATAGTCCAATCAGAATTACAATAAATAGTAAATTCTTTCTCTCCTCCCTCAGCCTCAAACACAAGATCTGAAACTGAAATATCAAGCGTAACATTAGTTGGGGTATCGGGATTATCAGGATCGTCAGGGTCATCTATAGAGCCATCACTTTTACTACAACTCCAAAGAGTGCAGGATAACATCATTAATAGGTAAAATAGTCTTTTCATAACTGTTTGTTTATAAATGAATTATTGTAAATTATTTCCCACCTCTTTTATAAAATCAGGCTTTTCGTTCAACTGGAGATAATCTTCAGTTAATCGATAAGTATCCTCTACAGGAATCTTAATAATAGCAACCAAATTTTTCTTCCAATCATGTCGGCTTTTGTCTCTATGACTATCCGTTAGTATATTCAAGCCTATAGAATAAGCTTCCTGAAAATGAGGTCTCAAAATATTAGGAGGACAATGGTATAATAAAGGAACATTAATAAGATTAGGTTTGCATTTGTATAAAATTTGTCTTCCTTTCAAATGGGGAAATCCAAATACAGCAATATAGCATTGATTTGAAACGCCTTCACAACCAAATGAATAAGCTACTTGTAAAGAATGAGTCAAATCTAAAAAGGGAGTACTAGCCAAGTTATAATGTTGTATGATACTATAAAAAAGGCTAGGCTGTAAGGTTTTGGCTGGCAAATATTTTGAAGGGAATTTATCTTTTAACAAACTTTCCGCCTTCTCCAATTTCTTGTATCGTTCCTTATATTCATTCGATTGTAGATTTGAATTTTCATCAGTCCCCCGAAATATTGACGGGTAAAATGAATATTGTTTGTTTTTATTAAGATACAGTTTGTTTTGACCTCGATATAATAACAGACGTTTTCGATTGCTAAAATGCAAATGCGCAACAATTTTAACCAAATTCGTAAAGGAATCCACTTCATAAAATTTTGCCTGATTAGGCATATGTTCATCTTCCTTTATCCTACAAAAAGATGAAATATCCTCAACTTCCGGATGTTCGAAGTTCATAATCAGTCTATTTAGCACCCCAGATTCCCCAGACAGGTAAGTTAATTGCATAAAAAAGCGTGGGAACTGTTAGAATTATCGTAACTGAGGGTCTGGACTCCCTACTCTATTGATAAAACGACACCCCACGCTAAACCAGAATATATACGAAAAGTAAATATATGGCAAGCATGAACGTTTGTATCGTCTATCCTAATAGAGTTGAAATTGTCCAGATTCCAGTTACAGGATAAAACTAAACGCTTCTATTTAAAACAATATGTCCGTTGCTAAATTACTCTAACAACGGAACAAATGTAATCAATTTTTAGCATTTCACAAACGCTCATACGGGGTGTCGTAGGCCAAAAATAAATCTTTATTCACAAATCACCGCATTCATAAAATAATTCCTTCATCCGCAAAGCTGAAATAAGTATCCTCAGAAATAATCAGGTGATCCAGGAGCCTTATATCTAAAATCTTACCTGCTCCGACTATTTTCTTCGTCAACTCTTCATCCGGTTTACTGGGATGTAAAACACCTGTCGGATGATTATGTACCAAAATAAAACCTGTTGCGTGTGCCATCAGGGCCGTCTGGTATATAATCCTTACATCGACAAAAGCATGCTCCAAACCTCCCTTCGAGACCTGCGACGAACCGATTATTTGCATGCACGAATTTAATAAAATCATCCAAACTTCTTCATGATGGGACATAAAAGATTTAAAAAATTCTTCGATATAAAGAAAAGCATCACGGGAACACCTTATTTCAGACGATAATTCCAGGCTTTTACGGGGTTTATAAACCACCTCCACTTCCTGAAAAAAATGGGTATTGGGTTCGATTCCCGCTGTTACCGATCCGTCATAAAAGTTATTTTCCATCATTTTTGAGTTAAATTTAATGATTAATGAAAGAGAGAAACTGTTTTCAATGGGGCAACCCCAGGGCGTAGGGAAGGGAATAATCCCCGTATATCTGAAATTATATTATAAAATTTTTTTTCTGATCAGGTATTTAAAAAGTACCTTTACCCGGAGCTCCATATTGACAGGTATAAAAAAAGCCTCCCGTTCATTTCCGGACGGAAGGCAAAAAAGAGTATTACGAATATATAGGGAATGACGGATTTTTAGTAGTTAAATATAAAATGCCTGAATTTAAGACGGCTACTATCCGGATATAAAAAAAGGATCTGATCCTTAACACAGATCAGATCCTCCATGAATCAGAGACAGATATGTATTTCTTCCCTCTCTTTATTCTTCAAATAATTATCCATCAACTTACATAAATTCTCCGCCATTCTTTTCAATTCGGCTTCATTGAAGTATTCCACCTCGGTGTGGTAAACTTCTGTGATTTTCCACGGCACAAATGTTGTGGATGTTTTTTTGGGTTTAAGTTCTCGTTTTTTCATAGGTTCATATTTAAAATGCAGAAATTATTTCATAACCCATTTTACGGGTATCGGAAAACTTGATTCTCTTAGTTTCAAATAATAAATTGAAATATTCCACTGCTGTATTATGTTTCTGATCGGGCAGACCGACCTCATGTCTCAAGCTATTGATTTTCTGTTCGATTTCTTCACCGCTGATCCTCATTCCGATTTCAAAATTCTGGAGCAATAATTGTCTGTAAAGCCGCATCGTTACATCAGGACTGTATTTGACCATACAGATATTTCTGATTTTATTCATTTTTTCCGTGTTTCCCATATTCTCTTCCAGAATATTCCGTATCTTTTCATCAGAAAGACCCAGGTATTTAAACTCTTCGTAATATTCCTGTATTTCCCGGTGTAACGCATTTTTGACTGGTATATTAAATATTTCAAAGTTTAATGTTTGAGGCTGGAGGAAATAGGTATAGAATTGTTCTATAGCGATTTTGATATCCTCTTTTGTATATTTCGCCATTTTTTCTTTTTTTAAGTTATTATTTATTTTCAAATCAATTTTAACTCCCGAAGTACATAAACCGATACTATATTCCGAGAGGACATGTTTCAGGTTAAAAAGATTCCCGTACAGTTCGTTATTGATCTTCTGATAAACGGTATAACTGATCAGGTGGTGGTTGATATAGTATTCAGTATAAATAAACTTCTGAAAAGCAGATGTTTCAAACCACTGATTGAATTTTAATTTCCTGTAGTCGGTATTCCGCATCTTCTCCATTAACTTCACTGTTTCCCGGGTATAGTTATCTGTAAGCGTTTTATTCACCTCCTGCAGCCCGAAGGGATCATCTTTCTGATATTCACTGTTCACCAGAAAATAAGCTTTCATACCGGGAAGATCCCTGAAACGGTTCATCATTTGTACAATATCGGTATAGGAGTGCTTATTTTTCCCGGGAGCGATGATCAGCTCATAATTTTTCCCTTTTAAATCATAGCCCTGGCGGTAAGTAGTGATGATCACTTCCGCATCCAATTCCCCGGTTTGCAAAAGCTGGTCATAATATCCGGTGCTTCCCTCTACCTCTATATCCGTTTCCTCTGTTTCTTTTTTGTGTTGCTTAGTCATGGAATTTATAACGGCCAGCTTTACGATCCCTCTTTCACGCAGGCTTTTCTCAAGCAAAGGAAGCTTATCGGATTTATCAAGCAGGGAGATAACAACAGTTTTCCCGTTTTTTCTTAAACCCATGGTCAGCTCCGTTATTCCCCCGATCAGCTCCTTATAGTTTACATCAATTAAATTCCGGACCTGCGGCTCTTTCCGGACAGCCCTGAAAATAGTCATCCCTTCATAAAATGAATCCCGGGAATATAAAGGAGTTCCGGACAGCAATATCACTCTCTTATATCTGCAACCGAAAGTCAGCACCTGCTCAATCGCTTCTTTCTTCCAACTATAATCAGTTACCAGAGAATGGGCTTCATCAATTATCAGGGTTGTATCCCGGCGGATAAATTTAGGAATATGCTGATAAACCGTGATCAGTTGTTCTGCTTCATAACAGCTCCTGTCCTCGGCACAATAAAACGGGAGACCATGCCTCGCTGCCAATCTGCGGCCTAATAATAATGTATCTGTAGTAAATAAGAAAGGAATATTTTTCCTTTTCAGGTAATCTAAAAGATAGAATGATTTCCCGCCTCCTGCCGGACATTCTATGCTTACCTTAAACGAAGAATTGAAATTAAGTTCATCCAATAGCTTCGTTTCTGAAAGATTTTGACTAAAATCATAAATTCCTATATTCATATTAAAAATGAAATAAAACACACTTCCTGTGTCAATATTCACTGTCTCACTTCGGGGTATTTTTTATATAAATAATTACCATGAAGTGCGCCAGGTTTTCAGGGAGCAGAATGGCTCAGGAAGTGTATATAAACCGATATCTTCCCCGAATGATCTGATAAGCTTTATTAATTATATTGTATCTGGGGGATTCTGAAAAGAAATGATCTGGTAAAGGTTACAGGAAAGAAAAACACTTCCCGTCTTTCATTATCTCTGAAATTTATAAGAGGTGAGTGTCGCAATTAGGAATCATATGAAATGTACCCTGACCGGCAAAATAAAATCCCATCGGATAAAACAATGAGATTCTATTTTGTTTGTGTCAAATGTATATATCTGGAATTATGATTTTAGTATGCGTACCGGAAGGGGTTAATCCACCTCTGTTTTAATGACACAAAGTTAATTACAATTCAGGTCACATCCAAGTGATTTGAGAAATTTATTTTCATAATATTTTATTGTGTTAATGGGTGTTTTTACCGGATTATAGAGGAAACAGGAACGGTTTTCCGGGAATAATCCGGTAAATAAAGCAACGGGTTAATTATCTTCCAATGGTTGTGAAGTTATATATGTTTAATATTTAAATCCTGAAAGTCACCCCCCAGTTAGTGATCACTCATGGGGAAACACAGGGGTATTCAGAATAAATAACACTCACTCCGGAAAAGAATTTGTTGGAAAAGCCTGCCTGTCACACAGGCTTTCCCGGTTAAACCATTTACCCAGGCTGGTTTGTTTGTTTCTGGTTTAAAATACTGAACAGGATTTCAGCTTTTGTTGTTGTCTGTCTTTGAATCTCAGCTATATCATCCGGTGTAAGAGACTGTAACAAAACCATTGCTTTTTCCAAGCCGACAGGGACTAAAGATTCAAAAGAAAGTGATTCGGATAATTTAAGAACTGCCTTAAAAGGATACTGCTTATAACAATCTTCCCCGAATTTCTCTTTTATCATATTGATGAACTCTTCTCCCTGTTTTATATATTGCCCGGAGGATTCAAAGCTGCCTTGCATGATGTGCCGCATGTTTTTTGGGGTAATTGCCTGATTGTTATTAAATATTCTCATGGCTATACTCCCCGGGAGATGATATTCCCTGATGGCTTTATTTACAGCCCGGATAAATTCACCGGGTTCTGCCATTTCAGCGATTTCTGTTTTTTCCTGCAGGCGTAAACGTCTGGCGAGTGAATTGTTCATACTGATATATCTGCCATATTCCCGTATGTTATCGAATTCCCTGATTTGGATATTTCGGAGTATGACCGTTTCCCCTTCTCCGGTTTGTGCTCTGATATTAAGTGTATAGGCAGCTTTAACGAGGGCATGGAGTTTCGTATCTCCGGCCAGACAATAGACATTTTCAGTACCTTCGGGGATGGTATTTCCGTTCAGGTCTTTCAATTCTATGCCAGCATCGAAGAATATCCCTGCAGGAGTGATTATTTTCAGTTCATCAGGCTCGAAGTATTCACTTTCCAGCAGGGAACAGGCTGACAGGATCTCGGCTGAATTGGTTTTCAGACCATTGACGGGGAAGGCGATGATTATTTCCTTCTTAGTCTTCTGGATAAGAAGGGTATCTTCGTCTTCTGTCATTTCGTGGATTTGGAGTGGAAGCATTGGAAGGTTTTGTTCGTAATAATATTTTTCCAATGCTTTTCTGGCTTTATTACAGGCTTGGGTAAGCTTCTGCTGTTTCTTCGGTTCTTGATTGTTTTCAAGTGCTATTTTCGTCGCTAAATATTGATTTTGCAGAGTTTCCAGTTCTGAACCAGAGGCTGCGATATTTTTATTTCTATCCATTTGAGTTATTTTTAGATTGTTATTACTATATAATTCTTTGTTTTCATTGTCTTTCTGATCAATATTTGTCATAATTGTTCTCATAATACAGAGTTTAAAAATTTATAATAACCCCTTCCGCTCCAACTGGCCAAGTTTTCCTTCCGGGGGTGATAACTTACGGCCTCTCAAATTGTTTTCTCCCATTTATTTTCTTGGAGTGTCCTACCTTGTAAGACTCAATTTGTAGCTGCCTTCGTCATCGGTTTGTCATTGATCAATGAACTATGTAACCATCAGAACTCCGGAGTTGCATTTGATTACGATGCAAAAGTAAGGTGGGAAATAAAGGATTAAAAATAGGAAATTCCGGGAGTTGAAGGGGTATTTCCTATGTAATAAGAATCAATAGGTTAGATAGAAAACAGAGAAGAAATTTTTATTTACCAATATTTGGGGAATAATTCACTGAGCGGGGTATCCAGAGTCACTCCTTCAGAATTATATTCCTTATAAGACTTATGGCTAAGAATTTCGTTGGTGACACTTTTAAATTTTCCGTTGGTTTCTTCCCACTTCAGATTATCGGATATTTTTGTGCGGATGGTAGCGATCCAGTCTCTCAGGATCTTTGATTTCTTCCGTTCTTTCTGCCTGATATTAAATTCCTCTTCATCGGGGAGGATCGTGATATAGCCCATTAACGAAAGAAAGCGCGCGATGAACGTACAGATTTTATCCGTTTTCTTACCCAGAGGATCATGGTAAGGCGTCTCTTCCTGTAAGAAGTGGTAAAGCTGGGTGATGATCCGGTTGATGGTATGATCGGATTTTGCTCCCACCCTGTCTTTATATAGGGATAGTTCTGTATGTACCTCTTCAATGGTTTTCTCTTTTAAATAGGTATCGAGGTATTCTTTCAGGTGTTGAAAGAACCAGTTATCCTCATTCTTCAGAGCTATTTCTTTATTACCATATACGATTTTTAAGGGTTTGGAGGAAACACCCAACTGATCGAAAGGTTTTTGGGCTGTAAATAATTCGTGCATGGATCTAAATAACCGGAGCATATCAGGCCGGACGAACTCCGAGAAATAATAAAACCCGGAATCATTGGTTGCCTCGAATAACTTACTGCTGGCAAAATTGTAGCTGTAGAAATCAGGTAATAACCAGATAATGGTATCCTGTCGGTCATCGGTAATCAGGTATTCATCGTTCCGGGTAAAGTCTTCCAATTTAGTGTATAAATCTATGGGATAGTCGATTATTATATCTTTATCCTTGAAAAATTCATATTGATCGGGATGGGGAGATGCTCCTTGTTTGATGTAATAATTCCTATTCGCTTGTATCAGTTCACTAAATTCCCAGCCCGAAGCATCGAAATAGGTGTGTAAAAGGGTATCTATAACTTTCAGGTCTTTTCCTTCAAAACCAGTTCGTTGATATTCTTCTTCCGCTGCCATGGAGTTTTGTTTTCCCAAAAATAAAAAAAAATGCCCCGAATCTAAAAAGACTCAGGGCTAAATTTAAACAAGATGCTGCATGGCTTGTTCTACTTGTTTTTCTTCGAAACCATCTAAATATATTTCCGTCGTTGCCAGATTAGCATGTCCCATTAGTTCACTGATAATGCCAATATTGACTCCGGAACGTTTCAATACTGTGGCAAAGGAGTGACGGGCCACATAGGTCGTCAGACGATGTTTCAAATTCATTGCCTCACTGATGTATCCTAAACTTTTATTAATCCTTCCCCTCACTTTTTGAATCCGGTCAAATATTTGTTGTTCCGTAACGTGTATTTTTTTATCAAGGATTGGAAAAATATAATCATCCTCTTCTGCATCTGTTTTCGAATATTTATCCAATATCTTCCGAGCTTCCGGCAAAAGATTAAAAGTCAACATTTTCTTTGTCTTATGACGGACATAATAAATCCGGTTATTTTCAATATTTGCATATTTCAGAAAAGCAATATCCTTAAAATTTATTCCTGCCGTTAAATAAGAAAACATAAATATATCTCTGGCCAATTCCAGATAAGATTTAGGACATGCATTCACAACAGACAAATCTAACCGAGACAATTGGGAAATCGTTTCTTTATTTATCGCCCGTTTACGCGTTGAAGTCCACAAACTTCCAACTTTAAATTTTTTAAACGGATTCTTATTACATACGAATATTTCTTCCTCCAAGGCTTTATTGAAAACAGATTTCAGTGTACTAAACTTCGTGGCGATACTATTATCTGCCAAACCTGACTTTCGGAGAAACATTTCATAATCTTTCAAAAATTGAAAATCCATATCTGTGAAAGAAATCTTTGTTGATCTAAACTTATTCAGTGATGACAAAGTAAATTTGTATTTATCACGTGTATTGAGTCGTCCAAGATCGGATAATTCGTTAATGATTTTTTGAAAGTATTCTTCTACTGTCATTGCGGGTTTCTTTTTTATTCCGATAATATCATCGATCGAATAATTTTTCCCCTGAATTTTATATTCTAACTCCCGTTTTTTAAATTCCTGAATCTGTTTATCCAAAAGATATTGCAAATGTTCCTGATTAGGGATACCATTCTTCAAGCAGTTATTATCGAAATCCCAATAATCGACTTTAATTCGTAAACCAGAAGTAATTTTTCGGACAATGCCATTATGATATAAACGAATTATTATTGCCACCTCATTCTGTT
>ENA-UOOA01006798-UOOA01006798.1-human-gut-metagenome-genome-assembly--contig:-P61old-NODE-6798-length-10732-cov-9.710499_pt1 | contig 10732 bp, 10 predicted proteins | sample MGYA00242467_ERZ724014 | MGnify/ENA metagenome assembly ERZ724014
ACGACTAAAACGCCAGCTCTCGCATAACGAGAACTGGCGTTCTTTGACAGGCTGAGCATAAAAAAAGAGACTGCGTAAGCAGTCTCTTTTTTTATGCGGTGATCAGCCTTCGTAGCCGTTGGGGTTGTGGCTCTGCCAGTTCCAGGCGCTGCGGCACATGTCGTCGATGTCCAGCTTGGCGCGCCAGCCCAAAATTTTTTTGGCCTTGGTGACGTCGGCATAGCAGGCGGCGATATCGCCGCTGCGGCGGGGCGCGATGCGGTAGGGGATGTCCCTGCCGCAGGCGCGGGAGAAGGCGTGTACCATGTCCAGCACGCTGTAGCCGGTGCCGGTGCCCAGGTTGAACACCTCCACGCCGGTGTGGGACGCGGCGTAGTCCAGGGCGGCCATATGGCCGGTGGCCAGATCGGTGACATGGATATAGTCCCGGACGCCGGTGCCGTCGGGGGTGGGGTAGTCGTTGCCGAACACGTTGAGATAGGGCAGGGTGCCCACCGCCACACGGGCGATGTAGGGCATGAGGTTATTGGGGATATCACGGGGATCCTCGCCCATAAGGCCGCTTTCGTGGGCGCCCACAGGGTTGAAGTACCGCAGCAGCACTACGGAGAAGTCCGGGTGGGCGGCGGCGTAGTCCCGGATGATCTGCTCGATGAACAGCTTCGTCCAGCCGTAGGGGTTGGTGCAGGGGCCGGTCTCGGCGTCCTCCCGGTAGGGGAGGGCGGCGTGCCTGCCGTACACGGTGGCGGAGGAGCTGAAGATCAGCTGCCGGACGCCGTGGGCCTCCATGGCCGCCAGCAGGGCCAGCGTGCTGTCCAGATTGTTGCGGTAGTAGTCCAGCGGCAGGCGCACCGATTCGCCCACGGCCTTCAGACCGGCGAAGTGGATGACGCTGTCGATGGCGTTCTCCTGAAAGATCCGCTCCAGGGCGGCGGGATCGGCGGCGTCCGCCTCATAGCACTTGACGGGCTTTCCGGTGATCCGGGTGATGCGCTGGGCCACGATGGAGCTGCTGTTGGCGTAGTTGTCGGCGATGACCACGTCGTGGCCTGCATTCAGCAGCTCCACGGCGGTGTGGGAGCCGATGTAGCCAGCGCCGCCGGTGAGAAGTACAGTCATAGCGATATCTCCTTTTCCTGATCAGAATTCCATGGCAAGGCGCTGGGCCTCCTGGTCGCTCAACTGGCGCAGGACGCCGCCGGACACCTGATAGACCCGCTGGCACAGGCTGATGACCGTGGGCCGGTGGGTGGTGACGATACAGGTCTTGTGGGGGTAATCCCGCACCAGGTTCCGCAGAATGGTGCGCTCGGTGGCCACGTCCAGGGCGGAGGTGGCCTCGTCCAGCAGCAGCACCGGCGCGTCACGCAGCAGGGCCCGGGCGATGGCGATCCGCTGGGCCTGCCCCTCGGACAGGCCGTGGCCGTGCTCACCCACCGTGGAGGCCATGCCCTCCGGCATTTTGCTGACGAAATCCCAGGCGCAGGCGGCCCGCAGCGCCTGCTCCAGGGCAGCGTCGTCCGCCTCCGGCTGCACCATCCGCAGGTTGTCGGCGATGGTGCCGGACAGCAGGGTGTTGCCCTGGGACACATAGGAGAAGAAGCGGCGCAGGGCGGCGTTCATCTCCAGCTCCTGCCCGTCGGCGGTGCGCAGGCAGGCGCGGCCCTCCGACGGGTGGATCAGGCCCAGCAGCAGGCGGATCATGGTGGTCTTTCCGCCGCCGGAGGGTCCCACCAGGGCCACGATCTCGCCGGGGGCGGAGGTCAGGGCCGCGTGGTGCAGCACCGGCTGGGCGGGGTCATAGGCAAAGTCGGCGCCGTCCACCTCTACGGTGACGCCCTGGGCGGCGGCACGCTCCAGCGCGTCGTCCACCGGCTGGCCCGGCTCGGGCCGCAGGGCGAACAGGTCGCGGATGCGGTGGGCGGAGACGGAGGCGTTGAGGAAGTTGGGCACCGTCCGCACCAGGGCGTTGAAGGCGGAGGTCAGCTTGGTGCCCTGGGACAGGAACAGCGTCATGGTGCCGTACAGGATCTTGCCGGACCACAGCAGGTACAGGCAGTAGCAGAAGGCGGCCATCTGCACGGCGGAGCCCAGAATGGACAGCAGCGCCTCCGTCTTGATGCTGAAGAGGTTATAGTCCAGGCTGGCCTGGCGGAAGTGCCCTGCCCGAGCGGGCGGGGCACTTTTTCCCTGAATGGCTGTCCTGTTCGGAAGGCGGGCGGCTGAAAGGAGTACACAATGAAACGTTTTTGCAAGCTTTTTGCCCTGCTGCTGGCGCTGGCGCTGGTGATGACCGCCTGCGGCGGCAATGCCGCCACGGACAATGATCCCACCGGCGATGATACCCCCAATGGGGACAGCACCGCCGCCGAGCCCATGATGGACCTGGGCAGCGGACTGTCCCTGATGAGCGTCAACCGCTATGCCGGGGCCTTTGTGGAGGACGGCAGCGACGAGACGGTGTCCGACGTGCTGGCCATCACCGTCCGCAACGACGGCGACAAGACGGTGCAGTACGCCCAGATCACCCTGACCCAGGGGGAGAGCACCTATCAGTTCAGCATCACCACCCTGCCGGTGGGGGCGTCCGCCCAGGTGCTGGAGCTGTCCCGCCAGGCCATGCCGGACAGCACCGAGGGCCTGACGGGCCAGGTGGACACCTATGCGGTGTTTGACACCGAGCCCACCATGTGCGATGACGTGCTGGGCATCGAGACCCAGGACACCGCCATCACCGTCACCAACAAGTCCGGCAGCGACATCACCGGGCCCATCTACGTCTATTACAAGATCGCCTACGGCGACCTCTATCTGGGCGGCATCACCTATCGTGTGGGTATCTCCTCCGGCCTGAAGGCCGGCGAGAGCAGCACCTGCTACGCCGGACACTTCTCCAATGATTACAGTGCGTTGATGTTTGCCACTTATGTACAATAAGTATTACACATTCGGCGGCGTGACGCTGGAGTTGACGGGGGAGAAGGTTTGGAAGCTCTCCGATTTGTGCCGACCCTTCCGGGCGGAGCCGCGTCCGGCGGATCACACCATCCATGTGACGGTGGGGGATGACATGCCCCAGCCGCCGGAGGGCGCGGCCCATGAGGCGACCTTGTACCGCTGGCGGGAGGGGGAGCGGTTCTGCCTGCTGCAGGACTACGGCAGCCGCTACCGGGCCTTTGCCGCCCGGCAGGGCGGCCTTACGGAGGTGCGGCTGTCCGAGGGCTATCGGGAGACGGCGTCCGACCGTGTGATCCTGGAGTCGGCGGGGCTGTTCGACCTGCTGGCGGACTTCGGCATGCTGATCCTGCACAGCGCCTACATCGTGACGCCCCAGGGACAGGGGCTGCTGTTCTCCGGGCCGTCCGGCGCGGGGAAGAGCACCCAGGCGGAGCTGTGGCGGCAATACGCCGGGGCGCAGGTGATCAACGGTGACCGGTCGCTGGTGCGGCCGGGGGACGGCACAGTGCACGGGATCCTCTACTCCGGCACATCCGGCATCTGCCGGAATGTCAGCGCGCCCCTGCGGGCCATCGTGCTGCCGGTGCAGGGGGCGGAGAACCGGGTGTATCCCCTGCGGCCCAAGGAGGCGTTCATGGCGCTGGTGAACCAGTGCGCCTATTATCCCTGGGCGGCGGATTCCGCGGCGCAGATGACGGGGCTGGCGGCGGCGCTGATCGGCGCCGTGCCGGTGTACGGCCTGACGTGCCGGAAAGACGAGGGCGCCGTCCGGGCGCTGGAAGACTATTTGAGGAGGGCCTGATATGGAATTCAGCAGCGCGGAACCCCGCCTGTCCACCTATCTGCACGCCAAGGCCTGCCGGTCGGGCACGCCGCTGGCGGGCAACTTTGAGCTGACGGCCCGGTGCAACTTCGACTGCAAGATGTGCTATGTGCATCTTTCGGCGGAGGAGCAGCGGCGGCGGGGCCGTGAGCTGACCGCCGACGAATGGCTGGCCATCGCCGAGACGGCCCGCAGCCGGGGCATGCTGTTTCTGCTGCTGACCGGCGGCGAACCGCTGATCCGCCCCGATTTCCGCTATCTGCTGACGGAGCTGAAGAAGATGGGGCTGCTGGTGTCGGTGAACAGCAACGGCTCGCTGATCGACGGGGATTGGCTGGAGTTCTTCCGCCATGAGCCGCCGTTCCGGTTCAACATCACCCTGTACGGCGGCGGAAACGAGACCTATGAGCGGCTGTGCGGCCATCCGGCCTTCGATAAGGTGACGGGCAATATCCGGGCATTGAAGGCGCTGGGGATCGACGTGAAGATGAACGTGTCGCTGACGCCCTACAACGCGGCGGATATGGAGGCGATCCACGCCGCGGCGGAGGAGCTGGGCACGCCCATGCAGTTGGCCACCTATATGTTCCCGCCCATCCGCCGCAGCGAGGATATGGTAGGGCAGAACGACCGCTTCACCGCCTGCCAGGCGGCGGAATACGCCGTGGCCTGGGACAGGCTGCGGTTCGAGCCGGAGGTGTTCCGCCAGCGGGCCGAGGCCATGCGCCAGGGGCTGTCTCTGCCCCAGGAGGAGGTCTGCGAGGGTACGCCGGGCGAGGGCGTCTCCTGCCGGGCCGGGCGCAGCGCCTTCTGGCTCAACTGGCAGGGGGACATGACCCCCTGCGGTATGATGACGCAGCCCAAGTTCTCCGTGCCCCAGCTGGGCTTTGACGAGGCGTGGCGGCTGACCAAGGAGGCCACCGCCGCCATCCGGCTGCCGCCGGAGTGCGCCGTGTGCGCCAGCAAGCATGTGTGCCACGCCTGCGCCGCCATGTGCGTGACGGAGACGGGCCATTTTGACGTGAAGCCCGCCTATCTGTGCGACATGACGCACGAGACGGTGCGGCTGACTTTGAAGGAGGCAGAGCAATGACGATCCGCAAACAACTGGTCAAGCGCACCATCGCCGGGGACGTGATTCTGGTGCCGGTGGGTGACGCGTCGCTGGAGCTGAAGGGGCTTCTGACCCTGAACGAGACCGGCGAACGCATGTGGGATCTGCTGCCCCAGTGCGATACGGAAGAGGCGCTGGTACAGCAGATGCTGGCGGAGTACGAGGTGGACGAGGCCACCCTCCGCGCCGACATGGCGGAGTTCCTGGCGGAGCTGCGCCGGTTGGAGATCCTGTAAACGGCAAAAACGGGTGCATAAAGCCCGTTAATAGGGGAAAAGAGGGTGCGTTATGCACCCTCTTTTCCTATCTCTCAAAGATCGTCTCGCCGTTGAACGTCAGCTTGCAGACGTTCTCCGGCTCAATGGGCTCGTCGAACCGCGCCCAGATCATGCTGCTCTCACCGTCTGCGGCGGCGAGAGAATTCCATGTAAAGGGAATGAGATCGCCGTTTGCGTCAAATGCCTTGAAATGGCGATACATTCTTTCAGTAGGGTCTGCGTACTCCGTCAGATAGAACGCGATGGACAGCTTGGAGCACTCGACCTTTTCCGCCAGAAATTCCTTGCCGCCATAGGACAGGGGAACATTCTCCGCCAGCACCTCGCTCTCAATGGTGACTGGCGTTTCGTCCAGTGTGACCCGCCAGTGCCCCGGGAGCACGGTGGCAAAGACATACTTTCCGCCCCAGTGCAGTTCAAGGTAGGGAAGCGCCTCCTTATCAACCAGCACAAATTCCCAGATATAATTCCAGTCGGTGTCCGTTATGCTTGGATCAAGCGTGCCCGGAGTATAGAACATGGCCCTCGACTCCGGATAGATGATGGTATCCGTTCGTGTGTCGACAAAATACCAGTTCTCAGGGTATGATATGTTTTGGTTTACCGGCCCCTTCATAACCATCTGCAGGACGCCGCTCTCCCAGCCAGCATTGCAGATGGATAGGCCACCGTAGGGCAGCGGTATATCCGCGTCGCCCGGCTGCCATAGATACTCAAGATGCTGCGGCAGTTGACGCTGCGATAGCTTGGGCAGTCTGGCGTTCTCTCCGGCGTTTTCTACCATTTCCGCCACATTGAAGTCCACAGTCACATCGTCAAACCACTTTTTTTCCTGCCAGTTGGAGATGTCTATCACAAGGCCGTTGGCGCTGGCGCCCGCCTGCCAGTTGGCGTATACGACGCCCTCCAGCTCGTTCTCCGGTACGCCCTCCTTCCGCTCCAGAAAATAGGGCATGTAGACGCCTGTCATCATCTGGCCGGGGAAATACAGGTCGAAGCTGTAAAAGTTGCCCTTCTGATCCAGAACCGCGCCCTCGTTGGCCTTCACGGAATAGAGAAGATACAATATCCGCTCGTCAGAGATCACCTTTTTGATCTTGATCTGCATTTCCTCCGTAGGCACGGCCTGCTGCTCCGGCTGCTGCTGGGAGACCACCGGAGCCTCGTCTTCGTCGCCGATAACGGTCTGACCGGGGGAAAAGATGTCACGCCACGACAGCGGGATCCTGCTGATGGCAAAGGCGGTCACGGACAGGCCCAGTATGACCAGCACTGCCACGACCGCGGCAGACAATTTGGGGAAGCGAAGGGTTTTCGTCTTGGCGCCATCAAAGTCAAGGGCCTCTTCCAAATACGCTGTATCCATGTCTCCGATGGCGGAGACCAGCTTATCGGTTATATGATCCATCATAGAGATACCTCCTCAGGTGTTTATGTAGTTTCCCGCGGATCCTGCTGAGCCGGACAGACACGTTGTTCTCGGTGATAGCAAATGCGGCTGCGATCTCGGACAGGGATTCCGAGAACCAGTAGCGCTTCACAAACATGATCCTGTCGTCCCTGGGCAAAGCGGAGAGAAACGCGTTGATCTGCGCCGACAGCTCGCTTGCGGCAAGCTGCTCATCCAGAGAGTTGTCCGGGATGCAGTTGGCCAGCTCCTCCAGAGACACCTCAAACTGACTGCCCCGCTTCAGCGCGGTGTTGGCCCGGAGCTTCTTCAGGGAGTGGTTGCGGACGATGCGGCAGATATAGGCGCGCAGCGGGTCGGGGGATTGGGGAGGAATACTGTTCCATGCACCGAGATACGCGTCATTCACACACTCCTCCGCGTCCTGATGATTGTTCAGAATACTGTTGGCAAGCCGGAAGCACAGAGCGCCGTATTTCCGGGACAGTTCGGTGATGGCCTGTTCTGAGCGCTCAAAAAACAGGCTGACGATCTGCTTGTCATCCATAGGGCGGCGTTCCTCCTTTCTCCTTCTATTGATATAACTACCGTTTCCGGCACGGATGTTACAGGAGTTTCAAAAGTTTTTTATTCTATCAAAAAGAGGGAGGAAATGCCATGAAGCATTTCCTCCCTCACTGAGGGGGACACCGTCTTATGAAAGCGGCAGGGACAGAGTCTCGCCGTCGCCGCCGGTAAAGACGGCCTGCCCGGCCTGACGGTCGAGGGTCATATCCGTCCACCAGCGGCCGTTGACGGAAGAAAAGCGGGCATCGGACAGGTCGGCCAGCGTCGTGACATCCTGTCCCAGCAGCGCACCGCCGGTGAATTCCCCTGTCCATGCGGCCCGATCCTCCGCCGTCATGCCGAAGTAGTACCAGCCGCCGCCTGCGTCCCAGGTGGGGTCGAAGTAGTACCATTTTCCGTCGATGGCGGCCATCAGCCACATGTGGAAGCCAGTGGCTCCGTCACCCGTCACGGCGGCGCAGTCCAGCCCCGCCTGGGTGTACAGGAAGGCCAGCGCCTGGGCGAAGGAATAGCAGATGCCGCTGTGGAGCACCAGCGCCGCGTAGCTGCTGGTGCGGAAGCGGTACGCCGCGGGATCATCGTCATAGGTGCCGGATACGTCATAGTCGTAGGCGGCCTGCTCCGTCAGGGCGCGGTACAGCAGCAGGGCGCGGGCGGTCTCGCCGTCACCCCGGCGCAGACGGCTCATGCAGTCGCCGGTGGTCTGCTCCAGCGATGCCAGCACCTGGCGCACCTGCTCCGGCGTCTGGGTATAGACCCATGTGACGGTGCGGGCGGCCCTGTCGAAATGGTTGTCATCGTAGTCCGTCACCGCGCCGAAGGCCGGACACATGCTGTAAAGGGCATAGCCCAGATCGTTGCCGGGATTGCCGCCGTAGTCACCCTCCGGCAGCGTCACCGTGGTCTCTCCCGCCAGAAAGGCGTCGATCACCAGCCGGGCCGCCGCCACCAGATCGCTGCCGATCTGCCGCTCCACCAGCGGTGCGCAGCGGTGATAGTCCAGTGTGAAATCATAGGGCGCGTCCTCCTCCGGGACTTCCGGAGGTTCCGGCGCCTGCGCGGGCTGACCGCCGCAGGCGCACAGCAGCACGGCGGCCAACAGCGCCGCCAGCAGGGATGTGATCTTCTGATGCATGGAAGTTCTCCTATTGGATGGGATAAAATAAGGCCACCTTTGCAGGTGGTCTTATTTTATCATGCTTTACACGCCCAGCTTTTCCAACGCCGCCAGCTTCAGGCAGTTGCAGAAGATGGCGATGGCCTGCTTCAGCTCCTCCACGGGAGGGAAGGAGGGGGCGATGCGGATGTTGCTGTCGTTGGGGTCGATGCCGTAGGGGAAGGTGGCGCCCGCGCCGGTCATGGTGACGCCCGCCTCCTTGCAGAGGGCCAGCGTCCGTTTGGCGCAGCCGTGCATGGCGTCCACGCTGACGAAATAGCCGCCCACGGGACGCTTGTAATCGGTGATGCCCAGGGGTGCGATCTCGGCATCCAGGGCGTCCAGCACCGCGTGGAACTTGGGGGCCAGGATGGCGGCGTGCTTCTTCATCAGGGCCAGGGTGTGGGCCTTGTCCTGCAGGTACTTCACATGCCGCAGTTGGTTGATCTTGTCGAAGCCGATGGTCTGGATGTTGATGAGCTTGCTGAAATAGTCGATGTTGGCCTCGCTGGCGGCCATCACGCCCACGCCAGCGCCGGGGAAGGTGACCTTGCTGGTGGAGGCGAACTCATACACCATGTCGGCATTGCCGTTTTCGGCGCACAGGCTGAGGATATCGGGAAAGTCCACATAGTCGCAGTCGAACTCGTGGATGCAGTAGGCGTTATCCCACATCAGCATGAAGTCGGGAGCGGCGGGCTTCAGGGCCGCCAGACGGCGGATGGTCTCGTCAGAGTACACCACGCCCTCGGGGTTGGAGTACTTGGGCACGTTCCACATACCCTTGACAGCGGGATCCTTCACCAGTTCCTCCACCATGTCCATATCGGGGCCGCCGGCGGTCATGGGAACGGTGATCATCTCCACGCCGAAGGACTGGGTGACCTTGAAATGCCGGTCATAGCCGGGGGCGGGGCAGATCCACTTCACCTTGTCCAGCTTGCACCAGGGCTTTTCGCTGTGGAGCAGGCCGTGGGTAAAGGCCTTGGACACCGCGTCGTACATGAGCTGCAGGCTGGCGTTGCCGCCCACGAAAACCTGTTCCGGCTTGCAGCCCAGAATGTCGGCAAACAGCGCCTTGGCGGCGGGGATACCGGCCACCTCGCCGTAATTGCGGGTCTCGATGCCGTCGGAGACAAAGTCCTCGGGCTTGATGAGGACGCCGAAGATATCCGTCACCAGATTCAGCTGGTCGCGGCCCGGCTTGCCCCGCGCCATATTCAGCTTCAGGCCCAGGGCCTTCTGCTGCTCATAGGCCGCCTTGACAGCGGCGTACTCCGCCTGACGCTCCTGCAGCGTCATTTCCGCGTATTTTTTCATGGTATTGCCTCCTTATATGCCTGTTATCGTACCATTTTTGCCTAGTCTACCACACTTGCGGCGGTTTTGCAATACATAACAGGTGAACAATCGTCTTTCCGGCGGGGATTTTGGGTGAGAAAATTGCCGCGGAAAACCGCGGCAATTTTGTATATATTTTATAAGGTCTCCGCCTCGTCCCGCTCCTGGGCCAGCAGGGCCTTCCTGGCCTCGACGCCGGACTGGGCGCAGCCGTACTCCCAGTTCCAGGGATCCTTGCGGCACACGCCGTCGGCATAGGGCACAAAGATGGACAGCAGGCCGAAGGCCGCCAGGAACCAGCAGTACCACATGCCGCCCACAATCCCGGCGGGGCTGGTATACAGCTCAGGGGAGGTGACGGTGGCATTGGTCAGGGCCGCGGCGCTGAGGAGCTGGGCACCGTAGGGGATGATGCCCTGGAACACGCAGGAGAAGATGTCCAGCAGGGAGGCGGTGCGGCGGGGATCCACCTTGTATTCATGGGACACGTCACGGGCCATGTCGCCGGCCACGATGATGGCCACGGTGTTGTTGGCGGTGGCGCAGTCGCACAGGGACACCATGGCGGCGATGCCCACCTGGGCGGACTTGTTGCCCTTCATGACCCGCCGCAGCTTCTGGATGATCCAGGCGATGCCGCCGTTTCTGGCGATCAGCTCCGACATGCCGCCGCACAGCAGCGTCAGGAAGAACACCTCGTTCATGCCGGTGAAGCCTGTCCACACGCTCTGGGCAAAGCCGGCGATGGTCATATCACCGGCGCAGATGCCGATGATGCCGGCGGAGAAGATGCCGATGGTCAGGGCGAAGAACACGTTCAGACCGCACAGGGCCAGCACCAGCACCAGTATATAGGGCACCACCTTGATGATGTCGAAGGGCAGGGCCTCCAGTGGCATGACCACCTCGGGGCGGCCGATGAACAGCAGCAGCACCAGCGTCACAAGGGCGGCGGGCAATGCCACCAGGAAGTTGACCCGGAACTTGTCCCGCATCTCGCAGCGCTGGCTGCGGGTGGCGGCGATGGTGGTATCGGAGATCATGGACAGGTTGTCGCCGAACATGGCGCCGCCCACCACCGCGCCGA
>ENA-UOOA01006805-UOOA01006805.1-human-gut-metagenome-genome-assembly--contig:-P61old-NODE-6805-length-10717-cov-4.946258_pt1 | contig 10717 bp, 15 predicted proteins | sample MGYA00242467_ERZ724014 | MGnify/ENA metagenome assembly ERZ724014
CGCAATCCGGAATCTCGCGGAGAAGATTGACAACACGGTCTTTCGGGAGTGGTGTCAGACGCTGAGTGCCTGTCAGAACGACCGCACATTGAAGGACACGCTGATGCCGACGGTTGAGAAATTGGGAGACATCCGCCGCGTGCAGGGGGAAGTCAAAGGCATCCTGTTCGCCGCACGGATGGAATACCTCATTATGGCTTGCATGGTGGTCGGCAACCTGCCGCTTTTGTATCTGCTCAACAAGGATTGGTACGCCGCATTGATGCACACCGTCCCCGGCAAAATCACGCTTGCGGTCTGCGGTGCGGCAATTTTAGTGACCGGCTTGCGGATGCTCAAAGTCACGAAGCCGATGGAATACGGGAGGTGACGGGATGGCCTGGGGACTTGTAATAACCTGCGCGATTCTGTTTTCCTGTGGCATCGGCTTTCTGCTCGCCGAACGCCTGAAGCTCCCGAGTCGTGCCGCCTCCCGTGCCATGCACAGCATGGGGCGAAACCGGAAGGACAAGCCGAACCCGCTGACGCTTCTCATGCGGGAACTGTCCGGACGGCTTGCGGGAAAACTCCGCTTGAACGACTACCGCCGCGCGCAACTGGAGGCAGACTTGCGGACGGGGGACATGACGCAAACGCCGGAGCAGTTCGTCGCGGAGAACATCGTCCGCGCGGGGATGGTTGCGGTGTTGGCTGTTCCGGTTGCGTTCGTATCCAAGTTTTTGGCGGTGCTGTTACTGGTTGCCGCCGTGTTGTTTTACCGCCTCGGCAGTATGACCCTGCGGAAGAAAATCGGGGCAAGGCGGGCGCGGATTGAACTGGAACTGCCCCGATTCGTGGCGAATATTGAAAAGACCCTGCCGCACAGCCGGGATGTCCTTGCCATGCTCGAAAGTTACCGAGCCGGCGCAGGGGAAGAATTCGGGCGGGAACTGGACATCACGGTCGCGGATATGCGAAGCGGCAACGATGAAGCGGCACTCACGAGACTGGAGGCGCGGGTCGGTTCATCGGCGCTGTCGGATGTCGTGCGCGGGCTGATCGGCATCCTGCACGGTGAGGACAACAGTGTGTATTGGGCGAATCTGTCGCTGAAATTCTCGGAGGCGGGACGGCAGAACCTGCGCGAGCAGGCGGGGAAAGTGCCGAAGCGTGTGCGGCGGCTGTCGCTGGTTTTGCTCGGTTGCTTTTTCCTGATTTACATCGTGGTCATCGGCGAGGTGCTGCTGAACTCGCTCGGAGGGCTGTTCTTATGAGAAAATGGAACAACCGTGGCGAGGGGTATGTCGAGGTCGCCATCAGCGTCCTGCTGATTGCGTTCGTGTTGGTCTTTGCCGTCAGTCTCGCGTCCTTTGTGGCGCTGAATCAGAACCTGAAAACGCTTGCGGACGGCATCACCGATTACGCGGCGGCAGAGGGGAGCATCGCGCTGGAGGACTACATCGCCAACCTACGCCGTCAGACCGGCATCGACTTCACCTGCACCTTTGACGGAACGAATGCCGACGCAGACGGTTTTGTGCAGCTCGGGGACATGATCCAATGCAAGCTGACCTGCCCCGCACGGTTGCGCGGCTTCGGGGATTTCCTGTTTCCCGTGACGCTTCAAGTCGAATCCCGCGCGCGGTCGCGGGTGTACCGAAAGTGAGGAACGGATGCGGATTCTGAAAACGAAAAACGGCGAGGGCTATGTTTGGCTCGCCGTCCTCGTCCTGTTCCTGTCGCTTCTGACCTCAGTTTTATTGCTATACCTGACATTGTGCGGGCAGGTGCTGAACGAACGGCGGGAGAGAAAACAGGCATTGGATTCCTACCTCGCGGAGTTTGCGAAAGCGTCTTACGATGCCATCCGTCAGGGGGACGGGTATGCCGATGCCATCGACTATGACAAATTGGTGGACGGTTGCCCGTCTGCTATCGGCGTGACGGATGCGGAAGTGACATTGGAGCGCGGAAACGGCTTCGGGCTGACCGTGCGTTATACATTGGCGATACCTGTGACATGGAACGGACGACCCTTCGGCACGCTGTCCGTCCCGATGCGGGTATCGTCTTTTTATGAAGAAAAGGAGGTTTGAACATGAAACGAAAACAAAAAATCGCCGCCGTGGTGTTATGCGTTGCGACGGTTGCGGTGTTGGGAATCGGCATTGCGGTTTGCTTGCCCAAGCCTACATCCAACCGTCCGAGCCGGACGGGAGAGCCGTCCGACATCACGGCTCCCAATATCCCGAAGATTGAACCAATCGACCTACCGCCGCTTGATGCGGAGGATAACGGTCTGACCTTCGACATCGAACAGCAGACGCGGGAGAGCGGCGCGAAGGTCTTGCCGGAGGGGAGGGGGAGCAGATGAAGCGGGTGCTCTTTTTGCTGTTCTTTGTGACATTGGCAGTATTCCTGACTGTCGGTGTCGGAGCGGAAACCTACGAAGCGGACGGCGGGAGCGCCACCGTGTATGAGTTTCCGTCCGATGAATGTAATCGAACAATCGTCGTGCGGTGCGTGGACGAAAGCGGAACTCTGCTCAAGACCGTCACCTGCTACACCAAACGCGGCGAAAGTACGCTCCTGTATTTCGGCATTTACGGCTACGATACCGTGGGCTTTCAGAGTGATGCGGGCGTGTGGACCACCTGCAAATTGGGAAACCTTACCGGTGGACAGCATTGCTACGGCGGGGTGGACGTGAGCTATCATTTCCGCACCGCGATGAGTCAAAAGCAGGTGAATGCAACCGTTACCATGCGCAAATTCGAGGACGCGAAAGTAATTGTGCGACATACGAAAGAAATGCGGTATGGCTATAATTGGTCGGCTTGCTACTATGAGACGGTCGCAAGCTATGAGTACACCCTCAACAGCGGCACGCCGTTCCGGTCGCGCGCAATGACCGTGCCGGGGCATCACTTGGCGAGCGGTTGGGAAAGCGAAATCAGCGGGAACTTCACCTACGCGTGGCTCGGAAAATATCCAAACTGCAAAAGTTTGCAGGACTATATGCAATACGATGTCCTTGAACCGACGATTGAGGACGATTTGCCGAGTTTTTCGTCATACGATGAAGCGAAAGACGGCAGACTGTGGCGTATTACAAACCGCGTCATTACAATTGAGTACCGTTATAGCATTGATAAGAATACAATCCAATTTAATCCCAATGGCGGGACAGGCAGCTTCTCCCCGATGACGCATTGTTACGGCTACACGCTGACCCTGCCGGATGACATCCCGACCAAATCCGGTTATGTTTTTCTCGGTTGGCGGGACAGCGGGGACGGGAAACTCTACCTGCCGGGTGAGAGCTATGTCCTGAACGGAAACCGCACCCTGACCGCCGTGTGGAGTCGGGAAAACTACGATTTTGCAATCACGGATCTGTCGCTGTCGGCAACAAAGCTGTCCCCGTATGGCGTGGTGACCGTGACGGTGATAATCAAGAATCAGGATGCGACCCTTTCCTATCGCGGCATTCCGGTGACGCTCCTGTATGACGGAGAGGTACTGACAACGCGCAATATTGACTTTTCCGCAGGCGGCGTGCAAACGCTGACCTTCACCGTATCGGTCGGACAGGCAGAGGGGGAACATCCCGTCACTGTGCGTGCGAACTGGGCTGACCGAACGGCAGAAAAACAGCCGGACGATAACGAGCGGTCTGCAGCCATAACCGTTCAGACCGAGGACTATGCACAATCTGTGGAGACAGTCGACCCGAATGGGGACTATCTTGCCGGAGATGAGGTGATCACCGCATTCCTCATTTACCACGACGGGACGAATGACATTCTGCCGAGTATGGGCAACTGCGCAACGCTGACCGTATACGCACCGGACGGAACGGTTCTTTTGACGCGGACATTAGATTCCATCGCCGTCCCTGCGGGCAAATGCAACCTGATCTGGTTCCGTTGGACGGTTCCGGATGCCTGCGCAGGGCAAACGCTCCGACTGGAATGCACGGTCAACGCAGATGGTGCACTGCCGGAGGACGATAAGAGCAACAACACCGCGACCGTGTGGGTGGATGTTAAAGAGCGCCTTGTCTCGGGGACACCTGATCCGTCTTTTGATGATGCACCCCCCGCGGAGTTGCCGACCGCTCCGAGCGGTTCTGTCGGTCGCGTCCGTTGGAACGAATGGGTGTATACCGAGGGCGGTTTTGTCCTGAAAGAATATTCCCTGACCCTGTCCGGCACGGCGATTATCACTCCGAACACGGGCGGTGACCCCCTGCGTGGCGGTGGCGGGTTTTCCCTGACCGTTACCCCGACAATTTCCGGTGCTACCGCGAATGCAACGGACGCACAATCCATCCTTGCGGCATTCCCCGAATTCTCCTATCGCACCGGAACGGGGGAGTGTAGAACTATGGAACGCATGGCAAGCGGGAACTTTCAATTCCCCGCCCATCCGTCCGCCTCCGTTCGTGTCCACTTCCTGCCGCTCGGTATCGCAGACGGAACCTATACCGTTTTCCTCCAATTGTCGGGGCTGTGGACGCCTGTGGGACAGGTCAGCGCAACGGTCACGGTCAGCATACCGATTGCGGGAACGGTCTATGACGGTTTTTATATCCGATGAAAGGAGCGAAACATGAAACGAAAAATTGTGCTTTTCGTTATTGCAGGATTGTTTTTATCTGTCACGCTTGCCGTTCCTGCTTTTGCAGACGGTGATGTCGCAGGCGCAGTCGAGGAAACATGGATTGTCGCACGGGATCAGATCCGGTCGGTGACGGACAAGGTCATCTTTCCGGTCATCGACGTGATATTGGCAATTCTGTTCTTCGTCAAGATTGCAACCGCGTACCTCGATTACCGCAAGCATGGGCAGTTCGACTATGTCCCGCCCGCCATCCTGTTCGCCTGCCTGGTCTTCAGCCTGACCTGCCCGCTGTATCTGTGGAAGATACTCGGAATGTGAGGACAAGGGATGTTGGATTGGATCAGCGGGCTGACCTCGGCACTCCGCAGCGCTGGGGAGGTGATCTACGGGGAATACCTCGCATGGTTGTACCGCACGGTGTTCGGTGCTATCGCGGAATTTTTTACCCAGATGTCCGGCATGGGGACAGAACTGTTCGACCTGTCCTGGGTCAAGGCGGCGCTGGAATTTTTCCGTTTGTTCGGATGGGGACTGTATACGGTCGGCATCGCGGTTGCGGTTTTCGATTTCGCCATTGAGTACCAATGCTGCGGGCGGGCGAATATTAAAACAACGCTTTTGAACATCCTGAAAGGCTTTTTTGCCGCATCCCTCTTTACCCGTTTGCCGGTCGAGCTTTACCGCTTCACCGTCACCCTGCAAAATACGTTTACCCGTGACCTCATCGGAACGGCAAGCGGAAATGTGCTGGAACTCGCGCGGGAGGTATTGTATCGGTACTCGCCAAACGGTGTGAATGCTTTGAACGGCTTCGGGTTGTTGGAACTCCTGTTTTTGATTGCCCTCGGTTACTGCGTTATCAAGGTCTTTTTCTCCAACATCAAGCGCGGGGGAATCCTCCTGACGCAAATTGCCGTTGGGAGCCTGTACCTGTTCTCCCTGCCGCGCGGCTATGCGGACGGCTTCACGCAATGGTGCAAGCAGGTGGTCGCACTCTGCCTGACCACCTTCATGCAGACCACCTTGCTGTTTCTCGGTCTTATGACATGGAAAAACAACGTCCTGCTCGGCTTCGGCGTCATGCTTGCGGCAAACGAAGTGCCACGCATCGCGCAGGTGTTCGGACTGGACACGGGCGTCAAGGTCAATATGACCTCGGTGATGCACACGACCACAACGGCGGTGAATCTGACGAAAACGCTGGCGAAGAAGTGATTTTCCCGGAAACGCAAGTAAATTTCCCGTTTTCTATTGACAACATAGCAGAAAACGGGTATAATAGAATCAGAATATTACTATCACGTGGGAGGTACTGCATATGAACATCCGTCCGTCGGCATCCATTCGGCAAAATTATAATGAAATTTCCGAGCTTTGCAAAAAGAGCGGAGAGCCGGTCTATCTGACCAAAAACGGAGAAGGGGATCTTGTGGTCATGGATATTGCCGCTTTTGACCGCAAGGAAAAGCTGCTGAAGCTCCGGGAAGAACTATTGGCAGTTGAGGAAGACCGACTGCACGGAGATGCGGGCTACTCTGTCGGCGAGGTCGGCGAGATGATGAGAGCCGCAATCAGAGAGGCAGCTGAAGATGGAAACGAATAAGACTTATGCTGTGGTCATCTCCAAGCGTGCCACACAAATGTTGGTTTCCCATGCGGCTTTTCTGGCAAAGGTCAGCAGGGAGGCAGCCGATCGGCTGGTGACTTCTTTTGAAACCGCCGCCAATTCCCTTGCCGTTATGCCGGAACGGTGCGCATGGCTGATTGCGGATTCCATCCCGCGAAACAAATACCGGAAGATTTTGTTTGAGTCAAGATACCTGCTCCTGTTTCAGATTCGGGACAACACGGTCTATGTGGATGCCGTTGTGGACTGCCGGCAGGATTACGGTTGGCTACTCAGATAAAAAAGATCATAATGAAGGACATCGTATTTTTGCGGTGTCCTTTTGTATTGCATTTTTTAGAAAGGAGTTTCATGAAAAAACAATATCTGTACCCGCAGAATATGCGGCTGAAGCCGAAGCTATGGCTATGGTCGGTGCGGGACTTGATTGTCCTCGGACTGTGCGCACCGGGCGCGGCGCTGGTTGCGGTGAAATTCGGGTGGTATTTCCCCGCGGCGACGGTCGCTTTGGGCGCGTTCCTGTCCGTCCGACCGGAGGAGCAGTCGGTACTGGACTTTTTAAGCTGTGCTGTCCGGTACTTTTGGTCGGGACAGCAACATTACGAATGGAGGGAGAAAAAATAAATGGCGAAAAAACAATGTCGCACACAGGATCTCATCGGGCTGAACCGGTTCGGGGAGAACGGAATCGTGACGGACACGGGTGACGAAACCGTGTGGTTTCTCGTGCAGGCGAGCAATCTGTCGGTCCTGTCACCGGAACACATCGGGGAGAAGATTGCGAACCTGACGGGACTATTGTCTGTCCTGCCTGAGTGCGAAATCCTATGTGTGGATGCGCAGGAGAGTTTTGACGCAAACCTGCGGTTTCTTGAAAAGCGGATTGCGGAGGAAGATAACCCGAAGGTACGGGAACTGCTGCGCGCCGAAAAGGACTATTTGGACGGCATCCGAAGCGGGTTGTCCTCGTCGCGGGAGTTTCTGTTCGCATTCCACCTGACCGGAAGGGAGCATGACAGCGCCGCGATGTTGCGGCGAATCGAAAAGCAGATTACCGAGCAGGGCTTCCGATGCAAGCGCGCGGAGATCGCGGACTACAAGCGCATCCTCACGCGCTATTTCGGCTGGAATCTGCCGGAGGGGGAAATCGAAACGACAGAGGGCGAGACTGCCGCCCGCAAGTGGTTTCTGCCGGACGGGGAGGTGGTCGGATGAAGCGGAAAGAACTGCCGGAGCGCGAGAGATTGACCGCCGGCTACCTCAAATCCTTTTTCGACCGCATCGCCCCGTCCGTCATCCGCTTCTATCCGGACAGCTTCGTCTGCGGCAACAGCTGGCGGTGTGTGTGGGCAATCCGCGAGTACCCGCCCGTGACCGAGGAACAGGCGCTCCTGTCGCACATCGGGGATCGGGCAGGGGTGACGATCCATGTCTATACCCGTATCGTGGACGGAGCGGAACAGCGGCAAATCCTGCTGAATGCCACCCGCAAGAACCGGATGCTGTCCGGCTCGGAGAATCTGCAGGAGGCGGCGACGGGGGTCGGAAACCTCACGGACATCGAACGCCTATTGGAGGATTTACGCCGCGAGCGCGAACCGCTGTTGCATTGCGCGGTCTTTCTGGAACTGTCTGCCGATACGCAGGAATCATTGAACCTGTTGCAAACCGAGGTGCAGACCGAGTTGACCCGCAACCGCATCACGGCAGACCGGCTGTTCCTCCGTCAAAAGGAGGGATTTCAATCTTGTTTGCCGGGCGGGAAGAATCACTTCGGGAGCGAATACGAACGCGTCCTCCCCGCAAGCGCCGTGGCGAATCTGTACCCGTTCTCCTACAGTGGGCGAACCGACCCGCACGGCTTCTACATCGGGCGCGACCGCTTCGGTACGAACATCCTCGCCGACACCGACAGCCGCACGGGAGAACGGAGCAACGGCAATGTCCTGATCCTCGGCAACTCCGGTCAGGGGAAAAGCTACCTGCTGAAACTGCTCCTGACCAATCTCCGGATGCAGGGCAAGTCGGTCATCTGCCTGGATGCGGAATCCGAATATGCCGACCTGACCGAAGCAATGGGTGGGTGTTACCTTGACCTCATGGAAGGGACTTACCGTATCAACCCGCTGGAGCCGAAACGGTGGACAGATTCCGTAAACCGAGACGATAGCGACTGCCCCGATGCCTTCCGCGAACGCGCGGTGTTAGACCAACATATCAGCTTCCTGCGGGATTTCTTCCGGGCATATAAGGACTTCACTGACCCGCAGTTGGATGCAATCGGGATTCTGCTGACGAAGTTATACGAAAATTTCGGCATCGGGCGAACGGCAGATCTCTCCGACCTCCGCCCGACCGATTACCCAATCCTCTCTGACCTCTACAGTCTCGCCGAGGAAGAATACCGACAAGCGGAGGACGGGGAAGCACCGCTGTTCACACGGGAACTGCTTCGCGAGATCTGTCTGGGGTTGCACTCCATGTGCGTTGGGAACGAAAGCCGATTTTTTAACGGGCATACCAACCTGACCGATTCCCGTTTCCTGACCTTCGGCGTGAAAGGACTGCTGGACACCAACCGCAAACTGCGGGACGCGATGCTGTTCAACATTCTCAGCTACATGAACCACCGCCTGCTGACCGATGGAAACACGGTCGCGTCCATTGATGAGGCGTATTTGTTCCTCTCCAACCTGACCACCATCGAGTATATCCGCAACGCCATGAAGCGGGTGCGCAAGAAAAACTCGGCTGTCCTGCTCGCGTCGCAGAACATCGACGATTTCCTCGCTCCGGATGTGCGGGAATACACGAAACCGCTCTTCGCCATTCCTGCAAACCGTTTCCTGTTCTATCCCGGTCATGTGGAGCAACGGGACTTCTGCGATGCGCTGTCCATCTCATCGGCAGAGTATGCCCTGATCGACCACCCGGAGCGCGGCGTCTGCCTCTACCATTGCGGCAATGCAAGATATCTCCTGCAGGTGCAAGCACCGGACTTTCAGGCAAAGCTGTTCGGCGATGCGGGAGGACGGTAAGCTATGACAACCCTTGCGGCAATCGGTAAAAAAGCCTTACTGTTTCTGCTGGGTGATAAGAAGGGCAGGAAAGCCGTGGGTTACACCATCGGAATCGCCGTATTCCTCGCCCTGCTCCCACTCATCATCGTGATGGGGCTGTTTCATTGGCTGCTCGGTGACGGCGGCGAGGAGATGCGGGAGCAGGTGAGGAAAGAAACGAAATCTGCATACACGGAATCCGTGGAGCAATACGAAGAATGGGAGGTGTTGGAAGATGCTGTGCGGAGATGAGGCATACCGGTGCTTTGGTGTGGAAACTGGGTGTGCTGAAGCAGGAGAAAGCCGCGGGGTCGTGCGTGTCCGCGGCGGGGTCACACCGTTCGGCAAAGCCGAGCGGAAGGGCGGTTTTCGGGGCATTTGCGGCATGTTGCGGAAGTCTTTGCGATGTCGTGCCGCGATGTCGGAAACCGTTTTGTTACGGGGTCGGAACGATGTCGGAAAGAAGGGAAAATGAAAGCGGTAAAAGAGAAAATCCGGTTCGCCTTGTGGCTGAAACCGGAGACAATGGAAAAGATACGGACAGCCTCTGCGCAGGACGATTGCGGGAGTCTGTCCGAATTTATTGAAAAGGCGGTGCTTGCATACCTCGGCTACCTCAGCGCGGGGGAGAACACCGCCTTTCTGCCGGGCGCGTTTCTGTCAACCATGAAAGGCATTGTTGCCGAAAGCGACCACCGACACGCGTCCATGCTGTTCAAGCTGTCGGTGGAAATGGCGATGCTGATGAACATCGTTGCGGCAACGCAGGAGATTGACAAACTCACCTTGGAGCGCCTGCGAGGGGAGTGCGTGAAGGAAGTGAAACGGCTGAACGGGACTTTCTCAATGGAGGACGCGGTCAATTGGCAAAGCTCATAACGAAGTTCCGGTATCTGAAGCCGACCAAGAAGCGGAAAGCGGGCGGGTATGCAACATATATCGCCACGCGGGAGGGCGTGGAAAAACTGCCACAGGAGCAAAAGACCTATGCGGATTACATTGCCACCCGCCCGCGCAGTCAGGGGCTGTTTACGGATGCGGGGAAGGAAATCAATTTGAGGCAATTGTCAAAGGAGCTGAATCAATATCAAGGCAACCTTTGGACGGTTATCCTCTCCCTGTCACGGGAGGATGCCGAACGCCTCGGCTTTGATAACGCCACCCGTTGGCGGGATTTCCTCCGTTCGGAGCGCTCGGAGATTGCGGAACAGTTTCACATTTCACAAGGGAATCTCCGATGGTATGCGGCATTCCATAATGAGAAACACCATCCCCATGTGCATCTGATGGTCTGGAGCGAGGACGAAAAGGAGGGGTATCTTTCCGAAAAAGGCATCGAGAAGCTGCGGTCGTCTTTTGCCAAAAGTATCTTTGCACAGGATTGGTGCAACATTTATGACAGCTATACAAATGCAAGAAACACCCT
>ENA-UOOA01006810-UOOA01006810.1-human-gut-metagenome-genome-assembly--contig:-P61old-NODE-6810-length-10707-cov-7.631900_pt1 | contig 10707 bp, 8 predicted proteins | sample MGYA00242467_ERZ724014 | MGnify/ENA metagenome assembly ERZ724014
ATAAGCTCCGAAACATATGGAACTGTCGGATAAAATTTTCAAAAATTTTGAGTAAAACATATTCACTTTAGCATGTTTTGCCGTATAATAATAGACGCTGGTTGCCCAAAACAACTTTATCCGGCCGCTGACTGAAAACGTTTCTCCCGGCGGACGAGCGCCGGGAAGACAACAGAGCACGAAGAGAGGAGAAAACTTATGATCACCGCTGAATCCCTGTTTTTTGCGATTCTGGGAACGACCCGGGCCGAGATCACTCCCTCCGTCCTTGCAACGGAGATCACTGCCGAGCTGCTGTTTGACGAGAACCTCGGCTTTGACGACTTCCGCATCACGAAGGATGTGTATCCCACCGTTGCCAAGCTCCTGCGCCGCAGCTCCGATTCGGTATCCCGAAGCGTCGAGCGCATGACTGCGCGCCTGTGGCGCTGCGGAAGCCCGGAGCAGCTGCGAAAAATCACCGGGCAGGAGCGGCTGCTGCCGCGTCCCGCCCGGGAAACGATCCTGTATCTGGCGTATTATCTGCGTGCGGAGCGTCCGATCTCTGCGCTGCGGTACGGAACGGATGTCCCGCCGAACCGGGATCAGCGCGTGATGATCGCCTCGCGTTTCGCGCCGACGGAGACGTAAGAAATGTGGCAGCCGATGGCCTTTTCCACGGTCTCTACATAGTCGCGCGCTTCCTTCGGCAGGTCCTCATAGCGGCGCACGCCGGAAATGTCGCAGTTCCAGCCCGGCATGGTGCGGAAGACGGGCTTTGCCTCCGGCAGGATGGCAGGGAAGGGGAAATCGTCCGTCAGCGCGCCGTTCAGCTCATACTGCACGCACAGCGGGACCTCCTTCATGCCGGACAGCACATCCAGCTTCGTCAGCGCGACCTCGGTCGCGCCCTGGATGCGGCAGCCATAGCGTGTGGCGACAAGGTCGATCGGGCCGACGCGGCGCGGACGGCCGGTGGAAGCGCCGTATTCGCCGCCCTTTTCACGCAGGTTCTCGGCCTCCTCGCCAAACCACTCTGCTGTGAACGGGCCTTCGCCGACGCAGGTGGAGTAGGCCTTCACGATGCCGACGGTACGGTCCACATGGCTGCCCGGCATACCGGCGCCGACGCAGGCATAGCCCGCAATGGACGAAGAGGAGGACGTGTAGGGATAAATGCCGAAATCGATGTCGCGCAGGGCGCCGAGCTGGGCCTCGAACATGATGTTTTTGCCGGCTTTTTCGGCCTCATAGAGGTACTTGGGTACGTCGCACAGGAACGGGCGAAGCTTGCCGCCGAACTCCTCGCACCAGGCGAGCATGTCCTCGAGCTTGTAGGGCTCTGCGCCGTAGACATTGTGGATGATGAGGTTCTTCCACTCCAGGATGGTGGCCAGATGCGCCTTGAGGTGCTCCGGGTAGAGCAGCTCACCGAGCATGACGGTCTTCTTCTGATATTTATCGGAATAAACGGGCGCGATGCCGCGCAGCGTGGAGCCGTACTTCTGATCCTTCAGGCGGGCCTCCTCCAGACCGTCGAGCGCGCGGTGGAAGGGGAAGACGATGGTGGCACGCTCCGAGATCTTCAGATTCTCCGGCGTGATGCGGATGCCGTGCGCACGGAGATTGTCGATCTCGCGGCACAGGTCTTCCAGATCGATGACGACGCCGTTGCCGAGCACATTCACAACGCCCTCGGAGAAAATGCCGGACGGGATGAGATGCAGGGCAAACTTGCCGTACTCATTGACGATGGTATGACCGGCGTTGTTGCCGCCCTGATAGCGAATGACAATATCATAATCCTTTGCGATGAGGTCGACCATGCGGCCCTTGCCTTCATCGCCCCAGTTGATGCCGACGACTGCACAATTGCTCATAATACTTCTGCTCCTGTTTCTGCCCGATGGGCTTGATTTCACACAACGCGCCTATTATAATACAAACCGAGGCATAAGTAAAACATGAATATCTTATGCAAGACATCAATAATTCTGATGGAGTGTGAGACCATGGCAGTCAAGCTGGAGCAATACCGGATATTTAAAGCAATTGCCGACACGGGAAATATCTCCCGGACGGCAAAGCAGCTCTATTTGTCGCAGTCGGCCGTCAGCCAGTCGCTGCAGCAGCTCGAAAGCGCCCTCGGCGTGCGGCTGTTTTCGCGGACGGCGCGCGGCGTGACGCTCACGGCGGAGGGGAGCGTGCTCTATGACTATGCGGCGCAGGCGCTGTCCCTGCTCGAGGCGGGGGAGGAGCGCATCGCGCAGTCGCGTGAGCTTCTGAAGGGCGAGCTGTCCATCGGCGTGAGCAGCACGCTGACGAAATACTATCTTCTGCCCTTCCTGCGGGACTACCATCAGCAATACCCGCATATCCATGTGCGCATCCTGAACGGAACGAGCCGCCGTGTGCTGCAGCTGCTCGGCAGCGGGCAGGTCGAGCTTGCGTTTGCGACCTACACGCCGGATGCAGACAGTTTTTCCGTTTTCCCGTGCTTTGATACGCACACGGTGTTCGTGGCGGCGCCGGATTATCCCTGCGATTTTGACCGCGTTTATACGCTGCAGGAGATCAGCGAATTCCCGCTCATCCTGCTCGAACGCGAGGCAAGCTCGCGCCGCTTCCTGGAGGACTGCTTCCTGCAGCGAGGCCTGCGCCTGCAGCCGGAGATCGAGCTGGCCAGCCATAACCTGCTCATCTCGCTGGCGCGCATCGGCCTCGGCGTGGCGGGTGTGACGGAGGAGCTGTCGCTCTCCGGCCTGAACCGCGGCGTCGTGCGCAAGCTGCATTTGGCCGAGGAAATCCCGTCGCGCCGCGTCGTGCTGTGCACGCGCCGCAATACGCCGCCGTCGGCCGCGGCAGGGCGGTTCATGGAGATGATCCGCGCCCACCATGGGTTCGACCGCCCGGCGGAGCAGGACGGTTAACAGCCGGCTTGTCAAAAAAGACCCTTCGGGCTTTTTTGACAAGCTGCTTCCAGAATTGCAAAATCAATTTTTGTAGTATGATTTTGCAATTCTGCCGCTGCGGCGGGTGATGGAACGCGAAAGGACACCCTGACGGTTTCCTTTCACACTTTTCTTCCCTCCGAAACTTATTACCGGGCAGTTTTCTGACAGTCCGGGCCGGTTTCGCCGTCCCCCGGCACGCCGCGCATGGTCAGACTGATGCGCTTGCGCTTCTCATCGACTTCCAGCACGGCTACGCGCACGATATCGCCGACGGACACGGCCTCGGACGGGTGCTTGATGAATTTGTTGCAAACCTGCGAGATGTGAACAAGGCCGTCCTGGTGGACGCCGATGTCCACGAACACGCCAAAGTCAATGACATTGCGCACGGTCCCCGTGAGCACCATACCGGGCTTCAGGTCCTTCAGCTCCAGAACGTCCGTGCGGAGCGCAGGCTGCGGCAGTTCATCGCGCGGGTCACGGCCGGGCTTGCACAGCTCGCGGACAATGTCGCGCATCGTCGGCAGACCGATGCCGCAGGCCTCTGCGGCGCGCGCAGGGCCGTAGGCCTCCAGCCGTGCGGGCAGCTCGGTCAGCGCGCCGACGTCCGCAAGACGATAGCCGCACAGGCCCAGCAGCGTCTCTGCCGCGGCATAGGACTCCGGATGCACGCCGGTGTGATCGAGCACCTGCGGGCTTTCCGGCACGCGCAGGAAGCCTGCCGCCTGCTCATAGGCCTTCTGGCCGAGCTTCGGCACCTTCAGGACCTGCCGCCGCGCCGTAAAGGCCCCGTGCTCCTCGCGATAAGCGACGATGTTCTTTGCCGTCGTGGCGTTCAGACCGGCCACACGCCGCAGCAGGGAGGGGGAGGCCGTGTTCAGATCGACGCCGACGGCGTTGACGCAATCCTCCACCACGCCGGAGAGCGCCTCGTCGAGCTGCTTTTCCGGCACGTCGTGCTGATACTGACCGACGCCGATGGCCTTCGGGTCGATCTTGACCAGCTCGGCCAGTGGGTCCTGCAGCCGCCGCGCGATGGAGACCGCGCTGCGCAGGTTGACATCGTACTGCGGAAATTCCTCCGCCGCCAGCGGCGAGGCGGAATAGACGGAGGCGCCCGCCTCCGAGACGATCATATAGGCCGCGCCGTGCTTCTGCCGCAGCAGCTCGCAGACCATGGCCTCCGTCTCGCGCGAGGCCGTGCCGTTGCCGAGGGCGATGTGCGTCACCTCATACCGATCCATGAGCCGCCGGAGCGTTTCGATCGCTTCGGCGCGTTTTGCTTTGGAGAACGTGGGGTAGACGACAGCGGTGTCCAGCACCTTGCCCGTCGGGTCAACGACGGCGACCTTGCAGCCGTGGCTGTAGCCTGGGTCGAGGCCCATAGTCACATGGCCGCGCACGGGCGGCTGCATGAGCAGCGGCCGGAGATTCAGGGCAAAATTGCGGATGGCTCCCTCGTTGGCCCGCTCCGTGAGCGCGGCGCGCAGCTCGCGCTCCATGCTGGGCGCGATGAGGCGGTCATACGCGTCCTCGCAGGCGGCGCGCAGGAAGGCGGCTGCGCCGCCGCCCGGTACGAGCACGCAGCGGCGCACGCAGATGAGGGCCTGCTCGCGGTTCGTTTCCAGCGTGACCTTCAGAAAGCCCTCGCGTTCACCGCGGTTCACGGCGAGGATCTGGTGGCCCTGCAGCCTGGGCACCGGCTGGCGGAAGTCATAATAGAGCTGATAGACGGAGGTCTCCTCCTCCTTCCCCTTCGCGGCCTGCGTGCGCAGAACGGACTGACGCTGCATCAGGCTGCGGAGAGCTTTGCGCACGGCAGCATCGTCGGAGACGGTCTCCGCTACGATGTCGGACGCACCGGCCAGCGCGTCCTCCGGCGTCTCCACGCCGCGCGCCGGGTCTGCGAATCCGGCGGCAAGCGTGAGCGGATCGGGCAGATCGCGGGCCTGCCCCAGCAGCTGCTCAGCCAGCGGCGCAAGGCCGCGCTCCCGGGCGATGGTCGCGCGCGTGCGGCGCTTCGGCTTATAGGGCCGGTATAGGTCCTCCAGCTCCGATAGCGTCACTGCGGCATGCAGGGCAGCGTCCAGCTCGTCCGTCAGCTTCTCCTGCGCGGCGATGGAGCGGCGGATCTCCTCACGGCGCTGGGCCAGATTGCGCAGATACTGCAGGCGCTCTGCCAGTGTGCGCAGCGTCGTGTCATCCATTGCGCCGTGCTGCTCCTTGCGGTAGCGGGCAATGAAGGGGATGGTGTTCCCCTCCGGAGCAGCCGGTGGGGTTCGGTGACTCGCAGGCCTCCCGCCGCAGCGGCAGAATTGCAAAATAATGCTGCAAAGTTTTGTTTTGCAATTCTGAAAGCCCAAAGGGATTTTTTCAACAAAAATGGGGGCTGCTCCAAAAGAAGCAGCCCCGCGGAAGAGACAGATAAAACAAGATGTTCGACAATACCAATACTTCACTTCAAATTATTAGGAGATGCTAGAAAGGAGAATAAGATAGTAAGAAAAAATTACCCATACTCGCGGTTAACTCTTGCCTGACCAAATAACGAAAGAAAGAAGAAAAGATGAAAACGAACGTGGACTGAGCCGCGGGGATCCCAGAGTGCAGCCCATAGCCTCTGCAGGACAGGCCTGCTCACAAAGACGGCTGCGCACACCGCTCTGTGCGGGACAGGAGAACGAACGAGCGGGACCGGTCAATGGCGAACCATGCAGCGCTGCGGCGGCCGCCGCGCTGCTCCGACTATGTTCAGAGGAGATCTTCTCCTCTCTGGTGCCAGTTTACCACGTTGTGCAAAAAAGTGCAAGCATGTTACGTCTAAAAATTCATGGCGAATTCAACAAATTATAGAAAGAAAAAATGGCAATATCGACAAAACAGGGAGAAAATGGAATTTTCAGCGCTCAAGCTGCGGAATCGTCGGACGATTTCTGCATTTTCTTGCGCTTTTCGCGCCATTCCCGCCAGCGCGTCTGCGCGCGCAGGGTGTACAGCAGGATCAGAAGGACCTCGAGCACGGCGCAGATGACGTAGACAAGAAACAGCCGGTTCCCGTGCGCCGTGAGGTGCAGACTCAGACCGGCGCCCCAGATGATAAGCGAGCAGGAGAAGATCTGCGAGAGCTGGTTGCTCCAGAGCGCGCAGAAAACCTGCGCCACGATTCCGGAGATAGGGATGCCGTAGATGAACAGCAGCCAGGCATACCGGTCACAGATCGAGAAAATCTGCGCGCCGCAGAATAACACCGTCATCACGAGCCAGACAAGGCCGACGGACAGCAGCGAGATGAGCAGGTGGCGCGTGCGCGTTTTGGCGACCTTCTTTTCGCGCAGCAGGTCCTGCACGGTGATGCCGTAGAGCGAGGCGATATGGGAGAGGATGAAGATGTCCGGCGTGCCGTCGCCGCGCTCCCACTTGGAGACGGACTTATCGGAGTAGCTGAGCTTTTCCGCAAGACCGGCCTGCGTGTCGCCGTTCAGCTTGCGGTAATAGGCAATGTTTTCGGCGATGAGCTGCCGCAGCTTTTCATCGGATTCATTCATGGGCGTTTGTCCTTTCTGTTGGTGGGGAATGCCCGCAAACCCTTGCAAATCAAGGACTCTACTCACAGTAGAACCCCATTCTCGGGCTGATGGAGTCGCTCTCCAGACTGCGGAGAGGGACGGCTCACGCCGGTAGCGTGACATACGGGGCGGGGCATGGTACGATGAGTCCAGCAGCCGGGGCGGCCCGGCGAATGACTCACGGGGAGGCTTCATCATGAAACAGAAATTTGCACAGGCGGTCCGTATCCTGACAACGCCGCCGGTTTTTTCCGCACTGATGTGCACGCTGCTCTATGTGCTCGTGCCTGGCTCGTTTGCTTCGCTGGGACATTATCTGCTTGCGATCGTGTGCCTGTCGCTGCTGCCGGTGCTGGCCTATCCGGTGTCCTATCTCATCCCGGCGCTTCGCAGAGGCGGCAGAAAGACGCAGCGCAATCTGGCGCTGGTGTTCTCCGTGCTCGGCTATCTGATCGGCTTCCTTGCTGCCGTGCTGGACGGCGGCGCAGCGATGGAAAAGGTCGTTTTCGGAACGTATCTCATCTCCGGCACAACGCTTGCCGTGTGCACGCTGCTGCATTTCAAGGCCAGCGGCCATACCTGCGGCTGCTCCGGCCCGATCGCGGCTCTGTCGATCTTTATCAATCCGTGGTTTCTGGTCGGCTATGTGCTCCTGACGCCGATCATCTGGTCGAGCATCCGGCTCAAGCGTCACACGGCGCTGCAGCTTCTTGCGGGCTGCGTCATCCCGGTGCTGGCTATGCTGATCTGCCGGGCGCAATTCCTGTAAACAGGGAATCCCAACGCACGGGCAGCACGTCCGTCCGTGCGGATTTTTATGCAACTGCAAAATCAACACACAGAGAGGACCCACACCATGCCGTACATGTTAAGCTGTGATTCCACGACGGATCTGACGCTTGCGCAATACGCCGCGCTCGATCTGCATTATGTTTCGCTCCATTTTCTGCTGGACGGGAAGGAATATCCTGACGACTATGGCCAGAGTCTGCCGATGAAGACGTTTTTCGACGCCATGGCAGCCGGGGCCACGACGGGGACGTCGCAGGTCACGACCGGGGAATTCGAGCTGTATTTCCGGCAGTTTCTGGAGCAGGGGAGCGACATCCTGCATGTTTCGCTCTCGTCTGGCCTGTCGGGCTGCTATCATTCCGCCTGCGCCGCGCGGGACATGCTGCTGGAGGAATTCCCGGAGCGGAAAATCATCGTTGTCGACTCGCTCTGCGGCTCGGGCGGCGCTGCTATCCTGATGCTCGAAGCAGCGCGTCAGCGCGATGCGGGCCGGACCATGGAGGAGACCGCCGCCTGGATCGAAGCGCGCAGGCTCCATGTGCACCACTGGCTCTTCACGCCGGAGCTGGCATATTTTGTGCGCGGCGGCCGGGTCAGCGCTGCGGCGGGCTGGATCGGTACGCTCCTGCGTCTGTGCCCTGTGATCGAGGCAAACTGCGAGGGCAAGCTGATCCCGCGGGAGAAAATTCGCGGCAAGCAGCGCGCCTTGCGCGTTCTTGTGGAGAAAATGGTCAGCTATGCCGAGGGCGGCATGGCCTATGACGGCCCCTGCCATATCTCTCATGCGGACAATCTTGCGGACGCCGAACAGCTGGCAGGTATGATCGAAGAGAAATTCCCGCAGCTGCGCGGGAGAATTGTGATCAATACCGTCGGTACGACGCTCGGCAGCCACTGCGGGCCGGGCATGGTCGCCCTTTTCTTCTATGGCACGGAGCGCGGCCGTTAAGCAGGCTGGCAATTCTCCAATATTAATATATTATAGCAGAACACCGGCGGATTGCCAAGCCTGAAAACGGCGGCAGTCCGCCGGTTGGCTGTATCAGGACATAAAAACACCGGGCACGGAAAATCCGTGCCCGGCAGGCGGTTGACCTTATTTGGCGTACTCGACGACCTTCGTCTCGCGGATGACGTTGACCTTGATCTGGCCGGGATATTCCAGCTCAGACTCGATCTTCTTCGTCAGCTCACGGGCGAGGATGATCATGTTGTCCTCGGAGACATCCTCGGGCTTGACCATGATACGGACCTCGCGCCCGGCCTGAATGGCGTAGGACTTCTCGACACCGGGGTAAGTGCCGGTCAGCTCCTCGAGCTTTTCCAGACGGCGGATATAATTCTCCACGTTCTCGCGGCGTGCGCCGGGACGAGCGGCCGAGATGGCATCGGCCGCCTGCACGAGGCAGGCAATGACGGTGCGCGGCTCGACGTCGTTGTGGTGCGCCTCGATGGCGTGGATGACGTCGGGCGATTCGTTGTACTTGCGGGCCAGCTCAACGCCGAGCTGGACGTGGCTGCCTTCCATCTCGTGGTCGACAGACTTGCCGAGGTCGTGCAGCAGGCCGGCGCGCTTGGCCAGCGCGACGTCCACGCCGAGCTCGCTTGCGAGCAGACCGGCGATGTGGGCGACCTCGATGGAGTGGTTCAGAACGTTCTGACCATAGGACGTGCGGTACTTCTGGCGGCCGAGCAGCTTGATGAGCTCGGGGTGGAGGTTGTTGATGCCGGTCTCAAACGTGGCGCGTTCGCCCTCCTGCTTAATGACGCGATCGACCTCCTTGCGGGCCTTCTCTACGAGATCCTCGATACGGGTCGGGTGAATGCGGCCGTCGGCGATCAGCTTCTCGAGCGCGAGACGCGCGACCTCGCGGCGCACGGGATCGAAGCATGAGACGGTGATGGCCTCCGGCGTGTCGTCGATGATGAGATCGACGCCGGTGATGGCCTCGAGCGTGCGGATGTTGCGGCCCTCGCGGCCGATGATACGGCCCTTCATCTCGTCGTTCGGCAGGGCGACGACGGAGACAGTCGTTTCGGCGGCGTGGTCGGCGGCGCAGCGCTGGATGGCGATGGAGATGATCTCGCGGGCGAGCTGATCGGCGTTGTCCTTGAGGTTCGTCTCGATCTCCTTGATCTTGAGCGCGGCGTCATGCTTGCATTCGGTTTCGAGATTCTTCAGCAGGTGGTTCTTAGCCTCCTCCTGCGTCAGGCCGGAGAGCTTTTCCAGCGTTTCGAGCTGGCTCTTCTTGATCATTTCGACCTCGTCCTGCGTAGCGGCAATGTTTGCCTGACGGCGGCGGAGATCGTCTTCCTTGCGTTCGAAGGCGTCGAGCTTCTTGTCGAGAGACTCTTCCTTCTGCTGGAGGCGGCGCTCCTGCTTCTGCAGATCGGCGCGGCGCTCCTTGACTTCCTTTTCGTATTCGGTTCTGGATTTATGAATTTCCTCTTTCGCTTCCACGAGCATCTCGCGCTTCTTATTCTCGCCGCCCTTGATGGCTTCGTTGATGATACGCGTTGCTTCGGTTTCTGCGCTTCCGATCTCACGCTCCGCGACTTTCTTGCGATAGAGCATGCCGATCAGAAAGAAGATAAATGCTACAATCAGCAGTCCTGCGACGAGCAGGACGTAACCATACCATTCCATTGCCGGAATACACCTCCTGTTCTTCAAATTGGGTGCGTGTGTCACGAAAAAGTAATGCTTCCTCCGGCTACCCCAATGCACAGAGCAAACAAACAAATCCACTGTTTATTGTACCGTTTCACTTCGCGAAAGTCAAGCAATTATGCAGGGAAAATTGTTTCCCTACAGGAAAACTTGTGCAAAGCATACAAGGCGTTGACAACTTGCAGCCGGAATGATAGAATTGTAATGAGTTGGAAGCGGAACGCATTCTCCGTTTTCAATTTGATCGATACGCGGGTATGATGGAATTGGCAGACATGCAGGATTTAGGTTCCTGTGCAGAGATGCGTTGGGGTTCAAGTCCCCATACCCGCACCACGACAAGCCCCTTAATTCTATAAAATGTGAGGAGAAACCGGAACGCCATGGACAATTTCAGATTTTCGACCCTGGAATATAAGCGCCCCGATCTGGATGCATACCGCGCAAAGCTCAAGGATTGGAAAGCTGCGATCGAACACGCGGAGAGCTATGAGGCTCTGCGCACGCTGCTTCTTGAGATGGACCGCGAAAACTGCGAGCTGTCCACGCAGTATTCCATCGCGAACATCCGCCATACGCTGAACACCCGTGATGAATTCTATGAAACGGAGGTCGCCTATCTTGACGACACGCTGCCGACCCTCGGCGGCGAGGAGGTCGCGCTGAGCGAGGCCATCGCGTCCAGCCCTTTCCGCCCGGATATTGAGAAGGAATTCGGCAAGCAGTATTTTGTCTCCATGGATCT
>ENA-UOOA01006811-UOOA01006811.1-human-gut-metagenome-genome-assembly--contig:-P61old-NODE-6811-length-10707-cov-5.594912_pt1 | contig 10707 bp, 9 predicted proteins | sample MGYA00242467_ERZ724014 | MGnify/ENA metagenome assembly ERZ724014
TCCCTTTTTCATTTTGCGATACTGAAATTCAGTTCCTACAATTTTATGCGTTGCATCATCCACACCCCAAACCAAATATGCTTTGGACGTACATTGCTAACTGTATCAAGATGTCCATACCGTAACACAATAAACTCATCAATAAAACTATCTACTGTTCCTATAAAATGCGGATATCCTAGTTCACCCAAACTGCCATGAATTGTTTGTGCTTTTTCTTGTATCTCATTACTTGCCACATTCGTAAATGACAGTACTGCCACACCGCTATGATAATCTTTCCAATTGTCTATATAAGACAATAATTTATGTGCAACCGAATAAGTTTTTCCACTTCCAGGACATGCTTTTACAACAACTTTTCCCTCAGCTGTTAAAAATTTTTTCTGTTCCTCCGTCAATTGTTCTTTCATAACTTTTTCTCCGTTACACTATAAATCGCATCTTTCAAGTACTCTGGAATAATAAATTCTTTTTCAATTGTTTCTTTATTATTCTTTTGTTCTTTCTGGCCACTAATAACTTGACTTATATATTGGGCAACTGCACCTTTACATTTATCCCTAGTTCTTATAAATAACCACACACACGCTGCTTTTTCACTCAATTCAGATAAAGTTGCAATCTTTTCTTCTAATTTAGGTCCGAGATCTACATAACAATTTTTAATAGCTTCTACCATATGATAAATATTATTTTCACTGCAGCATAATGCATACTCTAATGTTTTATAAGCAGAAAATATATTAATTTCTGTTCCTGAACACAATGTTTCTAATTCCTTATATCTATCTGATGGCTGTCCATTTTCTAAATTTGCAACGATTTCTGAACTAACATTATCATAATCAAAATCTTTAGTCTTTGTCTTTATCAATTGATCTTTTTCCAAAAGACTATTATTCGCATCTGTCAAAATTTGTACTAATTCTTTTCTAATTTCCTCTTCTGGAACCATATTTCTAAGTAGTTGTGCCAGTTTGCTGTTCTTAGAAGGTTTCATCTCATTTTCCGAATCACGTAATGCACCAAGAAAAACTACATCTGTTATGCATATCAGCGTCAAACATACGAACTACTTGTGTTATATAACTATACCATCGTAATAATTTTCTTACTTGTCTTCTGAATTGATACCGTTCTTCTGGGTTTTTCAAATTATATCTGTCTGTTACCGGTTTTAATACACTTGTCATTTTTCCCATTGCAGTTGCATCCTGCTTACCAGGATGATTCCATATATCAATAAATGCCTTAATATCATTCTCATTATAAATTGCATAATCCAGAAGTTCTTTTTCTGTCTGGTAAATCAAATCCACATTTACTTCCTGCTCAAGGCTTGTCTCCTGATAAAATGGTTGAAATGCTTCCAGAATATCCTCTTTCTTATTTGCGAAATCCAACACAAATGTATCTACTTTTCCAGGGCAGGTGCGGTTCAAACGTGATAATGTCTGCACAGCCTTTACATTTTTCAATTTTTTGTCCACAATCATAGTATGTAGCAAAGGCTCATCAAATCCTGTCTGATATTTTTCTGCAACAACAAGGACATTAAAGTTGTCATGAAACTCTTCCTTGGTCTGTCCTTCTGATATATGACTTCCATCTTTTCTTACATTTAGTCCAGACTCTGTATATTCTTCGTCACCATCCTGCACGCTGCCGGAAAATGCCGCTAAAATATCCATATCTGCATAATGCCGTTCTTGAATATACCGTTTAATTTCATGGAAATATCGAACTGCAGCCAGTCTGGAGTCTGTAACTACCATCATCTTCCCTTTTCCTCCAATTTTATTTTTGGTCGTTTCCCGAAAAGTTTCTACAATAATTTGTGATTTCTGGCTGATATTATATGGATGCAATTTCTCATACTTTTTGATAATCTTTGTTGCTCTGCTCTCCGGAAGCTCTGGATTTTCCGGTGTATCTTTTGCTATCTTGAAACAAATACTGTATGTCATGTAGTTCTGCAGTACATCCAAAATAAATCCTTCTTCAATCGCCTGTCTCATACTATAAATATGAAATGGATGAAAACTTCCATCAGTCCATTGGCTACCAAACATCTCTAATGTCGCTGGTTTCGGAGTCGCTGTAAATGCAAAAAATGATAAGTTCGGATGCTTTCCATGTGTCAGCATTTCCTGAACAAGTTTATCATTTCTGTCAATTTCATCTTCTGCTTTCCCCTCTATTTCTGCATATTCCCGTAATGCTGCCTCTGTATCTGCTAATGTGGCCTTCAATTTCATTGCCGAACTTCCAGTCTGTGAAGAATGTGCTTCGTCAACAATGATCGCAAAGTTTCTTCCGGCCACCTTATCCACTTCCTGATAAATCACCGGAAATTTCTGCAAAGTAGTTACAATAATTCTTGCACCATTATTAATTGCATCTCTCAAATTTTTTGAATTCTTTTTATCATCAATCGTCTCTACTGCACCTATCGTATGGTCAAATCCTGAAATCGTTTCCTGTAGCTGAGCATCTAGCACAGTTCGATCTGTCACTACAATAACACTGCTGAAAACAGATATATCATTGGCATCATGCAAGGATGCCAGTCTATATGCTGTCCAGGCAATCGAATTTGATTTTCCAGATCCGGCACTGTGCTGAATCAGATAATTGTGCCCCGATCCTTCTTCCCGTACATCTGCAATTAACTTACGCACCACATCCAACTGATGATATCTTGGAAATATCAGTGTTTTCTTTTTCGTAACCTGCTCTGTGTCATCCGGCAACCGTTTCTTTTCTTCTTTGATTTGCAAATGGATAAATTTCTGAATGATATCCATCATACTATCTTTCTGAAATACATACTCCCAGAAGTACGCCGTCGGATAGCCATTCGGGTTTGCCGGATTTCCCTTTCCGCCATCCTTTCCGGCACCATTTGATCCCTGATTGAACGGTAGAAAATATGTATTTTTTCCCTCTAGCTTTGTTGTCATCCAGACTTCCAACTGATCAATGCAGAAATACCCTAAAATTCTTTTATTGAACTGAAAACAAATTTCTCTTGGATCACGATCATACATCCACTGTCGTTTTGCATGATCTACGTTCTGTCCGGTATACTGATTCTTTAATTCCAATGCAAATACCGGAATTCCATTCACAGCCAGAACCATATCCACAGAATTGTGTGTATCATTGGAATAAAACCATTGTCTATTACAGGTAATCTCATTCTCTTCGTATAAAGACATCGCCGTCTGATTCAGACCTGATTCCGGTTTAAAATAGCAGACTTTAAATGGAATTCCTCTGTGCTTGAAGCCATGGCGTAATACAGAAATGAGTCCATCCATATCACAGGCATTATTGAACGCAAGACAAAATTTCCGCTCCGGATCCACTTTGTTTTGCAGCAAAAAACGCTTCCATTCTTTCGGTTGTGTTTTCTGAATAAACCGTAGCAAAGTATCTTTGTATACACCAAGCTGCGAATCATATGCATCTTGATTGTGTGTATATCCACCTGCTGGCGACAAAAAAAATTCTTCAATATCCGATTCAAAACGTTTCTCTGTGGTAACATCTATGCTCAAATTTCCGGCACCTCCTTCTTCCCGGTGACATATTCGTAAATCAGGGATTTTTTGTAATTTTCCAGTTCACTTATAAACTGCTCTTTCTTAAAAATAACATTTTCAATACAACCACATTTTTCTTTTAAATAATCTACAATTTCATTCTGCTCATCTATACTTGGCAAAGGAATTGTGAATGCTAACACCTTACTTGAACTTGTGCATGCAAGATTCGTTGTTTTCACCGCAGTAACATCAAAATAAGTACGTCCAACAGATGAAGCCGTTAAATATTCTAAATAATGTGGATTTAACAGTTTCTCTTTTACTTTAACAGCAAAAATGTGATTCTGATGCAAACATGGTGTAATTCGTCCATCCCATACACAACCGCGTCCCAGCTTATCCCTGTCCCCTCCTTCTGTCATAAGAACTTCTCCAGCTGATAAGCTATATTTCTCTATTTCATCTTTACTTACTTGAAGAACAGCAATATCATTCGTATCTACATAACCATCCTGGACATTTGCTACTCTTAAATATGGCATTTCAACTAATTCAGTATCTTTTGAATATGTTTTTCCCAATGTAATCCCAGATCTTATACTTGCACAATGTCGTAGTTGTGTTACTTTCCATGAAGCCGGAATTTTACCTATCCACTCAATTCCGCTCTCCTTCATCGTATCATTTTCATTGATCCCTTTTGTTACAATTTGTGTAATAAATGACTGTTTTAAATTTCGATATTCCTCGATAGATACTTTAGCTTTTTCTATTGCTAAATTTATTTTCTCACATTGTCCATCTAAAAAATCTGCAATTTTATCTTGCTCGTTCTCCAACGGTACCGGAATTTTATAGTTAAACAATTCTTCAATTCCTAGGGTCCATCTATTCTCAAAAGAAACACCTTTCCCATGTGCAAACATTGCCATTGACCAGTACTGTGTTTTAAAGTAATAATCATAGAATCTTGAACTATAGCCACTTTTTGCACGAAGATTGATATAAGCTGGACTAATAACTCCTTCAACCATTGAAATACTACAATTAGCACCACTGTATAAATCCATTGGATTCAATAACAAATCCCCAAACTCTACAAGATTATAATTGTAATAGCTTTCTGCTATTTGTCCTTCATTTTTTGATAAATCACGTACTTTTACTCCTGCCCTTGCAAGAGATAAAACAACAGGATTTTCTTGATGTGCTTCTGCTTTTTTTCGAACAAATGCATTTTTTACACGTTGCACATTCCAATTTTTCGGTATCTCCCCAATCCATTCAACCCCAGAATCTTTCATCTCTCTACTCATATCATTCACCCCCAAACAAAGTATCCAAACTGCTCTGAATTTCCAGTTCCAGTTCATGCAGACGCACTGCGATTTCTTCCACTGGTTCTGGTGCCTGATATTCATAGAAATATCTTGTCATTGGAATCTCATATCCTTTTTTTGTCTTCTTCTCATCAATCCATGCTTCCGGTGCGTATGGTAATACTTCTCTCTTAAAATACTCCTTGATATCTTCTGTCAGTGGCACATTTTCTGTATCACGCAGAGATATATCTGCCACAGGCTTGCCTTTCTTTATTACAATTTCTCCATTTTCATCTCTATGGGGTTGTTCTACGACAATCTTCTGGTATCCAAATTCCTCTGTATCGAATATTTTGCTCTGGCAATAAATACCTTCCTTATCTCCATATACAGCATCATTTTCAAATGCACCATATGCCTTTACAATCAAATCACGACACTGATCCGTAATATCATTTCTTTTTGTTCCAATACTTTTTCTTCTTGCTTCATAACAATGTGATGCATCTATCAACTGCACTTTTCCAGTTCTATGCAACGGTTTATCCTTGGAACAAATCCAGATATAGGTACTGATGCCTGTATTCATAAACATATCGGTTCCTAATTGCACGATTGCATCCAGCCAGTCATTTTCAAGAATATATCTTCTGATTTCTGACGGTCCGCTTCCCGCATCTCCGGAAAACAGTGGTGAACCGTTCTGAATAATTGCCATTTTCCCATTTGGTGCAAGCTTTGAAAGACCATTTAATACAAACAACTGCTGACCATCTGATATTTTCGGAAGTCCCGGTGCAAATCTTCCCAGATCACCTTTCTTTGCTTCTGCTTCCACTGCTGCCTTTTCTCTTTTCCAGTCGATTCCAAAAGGCGGATTGGAAATGATATACTGGAACTGATAGCCACTAAACTGATCTTCTGACAAAGTATCACCGAACCTCATATTATTCGGATCACCACCCCGAATCATCATATCTGCTTTTGCAATCGCAAAAGTGGACGGATTGAACTCCTGACCAAAACAGGTAACGCCAATCTCTGTATTTAATTCCTGAATTCTTTCTTCCATACAGCTAAGCATCTGAGAGGTTCCCATTGCCATATCATACACAGTTACATTTCCCGCCTTACTCAGATCCGCATCGGATAAAAGCAAGTCTGTCATCAAATAAATGATATCTCTACTGGTAAAATGTGCTCCTGCTTCTTCACCGAAAGACTCTGAAAATCGCTTTACCAGATCCTCAAAAATATAACCACAATCTACAGCACTGATTTTATCCGGTCCCAGGTAACCTTTCTGGGAATTGAATTCTTTGATAACCAGATATAATGTATTGCTTTCTACCATTCTGCGGATAATGTTGTCAAAATCAAACTTCGATAACACATCCTGGACATTTGCAGAAAATCCATTTAAATAATCTCTAAAATTTGCTTCGATATTTTCCGGATCAGCAAGCAATGAATCAAATGTATATTTGCTGATATTATAAAACTGATACTGAGAGGCTGTTGTCAAAAATCCATCAATAACTGCAAATTTCTTTACTTCCTCATACTTTTCAAGTACTGCTTTATGCGTCGACAATAGGCAGTCATGAAATCTTTTTACTACTGTCATTGGTAAGATTATCAAACCATATTCATGCGGTTTGAATGGTCCTCTAAGCATATCTGCTACATTCCAGATCATCGTCGCTTTTTCTGCTATATTGGTTCCAACTACATCAAATTTATTATTCTCGTTCATTTATTTTTCCTCCGTATAAATATGTTCCAGTTCTTCTGTTGCCTTTTCCAGTTTGTATTTTAATTCTTTAATCTCACTTAGCTTCGCATAATATTGATCTGCAATTTTTTTCTGACTTTCTAAATCCGGCAACGGAATTATCACCTTTTTTAATCCTTCCACCGGTAGATTTAACAAGGTAGCACCTACTGCGACTCTGGATAAAGCCGCCTTCCCATTTTCGCTTTCCAGATACGCTTTTAAGAAATAAGGATTTATCTTATCTTCATCCAGTTCAATAACATAGAGATTTCCATTTGCCAAAATCTTATTGCCTTCTTGTACAGACGCAATCGCCATTTTCACCGGCGATGCATTTTTGGAAATTACCAGACTTCCATTTTTTATACAATATTTTTCATATTTAGAGTCTATTCCCTTTAAATATGGAAGTTCGTCACTAATGATTCCATCCTGTAAATTTGCCAACATCAAGTACTGCATGTTCGTCGGTTTATCTGATACAATTTCATCTAAAACAGATGCTTTAATTTGTGCTCCTCTTGTTATATTCTTTATTACAGTTTCAAAAAGCACACCATTTTTTACAACTGTTTCTTGTTGAAGATATCTTGAAGGATTAAGAACATATTCATTTTCCGCCACCTCTTCAATAGAAACCAGTCTTGAATTTTTGTCATCGGTATTCAACAATTCAACAATCTCAGAAATATTTTCATCACTAAGAATGTTCTGTCTCCGTCCGACCGATACCATTTCTGTTGCATCTATCATTCTTATATTTTTATTATTTCTGCTTAGCACCAGTAATGAACATGCAATTCCTGTATTTAAATATAAATTTTGCGGAAGAGCAATCACTGCTTCCACAAATCCTTGTTTTATAAATTTTTCACGAATGATTGTATTATTTCCACCATTCCAAGTAACTCCATTACTTACCGAAATAACAGCCTTACCATTTTTATTAAGGTGATTCATGACATTTATAATAAATATCCAGTCTCCTGCTGCCACCTTCTGTACTTCTGGTATCTCATCATATATTGCTTGTAATGCTTCGTTACTTCCAATGCTGTCTTTTGCTTTTATTCCCCATGGATAATCACAGAATATTTTATCAAACATCAAATTATCCTTTATATTTAAAACTGATTTTTGCTCAATTTTTACCCGATCAGATATCAATTCTGTACGGATTGCTGACACTTCTTTTACATCTCGCACAATCTCTGTACCATAAAATTGTGATTCTGGACTCTTTTCTATGGCACTCACAAGAAACGAACCAATTCCGCTGCAAAAATCTGCCACCTTATCATTTGAAATCTGAAGAATCTCATTTGCCAGCTTTATGACACTCTGCGGTGTTTCACATTCTCCCATGAAACGATTTCCCTGTAATTGCCACCATAAAACAGTCGCTAAAAGTGCAGCTTCTGAATATTCTTCTGAAATTTCTATTGCAACATTCCATAAATTTCCAATATTTTCTTTTATGAAACTGACTCTTTCTGGTGAAAAAGTCAGCTCCACATATTCTTTTAACTGGTTTATATCTGTTATCTTATTTTTTAAGGATACATAGGCCACATATGCTAAACAAAACCCACCGTACATAGAAGCATTTCCAAATTCTCTTATCCTGTTTGAAATATTCCAGCTAATCTCTTCAACTTTTGAGATTTCTTTTGCTTTTAGCTCTTTAACCGAAGTCTTCAATGCCACTTCCTCCTTTGGTTATTCACAATCAATTTCCATATTTTTACTATAGCACCCACATTATTGATTGTCAATAATCAAATTTGGTTTTTGATAACCATTGTTGATTTTTAATATATTTCATTAGCTCTACGATAATAAATCCTTATTTCTATGACAGCGATATTTATTATTCCAAATAATACCACAAGATTTATTGGCATACATCTTCTCAACACATCGCTTGATACAATAATCATCTCTAAACTGACCACCATAAACCGTATGGAATATTTATCCCACACTCTTCGATACTGTTCTATTTTCTTCAGAACAAACATTTCACCGGCAATTACTGCTCCGACAATGATAATAATTGCCATAACTCGCAAACACCACGACCATTCTGTTGAAAAATATTCCTTCTCACCCCAAATATTTAATTCTGATGGACGAATTACCCATTCTACATACCTACACCAAACTCTTACCGGAACTTTTATACAAGCAATTAAATCATTCTGAACTACTGTGCTTTTTATCATCTCAAATACTAAAAAAATAATATATGCCATCTGCCAGAAACTTGTTTTTTCTTTCATTTCTTGTTTCAGACTTTTTATTTTCTGATCCGCCTTTTCTTTCATCGTTTCTGCATTCTCTTGTAATTTGTTATATTGACATTGTATTGTCCTTACCTTCTTTTCAGCTTCTTCCTGTTTCTGCTGTGCCTGTTCCACCGCTTCCACAGATGATTGGTTCACTTGTATCTGTAATTTAGAGTTCCGGTCCCGAACGTCTTTTATTTCTTCTTCGAGCCGCTCTTGCTCGCTCCTGCTCATCAATCCGTTTCTGTTCCTCAAGTCGTCGTTGCTCTGCTGAAGCGATTGATTCAGCTTCTGCGTTTCGGACAGTTCGGTTGTCAGACGCTGAATTTCTACGGTTGATTTCCGAACTTCTTCTCGCAATCTCTGCCTGTCGGATAAGATCGTCTGTTTCTCTTCTTCCAGTGTCTGTATCTGCTTTTTCTGTGTTCGCATGAACTCTTTCGCTTTCTCGAAACTCTGTACGAGAATATCCCTCTCCGCTTTGAGCTTGATTGGTGATTCCTCTGGTGTCTGCAATGGCTGCGTCAAGCTCTCTGTAATAGTTTCTGAGTTCTTCGTCTGATCTGCTGTCTCTGTCGGCTGCAACTTTGGATTTTTCCCTATTTCCATTAAATTCATTCTCTAACCCCTCCTTGCTGATGTCCAGATGAAAGGTTTTTGACAGATTGCTGTCACGCACTTTCTTTCCATCCTGATTCTGAAATGTGATGTGTTTCCGCTTTTCTGTCCAGTTCACACTCCATCCAAACTGTTTCATTTTTTCTATAAACTTTTCTTTGCTGATACAATTTTCCAGTGCCTTTAATACCGCCATTGCACAGTCCGCTACAAAACTGTCCTTTACCTGTTGACGGAACAGGTTATATTTATCTTTACTCCATGCAATGACTTCCCCTTTTTCAATCTGGCTTCCATCAAAGTGCTTTCCTTTCTCGACAACTGTCAGTCCACGTTCTCGGCACATCTGATTGGTAAGCTGTTTCATACGTTCCAGATCCTTTTTGGTGTTATGCAGTTTTCTTCCATCTTCATAACTCACTGAATTAGTAACCAGATGGCAGTGGATATGATCTTTATCCTTATGCACAGCCATTAAGGTCTGGAATCCACTGAACCAATTTTCTGCAAACTCTTTTCCAAATTCTAATGCCTGCTCCGGAGTAATCTGCTCGTCCTTATGCCAGGAAATAATGTTGTGAGCGTACATTCTCCCAGAATCTTTATCCCACATCTTCTTTTCTTCTAAAAAGGTTCTATACACCAGATCATAGTTGATCTCATCATGGCAGTACGGACCTGTTACATAAGTAAGCAGTTCACTTGTCTTGTCCTGTCGCAAAACATATTCGATACAATTTCTCATTGCTCCATGTGTATTTGTCCGCTTATTAATCGTCTTATTAATAGCCATATCTTTTCACTCTCCTTCCTGTATTTGAGAATATTTTTGTTGAGATAATACAGAATATCTTCCCTTGGCATAAAACCATCCGTATTCATTTTTCTTGCAATCTGATTCAAATTCGTAGCTGCACCACGAAGCTGACTAAGTATCTCTGCAAGAATCTGATTCAGCGTTTTCAGTTCTTCCACTTCCTCTGCGGAAGCAATTTTTAAACCTGCTATTGCATGAATTACAACCGCCTGCTGAGTCTGTCCAGACTCCTTTACTTTATTTTGGAGCAGATCATACTCTGCTTTATTCATTCGTATCGTTACTGTATAATTTCGTTTTCGCATAAATCTTTGTCTCCTTTCTCCACTCT
>ENA-UOOA01006823-UOOA01006823.1-human-gut-metagenome-genome-assembly--contig:-P61old-NODE-6823-length-10695-cov-6.787218_pt1 | contig 10695 bp, 7 predicted proteins | sample MGYA00242467_ERZ724014 | MGnify/ENA metagenome assembly ERZ724014
TTTGAAAGAGAGGAGGCGGCGGCTGTGATCCGCATGGTCTATGAAGATCCGGCACTGCTGGTGTGCATAAAGCCGGTGGGACTGCTCTCTGAGCCGCTCGGCCGGGAGCGCTGTCTGCCGGCACTGCTGCAAAAGCAGACCCGCGCCTACAAGATCGAGGTCATCCACCGGCTGGACCGCAATGTGGGCGGACTGATGCTGTATTCCAAAAGCAGCCGTGCCACCGCCCCACTGGCGAAAATGATGGCCGCGCACCGCTTTACAAAGGAATATCTGGCGGTGGCGCGGGGCACCCTGCCCCCCGCCGGCCGGCTGGAGGACTGGCTGGTGAAGGACCGGCAGCGTGGCAAGGTGTTTGTGGCGCGCCGGCCATCGCCGGAGGCCAAGGCAGCCAGCCTGGATTACCGGACGGTGGCGTGCCGGGACGGCCTTTCACTGGTGCGGGTAACGCTGCACACCGGGCGCACCCACCAGATCCGGGTGCAGCTGGCCTCACGCGGCTTTCCGCTGGTGGGGGATACCAAATACGGCGACCCGGACACCGAGGCCAACGGCCGCACGCCGATCGCCCTGTGGTCCTACCACCTGGGGTTCATCCACCCCCTGACCGGCCGGCCGATTGAGGCCTTCTGCCCGCCGGAGGCGACAGGGGCATTCGGCCGCTTTGCGCCGGAGCTGCGCCAGCTGCTGGCGGAGGATACGGCCGCCTGCCCCGGCTGCCTGCTGCCGCCGGAGGCGCCGCAGAAGCAGAAAGCGAAAAAGAGAGGAAGCAACCAGCATGCATGAAACAATTTTTGTCCGCCCCTATACCGCACAGGATCTGCCGGCCATGGCCGCCATCTGGAATGAGGTGGTGCGGGACGGCGTGGCATTTCCGCAGGAGGAGCCGCTGACCCTGCCGCAGGCAGAAGCCTTCTTCGCCGCACAGGATCACTGCGGCGTGGCCGCCGACCGGCAAACCGGCACCGTGCTGGGGCTGTACATCCTGCACCCGAACAATGTCGGCCGCTGCGGCCACATTGCTAATGCCAGCTATGCGGTGGCCTCGGCGGCCCGCGGCCGCCACATCGGGGAGCAGCTGGTGCTGGACTGCCTGGCACAGGCCAAAGAGCACGGCTACCGGCTGCTGCAATTCAATGCGGTGGTGGCCAGCAATCTTTCCGCCCGGCACCTGTATGAACGGCTCGGTTTCCAGCTGATCGGCACGGTGCCGCAGGGCTTCCGGCTGCCGGACGGCCGCTACGAGACGATCTGCCTGTACTACCACACGCTGGAATAAGCGGCCCTACCGGCGGGGGTATTATACTGGGGGAGAACGCTGCGGCGCGATCCGGGCACATTGCCCATCCATGGATTGACAGCCGCGACTTTTCCCGATATAATAGGAAAGTATATAGAATGGAATAGGTGTTTTCCGGGGCGGCCGGGGCATTTTTCCCCGGGGCAGACCCGGAGACCGCCGGCCAACCGCGACCGATACAAGGAGATGACTGGAATGCCCGCAAACACACCCGAAAATATGCGTGCAGCCACGCCCGGAAGCGAGCGCACCACCCGCCGGCGGTGGCCATGGGTGGTGCTGGCTGTGCTGTGTGCCGCGGTGATGGCCGTCAGCGGCGCCGTGCTGCTGAAGCATTATCTGCCGGATCCGAACCGCCACGTTGTCCCGGAGCCCAGCGCCGATCCCTCCTCTGCGGCGCCGGTGCTGGTAGATAACCCCATTGACTTTGCCGCACTGCAGGCCGAAAACAGCGATATCGTCGGGTGGATCCGCATCCCCGGCACCACCATCGACTACCCCATCCTGCAAAGCAGCGAGGAGGAGGAAGAGGACTTCTACCTCAGCCACGACAGCCAAAAGCAGCCAAAGCGCGCCGGCAGCATCTACATCCAGAAGCTGAACAGCGCCAGCTTCACCGACGCCAACACCCTGTTGTACGGCCACTATATGGCCAATGGCTCCATGTTCGCTGATCTGCACCAGTTCCGCAAGGAAGCCTTTTTCAACGAGCACCAGACGGCGTACATCTACACGCCCGGCCATATCCTGACCTACACCATCTACTCTGCCTTTGTCTATGACGACCGGCATATCCTCAATTCGTTCGATTTTCACTCGGTGGAGGGATACCAGACCTTCATCGACGAGACGCTTAACCCGCCCAGCATGGCGCGCCGTGTGCGCGAGGGGGTCAGCGTGACGACCAGCGACCGCATTATCAGCATGAGCACCTGCGTGGGAGCCGGCAAGCAGGACCAGCGGTATTTAGTGGAAGGGGTATTGACGCGTGACGAGCTCACCAACTAAGCACAGCCGGCCACGACGGCGGGGTATCCGCATCCTGCTGGCGGTGGTGGCAGCGATCGCCGTGGCGGCGCTGCTGCTGACCGGCGGCTACTGGTATCTGCGCCAGCAGGGACGGCTGTCCTTCCTGCGCCGGCGGGGCGGCATAGATTCCCCCAGCTCCGCTGTCAGCACCGACGCCGACGACCCGGATCTGATCACCTACCAGGGGAAAACCTACCGATACAACGAAAACATTGTCAGCCTGCTTTTCCTCGGTGTAGATAAAAAGGATGTGCAGGCCAATGAAGGTTACGGCAAAAACGGGCAGGCCGACAGCCTGTTTCTGGCGGCGCTGGACACCGGCACCGGCCGCGTCCGCATTATCCCGCTGACGCGGGAATCCATGGTGGATGTTGACCTGTACACGGTGGAGGGCAATTACGCCGGCACCCAGAAGCTGCAGCTGTGCCTGGCCTATGCCTATGGCAGCACCGGGGAGGATTGCAGCCGGAATGTGGCCCGCTCGGTCAGCCGGCTGCTATACGGCATACCGGTGGACGCCTATGTGACCATCGACCTGCAGGGGGTGCAAAAGCTGACCGACGCGGTGGGCGGCGTCCAGGTGGAGGCACTGGAAAGCTTCACCACAGAAGGCTACACCTTCCGGCAGGGGAAAAGCGTGACCCTGCGCGGCGCCGGGGCGGAGGCCTACATCCGCTACCGCACCAGCACGGTGGACGGCAACACCAAGCGCATGAAGCGGCAGCAGCAGTTCCTCAGCGCCTTTTTCAACCAGGCAAAAGCCAAGCTGCGCAGCAATATCACCCTGATCGGCAGCTACTACAATGTGGCCAAGCCGTATATCGTCAGCGACCTGACGCTGCCGCAGATCACCTACCTGGCCACCAGCGGGCTGGCCGGCGGCACCGGTAATGGCCTGGAGTATATCCAGATCGCCGGCGAAACAGTCCAGGGGGCAGAATTTGTGGAATTCTACCCGGATCAAAGCTCCGCCTATGAGGCGGTACTGGCAGCGTTCTACACGCCGGTGGAGCAGTGACGCCGGCTGGATTTCCGGGAAAAATACCGATCCAAAGCAAATACGGGGCGTATATATCGCATGATATATACGCCCCGTATTTGCTTTATTGTTCTGTACGGCTCTGTCGACCCGGTCGGCTGCGCCGGTTCGGCCGGATGCGCCATATCGCCTCGGCATACTCCGCCACCGCACGGTCGGAGGAGAAGCGGCCGGCAGCACACACATTGCGCCACTGGCGGGCGGCAAACGCCAACCGATCCTGGCCATATTCCCGGTTAAGCTGCACCCGTGCAGCCAGATAGCGGTCAAAATCGGCCAGCAGGAAATAGTGATCCGCCGGGTGCCAGTCCGCACCGTCCAGCAGGGCAGTATACAGCTCCCGGAACATCCCGGTGCCGCCATCGTCCAGCGTGCCGTCCACCAGTGCATCCAGGCAGCGGCGCAGGCGGGCGTCCTGCTCATACCAATCGCGGGCACGGTAGGTCTCCCGCAGGCGCTCAAGCTCCTCCACCCGCGCGCCGAAGATCGCCTCATTCTCCTCGCCGGCGGCCTCCACAATCTCCACATTGGCGCCGTCATAGGTGCCCAGCGTAATGGCACCATTGAGCATCAGCTTCATATTGCCGGTGCCGCTGGCCTCGGTGCCGGCAGTGGATATCTGCTCGGAAATATCCGCCGCCGCCACGATGTGCTCCGCGCAGGTCACATCGTAATCCGGCACAAACACCACCTCCAGCAGACGGCTGACCCGCGCATCCCCGGCGATCAGCGCCCCCACGGCGTGGATCAGCTTGATGATCGCCTTGGCGCGGGCATAGCCGGGCGCCGCCTTGGCGGCAAACAGCACGGTGGTGGGGGTAAACCCGGTCAGAGAACCCTCCCGCAGCTCGTAGTACAGCTCCAGCAGGCACAGGGCATTCAGCAGCTGCCGCTTGTATTCGTGCAGGCGCTTGACCTGCACATCCAGCAGCCGCTCAGGATCGAAGTGCAGCCCGCGGCGCTGCCGGCAGAAATCGCACAGCCGCTGCTTATTCTGCTGCTTGATGGAAATAAACGCCTGCAGCACAGCGGGGTCGTCCGCATACGGCGTCAGGCTCTGCAGCCGGTCAAGGTCGGTGATCCAGCCATCGTCCCCCAGCAGTCTGGTCAGCAGTGCCGCCAGCGGCGGGTCGGCCAGCGCCAGCCAGCGGCGCTGGGTGATGCCGTTGGTCACATTCAGCAGCTTATCGGGGTACAGGTCGTTCCATGCCGGCAGCACCTGCCGGCGCAGAATATCCGTGTGCAGCGCCGCCACCCCGTTCACCCGGCGGCTGCAGTAGCAGGCCAGATAGGCCATGTGCACCGTACTGCCCTGCAAAAGCAGCAGCTGCGGCCAAAGCTCCTGCGGCACCTGCCGGCGGCGCAGCTCCGCACGCTGGCGGCCGGCAATCTGCCGGATGACCCGCGCTGCGCCGGGGCACACCCGCCGCACGGTGGCCATATCCCAGCGCTCCAGCGCCTCCGGCATAATGGTGTGGTTGGTGTAGTTGAAGATCTCCCGTGCGGCGGCAAGGGCCTTGCCGAACGGCACCCCACGCGCTTGCAGCAGCCGGATCAGCTCCGGCACGGCGATCACCGGGTGGGTATCGTTCAGCTGCACCGTGATCTGCCGCGGCAGCTCCTCCCAATCCGGCCCGTGCACCGCCTCGAAACGGCGCAGCATATCCTGCAGCGAGGCGCTGCAGAAAAAAACCTGCTGCCGCAGCCGGAGCTGCCGGCCGGCCGGGGTGGAATCATTCGGGTATAGCACGCGGGAGATATCCTCCGCGCGGTTTTTGCGCCGCACGGCGCGGTCATACTGCTGCTCGTTGAACAGAGACAGGTCAAAGGGGGTTTGCGGCTCACACTGCCACAGCCGCAGGGTGGAGACATGGTGGCCCCCATAGCCGATCACCGGCATATCGTAGGGCACGGCACGCACATCGCCATCCCCGAAGCTGACCGTCACCGCCTCGTCTTCCCGGCGCACCGACCACGGATCGCCGTAACGGGTCCAGTCATCCACCGCCTCCTGCTGGAAGCCCTCCCGGATCTCCTGCCGGAAGATACCGTAGCGGTAGCGGATGCCATAGCCATCCAGCGGCAGCCCCAGCGTGGCGGCACTATCCAGATAGCAGGCGGCCAGCCGGCCGAGCCCGCCATTGCCCAGCGCGGCGTCCTCGATCTGCTCCAGCTCGCCGAGGGAACGGCCGAGCGCCTGCAGCGCCCCGGCCGCCGGCTCCGTCAGCCCGGTACACAGCAGGTTATTATATATGGCGCGTCCCACCAGGTACTCCGCCGAAAGATAATAGGCGCGCCGGTGGGTGGCGTGCCACCGGCTGCTGCGGGTCCAGGCCGGCGTGATCTGCCGCAGCACCGTGCGAGCAAGGCAGGTGTGCAGCTCATGCACTGTCAGCTGCTGCGGCGTGCGCTGATACAGCGCCGCAGCCAGACGCTCCAGCTCCCGTTTTTCATCGGCCATGGTCATGGTTCCTCCTTTTTATCCTTTCACCGCGCCGGCAATCACACCGCGGATGATATATTTCTGACAGGCGAGATAAAAAATGATGATGGGCAGGATGGCCAGCACCAGCATGGCCATCAGGCCGCCGTAATCGGTGGCGCCATAGGCGCCCTGCATGGCGATCTGGATGGTAACCGGCACCGTTTTGCGGCGGGTGCCCAGCACCAGATAGGGCAGCAGGTAGTCATTCCACACCCACATGGCATTGAGAATAGCCACCGTAACGGCGGTGGGGCGCATGACCGGCAGCACCACCCGGAAAAAGCACTGCACCGGATTGCAGCCGTCGATGGTGGCGGCCTCCTCGATCTCCAGTGGAATGGCCTTGACAAAGCCGCAGAACATGAACACCGACAGCCCCGCGCCAAAGCCGAGGTACACCGGCACAATGCCAGGCACCGTATTCAGGTGCAGCCGGCCGACCACATAGGTCATGGTGAACATCACCATCTGGAACGGCACCACCATGCTGAACACAAACAGATAATACAGTGTGCGGGTCAGGGCATTTTTTACCCGCACCAGATACCACGCCGTCATGGCGGTACACAGCACGATCAGCGCCACTGAGGCCACCGTGATGAACACCGACCGGGCAAACGCCGCCGGAAAGCCGGCTGTGCGCAGGCCGGTCAGGTAGTTTTCCAGCCCGGCAAAGGTTTCGCCGGCCGGCAGGGAAAACGGCTCACTGGAAATATACAGCCGCACCTTAAAGGAATTGAGCAGCACCAGCAAAACGGGGATGAGAAACACCACCGCCAGCACACACAGCAGCGCCGTCCACCAGCCGGCCGCACGGGTCTTTTCGTTCATTGCTCCACCTCCCGGCTGCGGGTCAGCCACAGCTGCAGCCACGCCAGCGCTGCCACCAGCAGGAAGAACAGCACCGCCTTGGCCTGCCCGACCCCCTGCCAGCCGGTGCGGCCGTAAAAGGTCTGGTAAATATTCAGTGCCAGCATCTGTGTACGGTTTTCCGGTGCGCCGGCGGTCAGCGCCAGGTTCTGGTCGAACATCTTAAAGGCATTGGTGAGGGTGAGAAAGGTGCAGATGGTGACCGAGGGCATCACCAGCGGCAGCTTGATACGCCACAGGGTGGTAAACCGCCCGGCGCCGTCGATGGCCGCCGCCTCCAGCAGATCGCCGGGGATATTCTGCAGCCCGGCGATATAAATGACCATCATATAGCCGATCAGCTGCCAATTGGTGAGCAGCACCAGCCCCCAAAAGCCGTACACCGCCTTGAAGGTGATATCCACCCCCCACAGACCCAGCACACCATTGAGCAGCAGGTTCCAGATATAGCCCAGCACAATGCCGCCGATCAGGTTGGGCAGAAAGAAAACCGAGCGGAAGATATTGGTGCCCCGCAGGCTGCGGGTCAGCAGCAGCGCCAGCAGAAAGGCCAGCACATTCACCGTGACGATCGCCACCGCCGCAAACAGCGCCGTAAAGCCCAGCGCATGCACAAACTCGCTGTCCGCCGTGAAGGCGCGCACATAGTTCTGCAGCCCGACGAAACGGGCATCCGTGACGGTGGTAAAGCGCGTGAAGGACAACCATACGCCCATCACAAACGGCACAATAAAGGCAACACAGAAGGCCGCCAGCGTAGGCAGCACAAACAGGGGAAACCAGGGTCGCAGAGACTTGTTCATGGGATTTTCGGCCGCTCCTTTCCGGAATACTTGCGGAAATTGCAGCAATCGCGCCCGCATCCGCTTGTATCAGCGGCATTAGTGTGCGCGGCACGGCCGGATTTATTCTGCCGGCCGGCAATGTCGGCCAATGAATATAAAAAACCAACGCCGCCGATCAGCATTTAACCAATCGGCGGCAGGCAAAATAAAAATAAGACGCATCTGCCGGTTGGCAGATGCGTCTTTGTGACCGGAAACGGTGCTTTGGCGAAGCACGCCCTTTTACTCCGGCTTTTTACAGTGAGATCCAATAGCGTTTGACGTTGACGGCTTCTTCGGGGTCATAGCGCGTATCCTCATAAGATGCGCCATTGCGCAGAATAACCTTTTCGGACGCGGGATTATCCTCATCACAAACCAGCAAAAGCCGCTGCATTCCCATGCCGCGTGCGATATCCAGGCACTGACGCAGCATCTGTGTAGCAAGCCCCTGCCCCTGCCGGGAGGGCCTCACTGCATAGCCGATGTGGCCGCCATAGTTCAGCAGATACGGCGTCAGAGTAAATTTCAAATTCAGCACGCCCACCAGCGCCGGCCCGTCATAGCACAGATAAAATGCCTCCTGCACAAACCCCTCCGGCAGGTCAGTGGCTGTGATGCGGTTATGAATGTTTTTCAGCCAGACAGCATAATCCCGGTGGCTGCCATACCCGATACAGGTTTCCCCCTGCTGCTCAAATTCCGAATAAAAGGCCTCGACATCCTCCCGGTTTGCCTGCGTGGGGTAGACAAAGTGGATCATAGCAGTACTCCTTTCGGTTTTTGGAAACAATGCCCCTGCCGCAAAGCCTCTGACAAATAAAAAATGTACCCGAACCGCATTCTGTAAGAAAATGGTCCGGGTACAGATCGTGTGGTGGACATTAACGGACTCGAACCGCTGACCCTCCGCACGTCAAGCGGATGCTCTACCAGCTGAGCTAAATGTCCATAGCAACAGGAACATGGACGATTATAGCCCAAAGGGCGCGGTTTGTCAAGAGAAAAAACGAAAAAATCCGCCGGCGGCCGGATTTTCCCGCTGCTACCGCCGGTGCAGGCGCAGCGCCACTGCGGTGATATCATCCTGGTGCTCGGTCTGTGCGGCACGGGCGGCAGCCACCACCGCATCCGCCAGCACCTGCATGCTGTCCCCGGCCGGATGCCGGCGCAGCAGTGCCTCCAGCGCTGCCATGCCACCGGAAAGCGCCCCATCACTGACCAGCAGCAGAATATCGCCATCCGCCAGCCAATCATGGCTGTGCTCAAAGCTGACCTGCGGCAGAATACCAAGCGGCAGCCCCGGCCGCTCAATGCGGGATACCCGCTCCCCGCTGCGCAGCAGCGAGGCAGCGGCACCGGCCTTGAAATTATCCAGCCGGCCGGAAAATTCGTCCACCACCGCCACATCCAGCGTGGCCAGGCTCTCCTCACGGCTTTTCACCAGCAGGGCGGCATTGACCGTCTGCAGAATGCTGTCCGGGCTGAAGCCTGCCCGCCACAGGCGGGTGGCCAGACCGGCTGCCATGGCCCCGTCCACCGCCGCGCGGCCGCCGCTGCCCATGCCATCGCTGAGCAGCACCACCGTCTGTCCGCGCTGGGAAAAGTGCTCTGCCGCATCGCCGCACAGCTTCTCCCCGCCGCAGCACAGCTGTGCGCGGCCGATCTCCACAGAATAGCGCGGGCGCTCTGTCAGCGTCACCCGCAGCTGGCGGCCGCATTCCGCCACCGCCGGCGGAGCAAAATCCCGTCCGCAGGCCTCCCGGATCTCCCGCAGCCAGCGACCGCCATCCAGCCGCACCCCCACATCCTGTGTCAGGATCTCCACCGTCAGCCGGCTGCCCCGGCTGCGGGTGCACAGGGCATCCTGCACCGGCATCCCATGGTCCCGGCACACCGCCAGCACCCGGCCGGAAAGCTCGGTATCCACCTGCCCCGGCTGCTGCAGTTCCCCGGCGATATCCGTCAGCAGGGCGCCGGTGCCGCCCAGCTGCTGCTGCAGGGAAACCTGCAGCTCCTCCAGCCGCCGCCACGCGCCCTCCCGCGCCACCATGGCGGCATAGCCGGTGCTCAGCGTATCGGCCAGCTGCTGCGGCTGGCGGCAGTGCTGCGCCGGCCAGCCGGTCAGCTGATCAGCCGCAACCGCCGCCTGCTGACGCAGCAGCGGCACGGTGGCCTCCAGTGCCGCCAGCATCTCCTCCCGGTGCTGCTCCCAGCAAAGCTGCTGCAGCGGGCAGCCGGCACACACCGCCGCCCGGCAATCCCGCAGCAGCGCCGCGGTATCCTGTGCACCGTGCCGCGCCAGCCGTTCGGATACCACCCCCACGGTATCCGCCACATCCTCCAGTGCCTGCGCAGCTACCTCCAGCCGCATGGTCATGGCGCGCCGCATCCCCTCCACCGCCGGCAGATCACGGCTGCGGATAAACAGATGCCCCAGCCGCCGGTCCCAGCTTTTCGGCAGCAGCACCAGCAGCAGACCGCCGCCGGCGATCTCGTACAGATGGATCAGGGCAGCAGAATCGGTTTCCGCCAGTGTGACCACGCCGGCCGCCACAAAAAAGGTCAGCGCCTCCACCGCCCGGCCAAAGCGGGAAAACACCCCGGCAATCAGCCCGCCGAAAGCCATGGCAATGGCCAGCACCGTCTGCCCCGGCGCGGCCACGGCCACCGCCGCGCCCATGATGACCCCGGCCATGCAGCCCCCGGCCTCCCGGCCGGAGCGTGCCAGCACCAGCACCAGCAGCACCGCCACCATGCGGCCGGGGGAAAATTCCCGCACCGTGACAGTGGAGGCCGCCATGATCGCCACCGCCCCGGTCAGGATCAGCGCCGCCTGCTGCCCCGGCGTCAGCAGGGGGCGGCTCTGCGTGCTGTGCACTGCCGCAAGGCAATCCCGGCTCCAGGCCACCGCCACGCCGAAAAACACGGCACAGCCAGCCGCCACTGCCCCCTCCGCCAGGATCAACAGCACCCGCCAGACATCCAGCCCGGTCTGCCCCAGGATCAGCAGCCCGGTGGCCGTGGTGGAGACAAACGCCAGCAGCGGCGGCACAAACGGCCGCTCCCGCAGCTCCGGCACCGCCGCCAGCACCCACCGGGTGGCAGCAACCAGGGCCACTGCCGCGATATAGCGCAGCGGCAGCAC
>ENA-UOOA01006825-UOOA01006825.1-human-gut-metagenome-genome-assembly--contig:-P61old-NODE-6825-length-10693-cov-6.757755_pt1 | contig 10693 bp, 10 predicted proteins | sample MGYA00242467_ERZ724014 | MGnify/ENA metagenome assembly ERZ724014
CGATCAGCTCGGCGCTGCCGATGATGCCCTGCAGCGGCGTTTTGAGCTCGTGCGAAACATTCGCCGTGAACTCGCGGCGGTTTTGCTCGGCGAATTCCTGCTCCGTGTTGTCGAAGGCGAGAATAACCGTGCCGAGAAATTTTCCGTCGGATGTGATGCGGCTGATGTCGAACTGATACACGCGGCCAGCGCGCTCGGCGCGCACCTCGCTGTGGCCATCCGTGACGGCAGCCTGAATAGCGGCACTGATCTCATGGCTGCGCTCGATGGTGAGAAAGTCTTTGCCCATGCACTGCGCGTCCGCGTCGAAGAGCAACTGCGCCGCAGCGTTGATGCTCAGGATGCTGCCGTGCTCGTCGAGCAGGATGAGTCCCTCGCGCATACTGCCGGTGATCTGCGTGAACTCGTCGGTCTTTTCGCGCAGTTCGCGCAGCTGCGTCTGGATCTCGACGTGCTGGCGGTGGATGCGCTTGAGCAGCGGGGAGAGCTCCTCATAGGCGTCGTTGTCGAGCGGATGCTCGAGATCGAGGCTGTTGAGCGGGTCGACAATCCGCCGCGACAGCCGCCTGGCCAGCAAGCCGGAGAGAATGAGCGCCACGATGAGCACGATCAGCAGCGGCTGGATCATGCCAACGGCGATCATGCCGACCGTCGCGCGGCTGATGGAGATGCGCAGCACCGTGCCGTCATCGAGCCGCTGGGCGTAGTACATGGTCTTTTCCATGAGCGTCGAGGAATAGCGCGTGCTCTCGCCGGTGCCGGCGGCCAGCGCCTGGCTGACCTCGGCACGCGAGGCGTGGTTCTCGAGGCTCTCAGCATCGGTTTTCGTGTCATAAATGACGCTGCCGTCAGCCGCGATCCACGTCAGGCGGTAGCGGTCGGCCGTCAGCCGGGCCAGATAGTCCGTGCCGCCGTCCTCAACGGCTGCCGCGGCGAGGCTCAGCTCATCGCGCAGCTGGTTTTCCTCCACGCCGCCGAAGTAATCGTACAGGAAGCCCATGATGATCAGCAGGCTCGCCAGCAGTACGCACCCGGCCACGAGCAGGATCGATTGAAAAATCTTTTTGGTCATGTCGTTGCCTCCATGCGGTAGCCAACATTGCGCACCGTTTCGATCCGCCGTCCGTAGGGGCCGAGCTTCTGCCGGAGCGTCCGGATGTGCATGTCGACCGTGCGGGTCTCACCGCAGTAGTCCATGCCCCAGATCTCCTGAAAGAGCTGGTCGCGCGTGAACGCCATGCCCGGATGGGACAGAAACAGGCGCAGAAGTTCAAATTCTTTATACGTAAGCGCGACGCGCGCGCCGTCGACCGTGACCGTGTGTGCATTGAGATCGACGACGAGCCCATCGCTGCGCAGCAGATGCGCAGCCTTTTCCGGCTGGTAGCGGCGCAGCACCGCCTTGACGCAGGACACAAGCTCCATCACGCCGAACGGCTTGACGAGGTAGTAGTCCGCACCGAGGTCGAGGCCGCGGATTCTGTCATACTCCGCGCCCTTGGCCGTAGCCATGACGACCGGGATGGTGCGCAGCTCCGCAGACGCCTTCATGCGCTGCAGCAGCTCGATGCCGTCCACGCCGGGCAGCATCACGTCGAGCACGACCAGATCGGGCTTCTCCGTCTGGAGCGCCGACCAGAACGAGACACCGTCGGCAAAGCCGCGGGCGTCAAACCCCGTGGACGAGAGCGTATAGACCTCAATGTCGCGGATGCTGGCGTCGTCCTCCACACACCAGATCATGGCTTACCCCTCCTTGTGCACCCCGGTGACCGAGAAGATCACCCACTCGGCGATATTCGTCGCGTGGTCGCCGATGCGCTCAAAGTATTTGGCGATCATGAGCAGGTCAAGCGCGTACTCCCCGTCGTCGGGGTGCGCGGCGATCTTGTCGATCAGCCGGCGCTTGACCTCGTCGAAGGCGTTGTCCACGACATCGTCCTCGGCAATGACCGTCTCTGCCAGCATTGTATCACGCTGAACGTAAGCGTCAACACTTTCTGTGACCATATGGATGGTCGAAAGGGCCATTTCGCGCAGCAGATCGTCATTTTCCGCCGAGCGCCCGGCGAGAAACTGAATGATTTCCGCAATGTCCTCGGCCTGGTCGCCGATGCGCTCCATGTCCGTGATCATCTTCAGCGCGGCCGAGATCTGGCGCAGATCGCGCGCGACGGGCTGCTGCTGGAGCAGGAGCTTGAGGCACAGCGACTCGATGTTGCGCTCTTTCTGGTCGATCTCGGCATCGAGCGGCGCGACCTTCTTTGCCAGCTCCGGATCTGCCTCCGTGAGGGCCTTGGACGCGAGTGCGATGACCTCCTCGCACAGTGCGCCCATCTCGATCATCTCCTTGTTCAGGAGCGCGAGCTGTTCATCAAACCGGCTTCTCATTAGCCAAACCTCCCTGTGATGTAATCCTCTGTCCGCTTATCCTGCGGCTGCGAGAAGAGCTGCTGCGTGTCGTCGCACTCGACGAGCTCGCCGAGCAGGAAAAACGCCGTGCGGTCGGAAATGCGCACCGCCTGCTGCATATTGTGCGTGACGATCACGATCGTGTACTGCTCCTTGAGCTGCATGGCCAGCTCCTCGATCTTCGACGTGGAGATGGGGTCGAGCGCGCTCGTGGGCTCGTCCATGAGCAGCACCTCCGGCTCGACCGCGAGCGCGCGGGCGATGCACAGGCGCTGCTGCTGGCCGCCGGAGAGGCCGAGGGCGTTTTTCTTCAAACGATCTTTCACCTCGTCCCAGATGGCCGCGCCGCGCAGGGACTTTTCGACGATCTCGTCGAGCTTTGCACGGTTTTTGATACCGTGCGTGCGCGGGCCGTAGGCGATGTTGTCGTAGATGCTCATCGGAAATGGGTTCGGCTTCTGAAAGACCATACCGATCTCGCGCCGCAGCTCGTTGACGTCCGTGCCGGGAGCGAAAATATCCTGGTCGCGGTAGCGCACATCGCCCGTGATCTTCACGCCCGGGATGAGGTCGTTCATGCGGTTGAGCGTTTTGAGAAACGTGGATTTGCCGCAGCCGGACGGCCCGATGAGCGCCGTGATGCTCTTTTCGGGGATGTGCATACTGATATCGTGCAGTGCCTGATGGTCCCCGTACCAGAGGTTCAGCCCCTGGACTGTCATAATGTCACTCATAGACTTCTTTTCCTCCTGAAGTATCGCTCAACGAGCGTGGCCGCGCCGTTGATGAGCAGTGTAAGGATCATCAAAATGGCGGCGATGGCAAAGGCCACATCGAACTGGCCCTGCTCCTTGGCGTAAACGTAAAGCGCGACGGTGAGCGTGGCGCCCGCGCTGCTCAGCCCCTCAAAGAAGCCGTTGAGCGCGTGGGCAAAGCCCGCTGTGAACAGCAGCGCAGCCGACTCGCCGAGGATACGGCCGACGGACAGGATGCAGCCGGTAATGACGCCGTCCACGCAGCCGGGCAGCACCACGGTGCGGATGACGCGCCACTTGCCCGCGCCGAGACCAAAGGCACCCTCGCGGTAGCTCTGCGGCACGGTCTTTAAGCTCTCCTGCGTGGTGCGCATGATGGTCGGCAAGTTCATGATGACGAGCGTGAGCGCGCCGGCCAGCAACGACGTTTTCATATTCAGAAACTGGCAGAAAAACAACATGCCCACAAGGCCGTAGATAATGGACGGGATGCCGGAGAGCGTCTCGGCCGCATACTCGATGGCGCCGATGAGCCGGCGGTTCGTGGCATACTCGGTCAGGTAGATGGCTGCGCCCACGCCGAGCGGCAGGACGATCAGCAGCGTGGCGATGACGATATAGAGCGTATTGAGAATGTCCGGCAGGATGCCGATGCGGTCCGACAGGTAGCTCGGCGCGGTGGACAGCAGCGTCCACGACACGTTCGGCAGACCCTTGATGAGCACGTAGGCGATCAGAAACAGCACGAGTGCTCCCGTGATGACGGCCGCCGCACCCATGAGGATGCGCATGGTGAGGATATAGGCCCTGCGACTGCCGGAAATGGCTTTCTTTTTCATTTGTCCCCCTCCTTATTGCGTTTGAGGAAGAAGTTGAGCGTGGCGTTGATGAGCATGATGAACAAAAACAGCACCAGCGCGATGGAAAACAGCGCCTGCCGCTGCAGGCCGCTGGAGTAGGACATTTCACTGGCGACGGCCGTCGTCAGAAAGCGCACGCTCTGAAACAGGCTCGGCATATTCGGCACGTTGCCGGACACCATCATGACAGCCATGGCCTCGCCGATCGCGCGGCCGACGCCGAGCACGACGGCGGCGGCAATGCCGCTCTTCGCCGCCGGGACGGAAACCTTGAAGTACGTCTCGATGGGCGTCGCGCCCAGCGCGAGCGACGCGTCCTCATACTCAGGCGGCACGGCCTCAAGCGCCGTGACGGACACCTTGATGATCGACGGCAGGATCATGATCGCCAGCACGATAATGGCGGCGAGCAGGCTCGCACCGTCGGACAGATGGAACACCTTGCGGATGCCCGGCACGAGCACGAGCATACCCACAAGGCCGTAGACGACCGACGGGATGCCGGCCAGCAGGCTCACGGCTGATTCGAGCACGGTCTTGAGCCGTGGCGGAGCGACCTTCGCCAGGTACACGGCCGTCAAAAAGCCCAGCGGCACGCCGAGCACGATGGCCCCGGCCGTACCGTATACACTTGTCAGAATGAACGGCAGAATGCCGTACGACGGCTCTGCCGCCGTGGATGCCCACGTCTTGCCGAATAGGAACGGGATGAGCCCGATCTCCCGGATGGCGGGGATACCGGAGACGATGAGGTACACGCTGATGAGCAGCACACACCCGACGGTGATGAGGCCAAGGAGCAAAAACACGCCATGCACGACCGTCTCCAGAACTTGAGATTTCTTTTTCATATCCAGCACCTCTGTATATGCGACAGGCGGCTGAAGCTCAGCCGCCTGTACGCTTGTCTGTGGCTCAGGCCACCGGGACTGCGCCCGCCGCGGAGATGATGGACGCGGCGTCCGCAGAGGTCGCGAAGTCGAAGAACTTCTGCGCAGTCTCGCTCAGGGCAACGCCTTCCTTCGTCACGAGGACGAACGGACGCTGCACGAGGTAGGTACCGTCCTTGACGGTGGCTTCCGTCGGGGCCACACCGTTGACGGTCAGGGCCTTGACGCTGTCCTTGATGGAAGCCAGAGAGGCATAGCCGATGGCGTTCGGGTTCTGGGACACGGTGGTGATGACATCGCCGGTGGAGGTCAGCTCCTGGCGGTACTGGCAGGCGTCCTTCGTGTCCGTGATGGACTCGAAGCCGTCGCGCGTGCCGCTGCCGGCCTCGCGGCCGATGCGCACGATCTCGGCATCCTCGCCGCCGACATCCTTCCAGTGTGTGATCTCACCGGTGTAGATCTTCGCAATCTGCTCCAGGCTCAGATCCTTGACCGGGTTCTGGGGGTTGACGATGATGGCGATGCCGTCGAGGGCGAGGGTGGTCTCCTTCAGGCCGGAGGCCTTCTCGTCGTCCTTGAGCGCGCGGCTCGACAGGCCGATGTCGCAGCGGCCTTCGGAGACGGCCTGGATGCCGGAGCCGGAGCCAGTCGGGTTATAGGTGAAGGTCGTGCCCGAGTTTGCCTCCATGAAGGATTCGCCCAGCGCGCCGATGACTTTTTCCATCGAGGTGGAACCGTCGGTCGAGACTGTGCCGCCGGTGGTCGTGCCGTTGTCATTCGCCTTCTGGCCGCAGCCCGCGAACAGCGAGAGCGCCATGACGACGGCACACAAAATGGTAATGATCTTTTTCAAGATGAAGTGCTCCTTTCGAACTTCAATTTTGATTCTGGTTTTTTGTTCCCTACGCTTCACAGAATACGCAGGGGATGTAAAAACGAAAAGAGCGCTTATGTAAAATGCGTGTAAAATTGTAAAATACCGCAGCGATGCGTAATTTTCTCTTTGTTTATGAACAATTCTAGGCATATTGTATATAAACGGGCGAATCCGGAACATCCGTCAGCGAAAAATTGTGAAGAAAACTGTGCAACTTTTTATCCCCCCAGGGTGCTTACGCGGCTACTGCCCGTCCGGTATACTGGTGGCAGCGCTCCGAAAACGGGGCAAACAACAGAAAATGAGGATGGAATGTATGAAAAAACGCAACATCATCTGCCTGCTGCTGGCAGTCCTGACGCTGCTGTCCTGCGCAGCCTGCGGCGGGAAAACAAATACCGGCGACACTGCCGGCACCCGCACGATCACAGACGGCAAAAACCGCACCGTGTCCGTCCCCGAAAAGGTAGAGCGCATCGTGTGCGTCGGTGTCGGCGCGCTGCGCTACAGCTGCTATGTCGGCGCGGCTGACCGCGTGGTCGGCGTGGAGGACTATGAGACCAAGGCCGGCATGAGCCGCCTGTATAACTACGTGAACTTCGACAAATTCAAGGACCTGCCCGTCACCGGCACGAACGGCGAGCCGTATGTGGAGCAGATCATCGATGTCGCGCCGCAAGTCATCGTCATGAGCGCCTATGCCTCATGCGACGCAGATGAGCTGTCCGGCAAGACCGGCATCCCGGTCTTTGTCGTGCCCGGCAGCGACACCACGCTCGACGATGCGGCCTATGAGACCATCCGTCTGCTCGGCGAGCTCTACGGGCTGGAAACGCGCGCGCAGGAGCTGACCAAGTACCTCAAGGGCATCCAGACCGACCTCGACACGCGCACGGCCAAGATTGCAGACGATCAGAAGCCGTCCGTCTATGTCGGTGGCGTGTCCTTCAAGGGGCAGCACGGCTTTGAGGGCACGGAGGCAGGCTACGGCCCGTTTGCGCTCATCCACGCCAAAAACCTCGCCGACACGACCGGGCAGACCGGCGCGTTCAACATCGACACTGAGCAGGTGCTCGCCTGGGACCCGGATGTGATCTTCCTGGACTTCAATGGTATGCCCCTGATCCGCGAAGATTATCAGGCCAACCCCGCTTTTTATAACAGCCTCACCGCCGTGCGCAGCGGCAAGGTCTACTCGCAGATCTCATTCCGCTCCTCGGCCTCCAATCTGGAGACAGCGCTGGCCGATGCCTATTACGCCGCCTGTGTGCTGTATCCGGAGCAGTTTGCCGACATCGACCCCGAGACCAAGGCCAGCGAGATCTTCACGGAGCTGCTCGGCTCCGACCCCTATCCTGATCTGAAGGAGGCCGGGTATGCATTCCGTGCCATCACACTCGGCGCATAAGCCGCACGATTCCGACTACAGCCGCAACCGCGCCAGAAGCATCCGCTTTCTGATCCTGCTGGCAGCCATTCTGGCGCTCGCGTTCTTTCTGTCGCTGCGCGCCGGCTCTTACAACACACCGGCCGCCGAGCTCATCCGGGGTATTTTCGGCCGGGCATCGGACGCGAAGATCAACCTCGTCATCCGCAACAACCGCCTGCCGCGCATCTGCACCGCCATGGTCGCCGGTGCGGGGCTGGGGCTGGCCGGGTGCATCCTGCAGGCCGTGCTGCGCAATCCGCTGGCCTCGGCCTCCACGCTCGGCGTATCGCAGGGCGCAACATTCGGCGCAGCCGTCGCCATCATCGGCCTCGGCCTGAGCCAGGCCGGCAGCTGGGCCATCCCGCTGTGCTCCTTTCTCGGCTCGCTGCTCGTCGCGGCCGTCATTCTGGGGCTGAGCCAGTTCAAGCAGATCTCCTCGGAGGGCATCGTGCTCGCCGGCGTCGCCATCAGCTCCATGCTGACCGGTGCGACCACGCTGCTGCAGTACTTTGCCGACGAGGTCGCGCTCTCGTCGCTCGTGTTCTGGACGTTTGGCGACCTCGGCAGTACGGACTGGCAGTCTCTGCGCGGCATGGCGCTGGCCGTGCTGCTGCTGATCGGTTACTGTTATCTGCACCGCTGGGACTACAACGCTCTGCTCTCCGGCGAGGAGACGGCGATGAGTCTCGGCATCCACGTCCGGCGGCTGACGCTGACCAATGTCGTGCTCACGTGCCTCGTCTGCTCGGTGATCGTGTCGCACGTCGGCCTTATCAACTTCATCGGCCTCGTCGCGCCGCACATCGTGCGCATGGTCGTCGGCAACAACTATATCTATCTCATCCCCGGCTCCGTACTCGCCGGCGCAGCGCTGCTGCTGCTGAGCGATCTGGCCGCGCGCGTGGTCATCATGCCCGTCATTCTGCCGATCGGCGCGCTGACAGCGTTTCTTGGCGGCCCGCTGTTTTTGTACCTGCTGTTCAAGGGGAGGGGCCGGACATGATTTGTGTGGACCATCTCTGCTATCACTACAAAGGCGGGCGGCCAATCCTCCGCGACGTGAGCTTCGAACTGGAGGACGGGCGCTTTCTGGCCGTGCTCGGCAACAACGGCGTCGGCAAGAGCACGCTGCTTAAGTGTATGAACCGCATCCTCACGGCTGACAGCGGGCACTGCCGCATCGACGGCGAGGATCTGCTCACACTCTCCCACCGGGAGATCGCAAAGCGCGTAGCCTTCGTGGCACAGCACGTGCCCGACACACAGATGACCGTGCACGACATGGTCATGCTCGGGCGGCGTCCCTACATGACCTGGGGCGTGACGGAGCACGACCACCATGTCGTGCACGAGGCCATGCGCTATCTGAATCTGGAGGATATGCGCGGCCGGTTTCTCAACCAGCTCTCCGGCGGCGAGCGGCAAAAAGTCATGCTCGCCCGTGCGCTGGCGCAGGAGCCGACGCTCCTGCTGCTGGACGAACCGACCAGCAATCTCGACATCCGCAATCAATATCAGGTGCTGCAGATCACGCGCGACCTGTGCTGCGAGCAGGGCCTCACGGCAATGATCGTCATCCACGACCTGAACCTCGCGCTGCGGTTCTGTGACCGCTTTCTGCTGCTGCGCGAAGGAGCAGTGTACCGCTATGGCGGCGCGGAGATCTTTGATGCCGACGCCCTGCGGGACGTCTACGGCGTGACGGGCAGCATCGTGGACGTGCAGGGGCAAAAGCTCGTGCTCATCGACGACGAAGAAAAGGAGACAAGATCATGACCAACTGGGAGACCTGCGTACAATTTCACGGCCACGCCTGCGGCGGGCTGACGATCGGATATAAGGCCGCGTGCTACGCCGCCGAGCTGCTGGAGCTGAGCTTTTCCGGTGACGAGCAGGTCGTGTGCATCGCGGAAAACGATGCCTGCGGCGTGGATGCCATCCAGGCGCTGCTCGGGTGCAGCATCGGCAAGGGCAATCTGCTGTTTCACATGCGCGGCAAGCAGGCATTTTCCTTCTATAACCGCGCCACGGGCAAGTCCGTGCGCCTGGTGCTCCGGCCGCGGCCGGAGGGGATGACGCGCGAGGAATCGTTCGCCTACTATCAGGCGCAGGAGCCGGCCAACCTGTTTGATGTCAAGCCGGCGACCATTCCGCTGCCGGAACCGGCAAAGCTGTTTGATTCCTACCCGTGCGCCTGCTGCGGCGAGATGACCGGCGCCAACTGGATCCGTCTGGTCGGCGGGGAAAAGCTGTGCCTCGACTGCGCCGGAAGCTACGACCGCTTCGACGTTTAAGGGAAAAAAGTTCCAGCTTCCATTTTAGATTCTTTTCCCCCTGCCTCAAAAAGTTTCCCCTTTCATTTCACCCCCTTCTATCCCCCAAAAAATCCCCGACTTCCGAACCGGAAGCCGGGGATTCGCATATTCATATGTTCCGGTCCCGCAAAAGCGCGAGCTGATAAAACGCGACGGCGCTCGCCGCGGCCACATTGAGCGAATCGACCCCATGCGTCATAGGAATGCGCACCGTGTAATCGCACGCGGCGATCGTGCTGCCGGCCAGCCCATCCCCCTCCGTGCCAAGCACGATGGCGAGACGCGGCACGGCGCGCAGGCGCTTATCGTCGATGCGCAGCGAATCGTCCCGCAGCGCCATGGCCGCCGTTTGGAAGCCGAGACCATGCAGCATCTCCTGCCAGTCGGTGTCTGCGGGCAGGTACGTCCACGGCACCTGAAAGACCGTGCCCATGCTCACGCGCACGGCGCGGCGGTAGAGCGGGTCGCTGCCCGCCGACGTGAGCAGCACGGCGTCCACACCAAGCGCTGCCGCCGAGCGGAAGATCGCGCCGATGTTCGTCGGGTTCATCACGTTTTCCAGCACGGCCACACGTGCGGCATCAGCGCACAGGGCCGCCACATCCGGCAGCGCCGGGCGGCGCATGGCACAGAGCATACCGCGCGTGAGATGAAAGCCCGTCAGCTGCGTGAGCACATCGAGCCCGGCGGCATAGACCGGGATATCGTCCGGACAGCGCGCCAGGATCTCACGCGCCTTGCCGTCCACATGGCGGCGCTCCATCAAAAACGACACCGGCACGCACCCCGCGTCGAGCGCGCGGCCGATCACGAGCGGGCTTTCGGCGATGAAGAGGGCGTTGGCCGGGTCGGCGCGGTTGACGAGCTGGTTTTCCGTCAGGCGGGCGTACACGTCCAGCTCCGGCGCGGAAAAGTCCGAAATATCAAAAATCTTTGCCATAGCTGCATCTCTCTTTTCCATAGGGTCAGCCCGATTATAACCGATTTTGCGTGCGGACGCCACAGCTTTTTTCCCACCGGTGTATGCCCCGCCGCGCCGATGGGCATACTGGCTCTGAGGTGATATTTATGCAGTTGACCCCAAAAGAGGCCAGTTTACTCAAAGATCTCAAAGGGCAGGAGCAGCTGTGCGTGGACAAGCACAACCGCCACGCC
>ENA-UOOA01006831-UOOA01006831.1-human-gut-metagenome-genome-assembly--contig:-P61old-NODE-6831-length-10681-cov-4.467815_pt1 | contig 10681 bp, 8 predicted proteins | sample MGYA00242467_ERZ724014 | MGnify/ENA metagenome assembly ERZ724014
AGGGGATGCCCCTGGGTGGCCCTATGGCAACGTGGCGAGCGATGTCTACAGGGACCCACGCTTTGAAGGGGCGCCGGGCTGATAATTTGGCTCTTTATTGGGGAGGGCTCTTGCTAGGCTGGGGCACTTATTAGAGGCAGGCTTCGGCGATGCGGCGCTTGAGTTCGTCGATGCCGGTGCCGGTCTGGGAGCTTGTGATGATCACGTTCTCGGCCGGGACGTTGAGTTGCTTTTTGATGGCAGCTGCCTGGCGGGCCTGCTGGGTGCGGCTGAGCTTGTCGGCCTTGGTGAGGCAGACGATAAAGTTGAACTCGTTGCCCTGCAGGTAGTCGATCATGTCATGGTCGAGCTTACTGGGGTCATGGCGAATGTCCACTAGTGACACAACCAAGTTAAAGCTGCGCTCGGAGTCGAAGAAATCGCCGATGAGCTCGGCCCAGCGGTCGCGCTCGGCCTTGGAACGACGGGCGAAACCGTAGCCCGGCAGGTCCACAAAATGCACGTCGTCGGCCTCGAAGAAATTGATGTTGCTCGTCTTGCCCGGCGTGCTCGAAACCTTCACCAGGTTCTTGCGGCCAAAGAGCTTGTTCATGATGGACGACTTGCCCACATTTGAGCGGCCAACGAAGCTCACCTCGGGACAGGTGGACTCGGGGATCTGCGAAACCTTGCCGTAGCTGGCGACGAACTTGGCAAGCTGGTAGTTAATGGAATCGGCCATGGACACTCCTTGGTCGTAGGATCTTGCAAAAAACGCGCTATTGCGCAGCGGCAATGCGTCGAACGATATCGAGCGTGATATCGCTTGCGGCACGCGCATACTCGAACAAATCGAACTCGCGGTCGCAAATCGCATCATACGCCTCGTCACAATTATCGCTGATAGCACGCAGCACCAGGCAATCGACACCATTTTTGGTTGCGACATGGGCAATTGCCGCGCCCTCCATGCCGACACAATCGGCATGCGTCGCCTCGATGGCATCATTGCGCATAGCGGCGCCCGTCACAAAGCGGTTACCCGTGGCAATCGTGCCGACCAGGAACTGCTTTGCGCCCTCGTTCGAAGCGGTCGCATTTGTCGAAGCATCAACAAACCCACGCTCAGCAAGCACATCGGCGGCAATATCGACCAGCGCAGGCGTCGAGACAAACTCCTCGAGCCCCGGTGCAGACTCGGCGATAAGCGCGGTATCGGTATCTAGATAGCGCAGGCATTTGCCAATGACGACATCGTCGATATGGAGCTTGGGATTCAGGCCACCTGCGATACCAGAAAACACAACTGCCTGTGGAGCATACTTGCTAATGAGGTGCTGTGTTGCGGCGGCAGCGTTTACCGTGCCCATACCCGCCGTCGTGGCGACAATCGACAGGCCGTCGAGCCCGCCGGTCACAACGTTCAAGCCCGCCTCCTGTACCATGCAAACGTTGCCCAACTCTTCCTTAATCTGCATGATCTCTTTTTCGAGCGCACCGATAATCGCGATGGTAGCCATGCCATTCCCCAAACCTATTCGAAATTCTCAACCACGGTATGGTACCAGCATTTTGTTTGACCTCGTCAAACGAACACGTTAGACCAGCGCAGCTCGGGTATCAAACAGAGCCTTTACAATCGCAGCCGTAATCTCGCTCGAACGGTCGCTCCACGGCATCGATGTCATGATGCTCATGACATAGGTACGGCCATCGATGTCGATAAGGCCCGCATCGCATGTCGAATAGCAGCCATCCTCGCTAATCCAGCCGGCCTTGTTGCGCACCAAGGCTTGGTCGTCCGCAATGCCGTCGCGGATAAAGGACCGGGTCGTAGAGGACAGAAGGCCCGACAGCCATTGCGACGTCTCACTATCACGGCTCAAATACTCGCTCATCTCGCGCCACAACTTGGCCGAGGTGCGCGGGCAATAGGTGGGAAAATCACTCATCGGATCGAGTGCGGTATCGTAATCGATGCCAAGACTGGCAATCCAATCCTCGTAACCGACACTGTCAAACGCCGCGCGTAACGCAATAAACGAATCGTTGTCCGAATTAACGATCGCGGCATCGATCAGGTCACGCACCGTCTGCCAACCCATGTTGTAGCCACCATAGGTACCAAGGGAATCATCGAGTGAAACCTGACCCGTCTCGACCAGAGATTCGCAGATGTACAACACATAGAGCGCCTTGTAGCTACTCGCACCGTAAACCTCGACATCGGGGTTATACGTCACGCCCTTGCCGCTTGACAGGTCGTAGAACACCACACCCACATCGCCTAGCTCCTGCGCCCGACTCAGGGCATCCTGGAGCAAGGCAAGGCTCTCATCCTCCAAGGTAGGAGTCTTGTTATCCACCAACGAGAAGGTCTGAACGGTATCACCCGAAGGGATATCGTTGAAGTCCGCCTTCGAAAGTCTCGTCTTGAGATCTGCCGACGCTTTGGACTTTGAAACTTTCTCGTTTTGCGTCTGTACCGTTGACGCATCTGAGTGTGCCATTCGCTCCGACGCGTAGGTTTTGGCGGTAATTCCGAGGATAATAATCGCCAATGTTAGCATCCCAATGGCGGCAATCTTCGTCACGCGGACGCGAGCGTCGGCAAGGTCACGCGAAGACGTGCCCTTCGTCTCATATCTGCTGCTATGCTGCGGCATATACTCGTCCCGCGATGCGTTGTTTCGCACGTGGTCTCCTGACTGCTACCGTTCATATACGAGCAGCATAATACCGAGCAGGCATTTCTTTCCAAAGATATTTAGCGGCGTTTAAGGCGTCTTTAAAGAAACCACAAGCGTATTTATCCAAATGGCACGATTCTGTTGCGCATCTCCGCCCAAAACGCAGTTGCGGTGGAATAGTTCCTATTTGGGCGGCATAAGCCGAAAAACAAGAACTATTCCACCGCAACTTGACGGGGCTCTTTGGCAATCAACTTGGTGCCCAGGGGCACTCATTTAAGTCTGTCCCCAATGAGTGCCTTTGGGGAGCGAATATGGCTCGCTAGCCGATGGCGTTTTTGAGTTCCGTGCGGCGCTTTTTCATGCCGGTCATAACGGCATTGCGCAGCTCGGGCATGCGCGCGGTATCCATCTGGGGCACGCCCTCAAGCTTATAGGGAATGCCCAGTTGCTCGTACTTGACGACGCCCATCGTGTGATACGGCAGCATTTCCAAGCCCACCACGTTATGCCACGGGGCAATCAGGCGACCGAGTGCCTCGCACTCCTCCACCGTGTCGGTAATGCCCGGCACCACCACGTGACGGATAACGACCTTGATCCTGCGACGCGCCAGCTCATCGCCAAACGCCAGGATGCGTGCGGGATCGCAACCGGTCAGCTTTTTATGCTCAACCGGATCGGCGTGCTTAATGTCGAGCAGCACCATGTCGGTCTCGTTGAGGACAGCATCGAACTTCTCGGGGTGGTTGGGATCAAACGCATATCCGCAGCTGTCAAGGCAGGTATGCACGCGACCATCAGGATTGCTGTGCATTGCACGGAACAGATCGGCCAAAAAGTCGGGCTGCAGGAGCGGCTCGCCACCCGAAACCGTAATTCCGCCGCTGCGGTAAAACTCATGGTTACTCTGGAACTCGTCCATCAGATGCTCGACGGTCACCATGGTGCCGCCGTGAACAGACCAGGTATCGGGATTGTGGCAATACGCGCAGCGCATGGGACAGCCCTGGACAAACACTACAAAGCGGATGCCGGGACCGTCGACCGTTCCCATCGTCTCGATTGAATGCACGCGGCCTAGGGCAAATGCGGAGTCCTCGGGACGAGCGTCCACACCCTCGAGCGTCATCTCAGCCATTCCCGCTACCTTGCCTCTCATTGGTTTTAGTTACATAAATGCCAGAGCCATTCTAGCCCATACATATGATGGCGAAACGGTTTAGAGGTCAATTAGGTCGTCCTATTTGACTCCACGCAAAAGCGGCGGGAGGGTTATCGCAACCCGCCCGCCGCCGTGGCAATAGAAATCGATAGATGCCAGGCCTTACGCCTTGAGCGTGAGTTCCGCACCGACTGCGGTCGGTCCGCAATGGCTCGAGATGACGCCGCCGACCTGAGTCCAGGTAATGTCCTTAAAGCCCAGGTCGTGCGCATAGACTTCCATGTCGTCACGCAGCTCCTGGGAAAGGCCCACAGAATACGCCAGACCAATGTGCGAGTAGTCAATCTCGCCCTTGGCAACCATGTGGTCAATAAAGGCACGGGCACATTTGAGCATAGAGCCGCGGAACTTCTTGGTCGCCACAAACTTACCGCCCGTTACCTCAATGCAGGGCTTGATCTTGAGCAGGTGAGCGCCAAGGAACGCGACGTTTGACAGACGACCGCCCGCCTTAAGGAAGGCAAGGTCGGTAGGAACAAAGCCCAACAGCACGCGGTCCATGACGGAGTTCGTAAATGCAAAGATCTCGTCGACGGTAGCATCGGGGTGAGCCTCAATATACTTGGCGGTCTCGACGACAACGAGCGACTGGCCCACCGAGACAAAGCGCGTGTCCATGGAGTAGACGTAGTCGCGACCCTTAGCCGCAATCTTGGAGGACTGATGCGAGCAGGTCGTGGCCTCGGAGTACGCAAGATGCAAAATGGTCGCGTCGGGCTGCTCGGCATGGATGCGGTCGTACACGTGAGCAAAATCCGCCGGCGAGCAACCGCTGGTCTTGGGCATAACGCCAAACTCGTTGCAGCGCGAATAAATCTCGAGCGGATCGATCGAGCCGTCCTCGACGGTCTCGTCACCAATCGTGACATGCATGGGCACGCGCACGATGCCGTAGCGCTCGCAAAGCTCCGGCGTCACATCCGACCCAGACTCAACCACGATTACGTACTTGCCCATTATTATCACGACCCATCTCAACATTGGCTTTTCAATACATGGCACGCGCCGCCGCACTGTTGCACAACAGCGTCCAAGCGCCAAAGAGACGCCGCCCCTTGCACACAACAAAGGACAGCGTCTCCCTGGAAAACTCCGTGCTTATCTAGGATTCCACACGGTTTATTAAGGAGGGTTACTTATTCCGCAAGCGGTCGCTATACGCGATAAACGGTAGTTGGCCGCGGCAACTGCGACGCATTCCGTCCAGCAAGTCCAATCGTGCTCCACGTACGGTTAATGTGCGAGGCGGTAGAAATCCATCGACGCCGCACCCTCGGCGTGCAGCGCCATCGCCGGAACCGCCGACGAATAGGTACGGCTCGTAAGTGCCGCCTCGCCGCCGTTGGCAAAAATCTCGACCATCGTAGTGTCCGAAAGCACGCGCAGGTCGCGAAGCACACCGAGCTCAATAGACCTCTGGTCGCGCCCATAGCCTTCGTCACGCATGTCGAGGGTAAGCATCCCGTCCGTATAGCGTACAAAGACACCCTTGCGGATCTCGAGCTCGACCATCTTGGCTCCCTCACAGGAAACCACGACATCAAACAGGCGTCCCGGCTCCTCAACGGGCTCACCGCCTACAGCACGAACGCAATCGCCGCGCAGCGCTTCGATCTCGTGCGCCGGCTGCTGGCAGAGCTTACCGCTACGCATGCTCAGCTCTCGCGGCACCGTCAACGCGCACTGCCATCCGCGTGCCACCGTCGGGCTTTCTGCCGTAGCATCGGGGCAACCCGACCATCCGATCATCAAGCGTCGACCTGCCGCATCCTCAAAGGACTGCGGGGCATAGAAATCAAAACCGGCATCGACCATCGGAGGCATGCCCTGGCCGACGATCTTAAAGCTCGGCGCCTCCCAATCGGCCTCGATGGAAAACCACACGCACTGGTGCGGATTGCGGTAACGCCAACCATTGGCAGGCACGCCCTGCGGACAGCAAACGAGAATAAGCTCGCCATCGAGCTCAAACAGATCAGGGCACTCCCACATAAAGCCAAACTTCTCGCCCAGCTCAATGCGCGTCGCATAGCTCCAGTTCTCTAGATCGCGCGAGGTATAGACAAGCACGCAGCCACGGTCGTCTTTCGTACGAGCGCCAAGAACCATGTAGTAGACACCATCATGCTCCAGGATTTTGGGGTCGCGCACGTGCGTACCGATATCGCCGGGGTAGTCGAGTGGCCCAACAGCTATGCGCTTCTCGCCCAATTCATCGGGATTATCGGCGACCATATGAATTTGGTTTTGCTCACGGCCCGTCAACACGTAGTCGTAATCATCGCGGTCAAAATGCTTGACGTTGCCGGTATAGAAGTAGTGAATCTTGCCGTCGTGTACAAAGGCAGAACCAGAATACGCTCCGCTCGAATCCAAATCGGAATCGGGGAACAGCACAGGGCCGCAATTCTCGTACGTCACAAAATCCTTTGTTGTCAGATGATTCCAAAGCACTGGACCGCCATGCGCAGCATCGAATGGATCGTATTGGTGATAGATGTGATACGTATCACCGATCTGCACCAAACCGTTGGGATCGTTGAGCCAGCCAAGCTCAGGCTCCACATGGAACAGGAGCCTATCGGGGTCGGACGCGATGCGACCCGCCGTCTCATCCTGTCCGGCACGCCATTGCTCATAGTCCGCGCGTGTCACCTTATTTTTTTGATTAAACATCGCCGTTGACTTTCTCGTCTATGGGGAAGGACGCTCGACTCACACGAGTCGAACGCCCTTCCCCAAATGGACTTATCCTCAGATTACGCTGAACGGCTCAACTAGAAGCTAACGTCGAAGCCAGCGCCAGCGCCCTCTTCATCGGTGGTCGGCACGCCCTTTGCCTTGTTGTAGGCAAAGATCAAGACGATCGGCACGATAAAGGCGATGAGATTGCCGACCACATACCACACGAGCGTCTCGGGCGTAACGATGAGCAGGCCAAGCACACCGGTCAGACCCTGACCGATAGCGCGCACCTCAAAGAGTTTGACGAAGGCACCGCCGCAGCCTGCACCGATGCATGCGCAGATGAACGGAATGATCGAGTAGCGCATGTTTGCAGCGAAGATAGCGGGCTCGGAGATTCCGACCAGCGTCGGGATAAAGGACGACATGCAGATGTTGCGCTCTTTGGAGTGCTTCTTGTGAATCAGATACATGCCGATGGCGCCGCCGCCCTGGGCGATGATGGAAACCGACCAGATGGCCTGGATGTAGTTGAAGCCAGTCGTGGCAACAAGGTTTGCCTCGATACCCTGGATGAACTGATGCGTACCGGTAACGACGAGCGGCTGCAGGAACGCGGCGAAGACAAAGGCACCAAAGACGCCCATCCTGTTGTACAGGATGTCGATCACGCCGGCGAGGACGTCGCCGATCAGGTTGCCGAGCGGGCCGAACACGGTGAACAGGGCGACGTTAGCAAGAATCAGGGTAACGGTCGGGACAAAGACGAACGAAACGACCTCGGGGATGTACTTCTGGGCAATCTTCTCGACCTTGGCCATAAACCAGGCAGTCAGGATCGCAGGGAATACGCCGCCCTGGAAAGCAACCATGGGAATGGAGAGCGGACCAAAGTTCCAGTACTCAGCACCCGTCGGGTCCATAACGAACGTGTTACGGTTCATAAGGCTCGGGTGAACCATGACGATACCGACGAGGATGCCCAGAATCGGGTTACCGCCAAAACGCTTCACCGCGCTGTACATAACCAGGACAGGCAGGTAGTCGAACGTGGTGGCGATAATGGCAAAGAAGCTTGCGAGGTTCTTGAGGAACTCGCTGTGATCGGCGAGGCTGCCCTCCATGCCAAAGAGGCCGTTGGCAACGATCAGCGACTTAAGGCCGATGATGATTGCAGCGCCGACGAAGGCGGGAATGATGGGGATAAAGATGTCCGAGAATACCTTGAGGACCGAGAAGAACTTGCCCTTCTTGTCCGCCTCGGCGCCCTTGACCTCGGAAGCGCTGATCTCCTTAACGCCCGTCAGAGCCATAAACTCATCGTAAACCTTGTTGACGGTACCGGTACCGAAGATGATCATGAGCTGGCCGCTGTTGTACAGCACGCCCTTGACGCCATCGATGTTCTCGAGCTCGGCCTTGTTGTATTTACTCGTATCCTTGAGCACCAGACGCAGACGGGTCACGCAATGCGTGGCGCCCTCGATGTTCTCCAGTCCGCCGACGTTGTCGACGACTTGCTGAGACACTACTTTGTAGTCCATGTTCCTCTCCATTCCTTTACGAAATCATAAGACGTTTTGATGCCATTACAGAGACGCGATCGTTGCATTTGCGCACTTGAGCGTACCGTCGGTGACCGTCAGCGCCACACCCTGGCCCTGCTTATTGCAGAAGCGAGCGTTAAGCGCAACATCATCGACAAAGATGGTCGCGATATCGTCGTCAACGACCAGGCGCACATGATGAGTGCCCTCGCCCTTAAAGAACAACGGACGCTCGAGGCCCATGTTGTTGACCTGGAACCACGGATACTGGGGGGCCGCCGTAAACTCGAGCTTGCCCTCACGCAGGTTGGCGCGGAACTCATAGGCAAGACCGGACTCGGCGTCCTCGGCGAGCTTCACCGAGAAGCCGGCAGCGTCACCGGCGAGCTCGATGTCGGCGTCGAGCATATAGGTGGAACCGGCATCCGCGGCGAGCACCTGCTCGACCTTGCCCGACTCGCAGGAAAGCTCAATGGCCTCGACTGCCTTAGCCTCGCCAAAGGCGCCAAGCATGCTGTCAGGGAGCTTGGTGCCGAGCGTTCCGTCGGCACGTTGAACGATCTCGAGAGGCATAAAGGTGCCACCCCACAGGTAAGAGCTGGGGTCGCCACCCTCGTCACGCGTAGGAACCCAACCAAAGAGAACGCGGCGCTCGCCATCAAATGCGGTACGCGCGGCATAGTACGCGCGGCCATCGAATGAATCGTCAGCAGGAGTGATCCAAGGACCGTTGATGGAGCGAGACATGCGGTAACGAGTCTTGTTGCCATCACTGTACTCGGAGAACACCAGATACCACCAGTCGCCCATCTTAAAGAGATCAGGCATCTCGAACATGGTGTACAGGCCCGGATTCCACCAGTCGCCCTGGAACTCCCAGGTATCCAGGTCCTTGGAGGTGAACTTGACCAGACGCCCGGTCATCAGACGCTTGTCCTCGCCCACACGCGTGCCGAGGATGAGCATGTACTCTTCGTTCTCCTCATCCCAAAGCACAAAGGGATCGCGCCAGTTGCGGTCATCGTAACCCTCCTGGGGCGGAAGCAGCGTCTCGGCGATGTTCTTCTCCCACTTGACGGCGTCGTCACTCGTTGCGTGAAGAAGAACCTGTTTCATCAAGCGTGCGCGGACCTTATCGCGATTGCAACCAGTGTAGAGCGCATGGTACTTGTCGCCCACCTTAAACACCGTGCCGGCATAAACATACTGGTCGACTTCCTCGTCGCCGCCACGCTCAAGGCTCTCGCCAAAGTCCTTGTAGTTGACGAAATCCTTGGTCGTAGCGAGTGCCCAGCCAAACGGCTCTCCGAAAGGTCCGGGGTTACGCGTGTCACGCTGATGATAGAGATAGAACGTGCCGTCCTCGCCGTACGGCATGATGTCGCCTACCCAAATTCCCTCAGGCTGGTAATACACCTTGTGCATCCGAGACTTCCTTTCCCACAAGATACTAACTCGGTACAACTGCAAGATATGTCAATCGTTTTCATATGTCAAACGTTTTCATACCAATACATCTTTTCGCAGTTCCAGTCGTCGGCAAACGGTTGACATATGCCGGCGAACGGTCATCAGAGGCGTTTGAGGGATTCTTTTGGCACGGGATGAACTACGCGGTTTTTCCCTCAATGAGTTCAACGGGGAGCTTGATATTCGATTCGGGCTTTTCACCGTTAACAAGAGCGATGATGGATTGCGCCGCGAGCTCACCGATGCGATCGATATCTTGGCGTACGGTTGTTAAGTCAGGCATAAACGTCATAGTGCGGCGGGCACCATCCGCGCCCACGACCTTAATATCATCCGGAGCGCTCAAGCCGCGCTGCTTCATAACGACCGCGCTCTTTTCATCGTCGGGCTTAACGAACTCGACCTCACGGACAAGCACGGGCAAACCGGCCTGCTCAACAACATCGAGGTAGGCATCGGTACGCTTATTGGCAGGCATGCGCATGCGGCTATTGCTGCGCAGGCACAGGATGCGTGAACATCCGTCATCGATCAGGCGACGCGTGGCAAGTTCGCCGATGCTATAGCTGTCGCTCGCAATCTGAACAGAGGCCTCGCCAAGGTCGCAGTCGATACCAACCAGACTCAAGCCCATCTCGGCATACGCCTCGGCACCGATATTAAGCGAGTTGACGATGACGCCATCAACCATATTGCGCCGAAGCATATCGATATAAGAACGCTCAAGATCAGGTCGATTGGCGCTATTGCACAGCAACATCTTAAAACCGTTTTCGGCCAGGGTACGCTCAACGGCTTGAACCGCTTGGGCATGAAACGGACTGCTGACATAGGGGACGATCATACCGATAAGATTCAGGCGACCGTTGAGCATGGCACGGGCGATATCGTTGGGCGTATAGTTGATGCGCTTCATCGCGGCATGGACCTTATCGCGGGTCTCTTGGCTAATATAGCCACGATTATTAAGCACGCGAGATACCGTAGTAGGCGAAACCCCCGCCACCGCCGCAACTTCCTTGATGCCAGGCTTAGCCGTATCCTTAGAACGAGCACTCTCGCGAGCCATAGCACCCTCCCCCATC
>ENA-UOOA01006837-UOOA01006837.1-human-gut-metagenome-genome-assembly--contig:-P61old-NODE-6837-length-10677-cov-6.011486_pt1 | contig 10677 bp, 10 predicted proteins | sample MGYA00242467_ERZ724014 | MGnify/ENA metagenome assembly ERZ724014
GGACTTACCGTTGTTATAGAATAATCATAAAAAATAAAACTTTCTTAATATTTAATTATTCTAATGAAGTATTTATTGAAAATCTATCTAATAAGATAAAACTATCTGAATTAGAAGATTATCTAAAAACTATCTAAATACTGATATTCCCTAATTAGGAAATTGACAAATCAATGTTTTAAGTATATTATATAAAGCCAATGAAAGAGGTATTCTCTAGAAATGGAGGTACATCATGATAAAAAGCAAAGATAAAATAAAATTATATAATATTGAATTAAATGAGGAGTCAGTAGTATTTAGACTTTACTAGATACTATTGTCTCCTCTTTTTTAGTAAAAGGAGTTGAGATTTAATGAAAGATGAAGAAAGAATATGTGGCTTATATTTAAGAGTATCTACCGAAGATTAAGCCAAAGAAGGATTTAGTTTACCAGAACAAAAAGAAAGATTAGAGGCACTTTGTAAGTTTAAAGGTTATAAGATATATGATTACTATACTGATGCTGGAATAAGTGCTAAAACAGGTAATCATAGACCAGAATTTGATAGATTAATAGATGATGCTAAAAATGGTAAAATAAACACCATTATTGCTTTAAAACTAGATAGATTATCAAGAAGTATATATGACTGGGAAAACTTACTTAAAATCTCTGAAAAGTATGGATTTGATTTAGTATGTGCTAATGATGATATTAATACAATAACAGCTAACGGAAAAATGGTAACAAGAATAATGATGTCAGTTTCACAAAATGAAATTGAAAGAACAAGTGAAAGAACTAAAGTTGGTATGGCAGGAGCAATTAAACAAGGTCATATTCCCGTAGTTTGTCCTATTGGTTTTAAACGAGTAGATAAAAAATTAGTTCCAGATCAATTAACAAAAGATATAGTTATAAGAATATTTAATTTATATTTTGAGGGCAATTCTTATAGCACTATTGCAAATATATTTAATAAAGAAAAAGATGATTTAGAACGTTAAAATTGACAAAAATGGACTTATATGATATCATATAAGGCATTCAAAGGAGGTCTTTGTATGATAATTACAAATAGAATAAATACACATTTTACTAATTTAATTGGTGATGAAAACTTTGCTAATGCTTATTTTTTAAATAAATCAATAGATGATTTTAGTGTAGAAAGATTACATGATCTTGAAAAAAAATATGATTCTGCAAGTAAAAAATACAATTTTGTAGCGCAATTATTATCAGTTTCCAAATTTGTTGGTAGTGATAGCTTAATTAAAAAATCTGCATTAAGATTAGAGAAAGAACGCAAGAGATTATTTAGTGCTAAAAATGGGTTAGAAGTATTTGAATCTAATTTAGCTTACCTTATCCTATCAGAAAAAATTGCATTTCCAGATGAATTAGGATTTTCTAGTGAATATGTTAAAGAATTATTAACAAATAAGAAAAAAGAAGTTGAAAATTCTACTGTTGAATATTCTTATAATGATTCAACTGGTAGAACATATGAAGTTATTAATGGTAAATATTATGCACTATCGCATACGCCTCGTGTAGTAACTGATAAGTTAAGACAAAATAGACAACAAGTAGTTGGTGAAAAATCACTAATAATAAGATAATTATAAAAGAAATAAATAAGGGCTAGTAAAGATTAATTAATAAGAAATACTATGCTCTTTTTTGATGTAGGAGGAATTCTTAAATGGAAAGTAAAATTGATGAATTAATTAAAAGTATAGATAGACTAAACTCGTTTTCGTGGGGAGATATAATAAGTTTAGTCGCTCTTATTGGTTCATGGATAACTATCTTTATTTTGCTTAAAGATAAGCATAATGAAAATAGACCATATTTACAAGTTACATTTGAATTAGTAAGATCTAATCTTACATGTGTAGTATTAAGAAATGTTGGAAAGGTGCCATTAGTTTTAACACATATACATTATGATGAAGATTTTATAAATCAATTAGATGAAAGAGACAAAAAATACTTAAATGATAATACTGTAAATAACTTAACTATTTTCCCTGGTAAAGAATGGATTGTTTGCTTAGGAGTTATTGTTCCTGATATATTGAATAAGTTTGAATTGAAAAAACTTAAAGTTAATTATGAATACAAAAAATTAAATGGTATTAAAACATTTAAAGAGAATACTGAAATAGATTTCGAACAATATTCTAGATTTTTAGTTTATATTTCTGAAATTGATGAATTAAAACAAGTTAATGAAAAAATAGAAAGAACATCTAAAAATATCGAAAAAAGACTAAAAAATATTGAAACTAGCATTGTTCAGTATCATAATATCGAAGATACATTTTTAAAAACAGTTGCTAATGGTTTTATAGAAAAAGATAAATAATTTTATAAAGTAGATAAAAAAATGTTATAATAACAGTTTTCTATGTTATAATTATTTTAATGATTAGTTGTTTATCAACTATTCCTAAGGTTTCGGATATACTATTTGTCCGTACCAATATTGTTTATTACTAATTCATTTCTGAATTAGTTTTTTTATTGCCTCTTAAGCCTGTAGTCTTAAGAGAAACAAGGAAGCCCTATGGTCTTCCTTGTTAATTTTTATTTTCTGTCTCTTTTTAGGTTTATAATTTTTTTACGTGATTCATGTTTTCCTTTGTTAAAGGCACTATTTAACATTTTCATATAGTCTTCTGCTGATGCAATTTCATTTATACTTTCAAACATTTGATGTACCATTTTCATTCTATATTTTTTAGTAATTAAGTGTCTTTCGTATTTTGCTTGCTCTGCAACATTTGAAAATTTAATCGGTACAATACTTGTATCTTTTGTTTTATTAAGCTCTGATATAAATTGATTCATAGTCTTTCTACCAAAGCCTCTTATACACATAATACTTAATCTATTATTGGCAATAAAATCCATAAGTGATTCATAGCCATCAATATATATTGTTCTAACCCACTCACCATTTTTCTTTTCAGTAACATATATTTTAGGATTAGTGCATGTTCTCATGTTTTCTACACAAAAACAATCTTCTAATTTATTTTCAATACTATAATTATCAGTACTAAATAATACGCCATCAAACGCACCATTATTTAATATAAAAAGATTTTCTATTTTTCCCATTCTAATGTCTCCTTGATTTATATTATACCATAAACTACATCAAAAGATATATTAATCTTCATTACTTTGATTGTTTTTTCTTCATATTTTATCTTAGTTTTAACGTTTTAACAATTGTTTGATTATTATATTTTTCTCTATCTTTTTGAAGTCTATCGTCATTTATCTGCTGGCAATAATTACTTAGACTTTGTAACTTTTTAATTAGCTCTTGTCTAGCTTCTTTTAAGGCTAATTCTTCCTTACTTTCTTTAGATACTTTATTTATATTACTGGTTAAATTTCGTTCTGAATAAAAGGCATGTGAATCACCCTTGGTACTTGCAAAAATATGTTTGACATTTTCAATTACAACATCTTGAGCAATTATTGAACTATCAGTACAGTCGATACTTTTTGAATCTATAAAAACTTTATTTGCTTTAAGTATAGAACTATCAATTCTTGTCTTTTCGGCTTTAATTTTTATCATAGATGTACTTTCAGCAGCTACTTCAGCATTTATAAATTCAACTAATTTAGCATCTATTTTCATGCCAAAAGATAAACCATTATATTCATTTAAATTACCATTATTTATAAATTTATCATTTTTAAATGTTATTTTGCTTACCATACCTGTAGTAAAATAGCAATCGCCAAGATAAGTACTTGACAGTTACTAGCATATTTATTATTTTCAAAAGTTATTTCGTTACCACAACAAATATCTATATTCTTATCAAAAGTACAATTTCTAAATATTATATTGGCTCCTATAGAAGTTATTTCTAAGCTAGTATTAAACTTAATACCATCAAATATATAATATACCGGTTTATTTAATTTAAACTCTTCAGTTATTTCTTTAATGCCTTCAGTTATTAAATCCATGCCATTAAGTTTTAAATTATATGTTCCTTCATTTTCTTTGTATTTATTTAGTGGTTTTTGTTTGACATAACATATAATCCTATCTTCTTCTTCAATAATTTTGCCAATATCAGAAATGAATCTTTTTAGATAGTTTTCCCTAGCTTTTCTATATATTTTTAACTTTGTTTTTTTATTTATTCTACTAAGAATTTTCCCCATATATAGTTCTTCTCCTTTGCGTGACTACTAGTCTAGCATAAAATCTAGTTTTATGCAAGTATCAATAATTCTATGCAGAATATGCTAATTCTTTTATTTTTATTAAAAAGAGAAGATATTTTACTCTTCTCCATTGTATATAATTAAGTTATGCTGTGCTCTAGTACAAGCGACATAGTATAAATATTTATCTTCTTTAGTATACTTATTATCTATATCATTATAAATGATTACTGAATCAAATTCTAATCCTTTAGCAGTGTAAGAAGGAACTACTACTAAATCTCTCTTTATATGACCATAGCCTCCAAGTAACATAATATCAAAGTCATCTTTTAACATATTATATACTTCTTCTGCTTCTTTATCATCTTTAGTTATAATAGCTATACTCTTAGACATATCTTTTAGATAAGTTATATCTTTAACAAAATCTTCTTTCTTAACATTGTTTCTAAAGATTATATCGTTAGATTTTTGATTTCTAATGGCTACTGATAAAGTTAATCCTAATATCTTATTGGTATAATCTATTATCTTATCAGTAGAACGATATGTCTTAGTAAGAGTAATATACTTTGATCCTTCAAACATATTTGTTAATTCTTTTAATGATTCATATTTATAATAAGGGTTTATTGTTTGATTAGAATCACCTAGTATAGTGTAATTAGCTGTTTTAAATGTTTTCTTAATAATTAGATATTGCAATTTATTATAGTCTTGAGCCTCATCTATTACAACTTGCTTTATTACATGGTTAGTGTTAAATCCTACTAATAGACTCTTTAAATACAAGAATATGCAAGCATCTTCATAATATAAATAATTACCATCAATTTTATCTTTATATTTAGAATATTTGCTAATAAAGAAGTTATTAAATATAGCTTTTAAATCTAATTTGATATTTAAGTTTTCTTTCAATATCTTCTCAATACTTCTTGCATATTTGGTATTACCAGCATAATTATTATAAGCTATCTTTTCACTCATTTCTTTTATTCTTTCAAATAAAGGGAAGTTACTATATTTATAAGTTAACATTTTATTTAATTCTTCAGTACTAATATCAATAAAGCCATCAAACTCTAAATTTTTTGTAAAACTAATATTATTTAATATATCTTTTACATAATCATCTAAATCTTTAATTATTTCATCTGATTGTTTATACTTAACTAAATCATAATTTATTACTTCTTTTTTATAATATCTAGATATAAAGTCTGTAAAATTTTCAATATCTTTATATTCATTAATATTCTGACATAATAAGTCGTAGAAGGTCATATCATAAGTATTATCTTCTCCAAGTTCTGGTAAGACATTAGAAATATACTCTGAAAATACTTTATTAGGAGTAAATACCACGACATTAGAGGATGTTAAGTTCGGTATTCTATATAATAAGAAGGCTATTCTATGTAGAGCTACGCTTGTTTTACCAGAACCTGCAATACCTTCCACAATAAGATTTTTATTTTCAGTATTTCTTATTACTTTGTTCTGCTCTTCTTGAATAGTATTAACAATATTTTTCATTTTATCTGATGATTCTTCTGCAAGTACTTCTTGAAGAAGACTATCACTAATATTTAAATCGTTATCAAAAATATGTTTTAACTCAGCATTTTCAATTATATACTGTCTTTTTTTAGTTATTTCTCCTTTTATTATTCCACTTGGAGCTTTGTAACTAGCGGGTCCTGTTTCATAATCATAGAACATACTGCATATTGGACTTCTCCAGTCGTGAACATAATAATTAAGTTTATCTTCAACATGGGTTATACCAATATAGATGTTTTCTTCCCCATCTTCATCTTTAAATCTAATAGAACCAAAATATGGTTTATCTTGAATTCTAAATAATCTCTGAAGATAGTTTCCTTTACCTTGCATAATTGATACTTGAAGATCAGATTCTGCCATCATACTGCGCATTTCACTTGGATCCATTTCAGCGTGTGAATCCCAAATAAATTTTTTAAACTCTAGTACTTTGGAATCATCATCAAATAATTCTTGTCCTAAATTAGAAATCTTCTTTCTAATTAAACTAACTGTCTTATTAAGATAATTTCTTTCTTTTTCAAATTCTTCTCTTTCAATTTTCATAATATCTCCCTCCTTACTTACACGACAAAAAACTACATTCTCATTGTAGTTTTATCTTAAGATGAAAATAGTTACTTCGCAAATGTCTATTTCATTGTAGTATATTTTTAATACTTTGTCAATTAAAAATATTTATTTTACATATTAAACTATAAATTATAAACTATTTTTCTTTTTCATATTTATCTTTATATTTCTTCATGATATAATTTATTTATAATAGTTAGAGGTAATAATATGAGTAGTAATAATAAACATTTTAAATATATTGATATTCTTAGAATATTTTCTTGTATTATGATATTTTTATATCATTTAAATATGCTAAAAGGTGGCTTTTTAGCGGTATCTATCTTTTTTGTTATAAGTGGATATCTATCTACAATAAAACTGTTTAAAAAAGAAAAGATATCTTTTAAAGAATTTTATTTAAATAAATTATTTAGATTGTATTTGCCAATGTTAATTGTGGTATTTGTATCTATTGGAGTTATTAAATTATTTTTAGATGTTAATTGGTTTAATTTAAAACCTGAAGTAACATCAATTATGCTGGGATATAATAACTTCTGGCAGATTATGTCGAATATGGATTATTTTAGAAGTGGACTAGAATCACCTTTTATACATTTATGGTATATGGCTATATTAATACAATTTGATTTAGTATTTCCTTTTATCTTTCTTTTGCTAAAAAAGATAGGAGATAAAATTAATAGGATTATTCCAGTTACAATTACTTTAGTTATTTCTTTATTAGGAGGGGCTTACTTTTATTACTCTGGTGTAAATAATGGTATTTTATTTACTTATTATAATACTTTTACCAGAATATTTGCTTTATTTTCTGGTGTGACACTTGGATTTATACATCATTACTATGGGAATTTAGTTCCTTCTAAAATTAAAGATTCTAATTTAAAGAAATATATTTTTTATGCTTACTTAGTAATTTTGTTACTATTATGTATTTTTATTAGCCCTGGTTCTAAATATATTTATTTAAGTATGATTATTACTACCCTACTTAGTGTAAGAATTACTGATTATGCTACTTTGATATGTGACAATTGGGCTAATACTAATAAATTTGATAAGATTATAGGTTATGCTTCTAGTATTAGTTATGAGATATATTTAATAGAGTATGTTGTAATTTATTTATTTGAATATATAGATCTAAATAAATATCTAGAATTATTTTTAATTATTATAATTACAATACTTTTATCAATGTTACTACATTTTATTACTACAAATAAGGATAAAAAGTATAAAAATATAAGATATATATTAGGATTTATGTTTTCTGGAATATTAATATATGGTATATATGAATATGTAGTAGCGGTTGATTATACTAAAGATATTAATAAACTAAAAAATCAATTAGAGCAAAATGAAAAGTTAGTAAAAGATAATAAGGATAATTACATGGTTAAATTAAAGGAGGAAGAAGATAATTGGCAAAAAAAATTACAAACTCTTGAGGAAGATGAAAGTAAACTTGATGAAATAGTAACTAATTTACCGGTGGTGGGAATTGGTGACTCAGTACTTCTTGGAGCGGTCAATAATCTATATAATAGATTCCCCAATGGGTACTTTGATGGTAAGGTGTCTCGTACTGCTTGGGGTATAAACGATATCTTACTTACACTAAAAAATAATAATGTACTTGGTAATCCAATCATATTTAACTTAGGAACTAACGGAGACTGTTCTTTAGAATGTAAAGAAGAAATACTTAGAACTTGTGAAGATAGAGATATCTTTTGGATTAATACTGTTAATTTGACTGATGTTAATGTAAGATTAAACAATTTGGCTTCTTCTCATTCTAATCTACATATTATTGATTGGTATTCTATTTCAAGAGGGCATAACGAATATTTTACTTATGATGGTATTCATTTAACTAATGAAGGAAGAAAAGTATATACGGATACTATTTATAATGCTATTTATAATATTTATAAAGAAAAATATATTGAAAAGAAAAATAATATGATTAATAAACATGATGAAGAAATAAAAAGTAAAATTAGTTTTTATGGTAATGATTTGCTACTTAATGCTTTTAATAATATTAAAACTAATTTTACTAATGCCAATTATATAACTAATAAAGATTTTAATTATAATAGTTTGAAAAAGGAAATTAAAAAAGAGATTAAAGATAATACTCTTAATCATAATGTTGTATTTTTATTTGATAATAGTGTTAATATTAGTAAGAAAGAATATAATAATTTAATTAAATTGTGTGATGGTCATAATATTTATATTATTTCTACTGATAAAAAACTTAGTAATATTAAATTTGATTATGAAAATGTTAGATATATTAATGTCTATAGTGAAATAAAAGATCTTAATTATTTAACTCCTGATAACATTCATCTAAATAAAGAAGGTAATGAATACTTAGGTAATCTTTTAAATGAAGTTATAAATAATAATAAATAGATCAAAAGGAAGACTTAAAATTAAGGCTTCCTTTTGCCTCTTAAGACTACAGGCTTAAGAGGAATATAATAATTTAATTAATGTCTAGGTTTAAATATTAAAGCTAAAACAAATGATAAGAATAAGGCTACTGATATACCTGCAGATGTTAAATTAAATATACCAAAAGCAAGTCCTAATGGTCCTAGGGTAGCACCTGTTTCCATAGCTCCATGAATAAGCAAATGACCAAACGAAGTAATAGGAATCAAAGCTCCTGCTCCAGCATACAAGACTATTCTATCATATATACCTGCTACATCAAGTAAAGCTCCTACTACAACAAAGATACTAGTTACATGACCTGGAGTAAGCTTCGTATTATCTAGAATAAGCTGAGCTATCATACATACAAAGCCGCAAAATAGAAAGGCATAAACATAAGTCATCATTCTACTACCTCCAAACTAACACAGTTTGCTATCGCAGGTATTGATTCTTTTTGAAAGGTAAATGTTGGTGAGAAAATAGCTCCTGTTGGTACTATTAACACTCTCTTAAATTTACCCTTTAACATTTCTTTATATATATAACCAAAATTTACTAAGCCAGAACATACTGGTCCAGATCCTCCCGCGAAGACAGGCTGACGCTTTATATCATATAACATAGTACCACAATCATTATAATTATCTCCTAGTTCAATATTATACTTAGTAAGCATATAATCTCTTAGTATTTCTTTACCATATACTCCTAAATCTCCAGTTAATATTAAGTCATAATATGATATATCTCTTTTAGTATCAGTCAAATGATTATATATAACATCTCCTGCTGCTGGGGCCATTACTGCTCCCATATGATTAACATCAGTAGTCCCCATATCTACTACCTTTCCTATTGTTGAAGACTCTATTTTTATTTTATTTTTCTTATTAGTAAGCAGTATCGATACTGCCCCAGTAGCAGTAAAAGTAGCAGTCTTTGGTTTAGGAGTACCATATTCAGTAGGATTTCTAAATTGTTTCTCACTAACCATATTATGACTAGATGTTGAAACTAATATTCTTTTACATAGTTTTCCTTCAATAAAATTACTTCCAATAATTAGCCCTTCACTACTTGTCGAGCATGCTTCAAATATTCCAAGAAAAGGTATATCAAAGTCTCTAGCCATATAGTCAGAAGCCGCTATCTGATTCTGTAAATCTCCTGATATTAAAAGATCGATATCTTGTTCTTTTAATTTATTCTTTTTTAGAATGTTTTCATTAGCTTCTTTCAAAAGATGAACTTCAGCCTTCTCCCAAGATTTTTCACCGAAGTATAAATCTTTCTTATGTTTCTTATCAAAATATTTTGATAATGGTCCATCATTTTCATAATTACCGCATACTGTATAAGCATCCTCAATAAAAACATTATTATATTTAGTTGTCATATTATCCTCCCATCACTAGTAGTCTTATTAGTCCAAAGAAATATACTGCTACTACGCCATATAGTATTACAGTTCCTGCTAGTTTGAATATATTAGAGCCTATTCCAAGTACTAAGCCTTCATGTTTATATTCTAGGGCTGCTGATGTCATCGAATGAGCAAATCCCGTTATTGGTATTATAAGAGCAGCTTTTACTTTACTTACTAGTACATCAAAGACACCACAAGCAGTAAGAACTGAAGCAATCGTTATTAAGGTAAGTATTACCATTACTCCTGATTCTTTTCTAGGTAAATCAAACCACATCATATAACCTCTAAGTAGTAGTTCTGATAAGCTACCAAGTAGTCCTCCTACTACAAAGGCTACAAGAGCATTTTTTATAACATTTTCTTTTGGAGTATGCTTGTCTACTATTTCTTTATATCTTTTTTTATCCATATAATCACCAGTAATAGTATTAAACAGATAT
>ENA-UOOA01006841-UOOA01006841.1-human-gut-metagenome-genome-assembly--contig:-P61old-NODE-6841-length-10671-cov-94.315750_pt1 | contig 10671 bp, 8 predicted proteins | sample MGYA00242467_ERZ724014 | MGnify/ENA metagenome assembly ERZ724014
CCCTCCTCAATGTGCGGAAGAAGAAACGCCAGCCGCTCTACGCGGCGCTGGCAGATGCGGAGGCGCTGGAACCCAGCAGAGCGTTATACGAGGAAGGGCTCACCGGCATGGAGCAGGAGTTTGAGCAGTACATGAAAGCCGTGAAGCTGCTGGAGGACAGCGGCATTCCGCGGGAGGTGCTAAAGAAAGAAAAGGCAGAAGTGTATGAGCAGCTCTCAGAGGTGAATCGGAAGATCCGGGCAGAGCGGGAAAAGCGGAAGCTCTGCCGGGAGATCTGCCAGCAGACGCCTGTAATGGAGCAGGACATCCAGAAAACAGAAGAACACCAGAAGGAGGTGCGGGAACATGAACATCGGAGGCGGTGAAGCGGCGGACCAGCTGGTACGCATGATGCTCTCCGGCAGCGAGGTCGCTGTCCGGCTGAGCGGCTCCGCCATTAAAAATGTACTGGCGCTCACCATGGCGCTGGCGAAAAAACACAAGACCATTTCCGGCAAAGTCAATCTGGCAAAGATGCTGAAGGAGACCCGCGATGTGCGGCGGTTCGCCATGTCTCCGGAGCAGTATCAGCAATTCAGGCAGCGGGCAGGAAAACAGAAGATCCTGTTCTCTGCCATCCGTGATTCGGATAACAAGGGAAAAGTCGTGGATGTGATCATGCCGGTAACGGAGATCGACCGCGCCAATATGATCTTTGAGCGCATCCGATATACCGGGCAGCCGGAACAGGCGCGGCAGGATGCCCCCTCTAAGGAGCAGGAAGCCCGTGTGGGACAGGAGGCACCGCAGCGCGAACAGCAACGCCCTCGGCAGGAGGAAACGCCTGTGACACCGCCTGTGGGCAAGCGGCAGGAGGTGGCGCCAAAAAAAGAATCTCGGTCGGGAACAGACTTGCCAGATACCAAAGGCAGATCGACCTCATCCAGCGGCAGGGAAACGGCTGCCGGGACGATGACGAGTGAGCGGCCTTCGGTTCTGGAACGGCTGAAAGGCTATCAGGCGCAGCTGGATACCCGGCAGAAGTCTGCCCCGGCCAAGGAAAAGGTCCGTCAAAAAGTACGACCGGATAGGACAAAGTAAGAAAGCCGTTTCGTCAGCGAGGCCGGCAGAGCATTCTACTCTGCCGGCCTCGTATTTTTTATGCAGGAGGTGATGCGGCTGAAAAAGACATCCCAAACAACGGATCTGGTACTTGCCCTGTTCCTCTATATCCCTGTGGTATGGGCGGCGCTGCTGATCGCCCAGTCCCTTGGCGGCGGTCTGCCGGAGCTGCTATCAAACTTAACTGCCGCGCTGGAACAACCCTTCCAGATCCAATGGACAGACAAGAGCCTGTTGTCCATTCTCGTCTGCACCGGCGCGTATCTCATGGGGCTGTGTCTCTATGCTTCCGGACAGGGCAGGACACGGGACGGAGAGGAACACGGCTCCGCCGCATGGGGCTCTCCCCGACAGCTCAACGCGCAGTTCCGGCAGAAGCAGAACAAGATCCTCACCCGCCATGTGCGGCTGGGGCTGGATACCCACAAGCACCGGCGCTCACTGAATGTGCTGGTCATTGGCGGCAGCGGCGCCGCCAAGACGCGCGGCTATGTCAAGCCCAACATTCTGGAAGCAAACAGCAACTATGTGATCACGGACCCGAAGATGGAGGTGCTGACCGCCACCGGAGGGTATCTGAAACGGCAGGGATACGACATCCGAGTGCTGAATCTGGTGGATCTGTCGCAGTCAGACGGCTATAATCCGTTCCACTATCTGCGGGATGAGAAGGACGCGCTGAAGCTGGTCAACACGCTGATCCAGGCAACGACGCCCAAGGGCAGTCACGAGTCTGATCCGTTCTGGTCGAAGTCCGAGACAGCACTGCTGCAGGCCATCATCCTCATGCTGTTCCAGGAAGCGCCGGAATATGAGCAGAATTTTTCAATGGTGCTGCGTGTGCTGGAATATGCCGAAGTGAAGGAGGACGATGACGAGTATGTCTCCCCGCTGGATCTGCTGTTCCGGGCAATGGAGTATGAGAACCCGGAAAGTGTTGCCCTGCGGCAATATAAGGTTTTCAAGCAGGCGGCGGGCAAGACGGCAAAATCGATTCTGGTGTCTGCCGCTGTGCGGCTGGCGCCCTTCAATCTGCCGCAGATCAAAGCTGTCACCGACCATGATGACATGGATCTCTACACGCTGGGAGAGCGAAAGTGCGCTCTGTACGCCGTCATCCCGGATAATGATACGACCTTTACTTTTTTAGTGAGTCTTCTGTACTCCCAGATCTTCCAGACCCTTTACTACTGCGCAGACCAGATCCATCACGGAGCCTTGCCCTGCCATGTGCATTTCATCTTGGATGAAGCGCCATCGGTCAATCTGCCGGGGCTGCCGCGGGAGCTTGCGACCATGCGCTCACGCAACATCTCCTGCAGCACCATCATCCAGAACATGGCGCAGATCAAGGAGCTGTATAAGGACTCGTGGGAAACCATCCCCGGCAACTCGGACACGCTGCTCTATCTGGGCGGCAACGAGGCAAGCACCCACAAGTACATTTCCGAGGCGCTGGGTAAGTCCACCATCGACACCAAGACCCACGGGCAGACCAAAGGGCGGTCCGGGTCTTACTCCACCAACTTCCAGATGAGCGGCAGAGAACTGCTGACGCCGGACGAGGTGCGGATGATGGATAACCGGTATTGTATTCTGTTCATCCGCGGCACACGGCCGGTGATGGACGAAAAGTATGAGCTCATGGAGCATCCCGCCATCCGCTATACGATGGATGGCGGCGGACCGCCCTACATCCACCACGGAACGGCGGAGCCTCCCATTCCGGGAGAGCCGCTGTTCCAAACTGATTTTGACAATGAAAAGGAGAATGCTGCAGCATGAAACATGATTTGAACAACAAGAGTTTTGAGAGAAAGGCAAAGCGCGTCTACTCCGTTTTTGCCTGTGTCGCCCTGCTTCTGGCAGTCACCGCAGTGCCTGCGCTGGCGGTAGATGACCCGCTGACAGTGGTCAACAATCTGTCCGATTTCATTTTCTCGCTGATCCGCGCCATTGGCCTCATCCTGCTGGGCTTCGGCATCCTGCAGGTGGGCCTGTCCCTCAAGAGCCACGATCCCTCCCAGCGCGCCAACGGTATGCTGACGGTGGCAGGCGGTATCGTCATCACCTTCACCAAGGAGATCCTCACTCTCATCACCGGCTGAAAAACGCGGCAGGGTGAACGGCATGATACCGTTCACCCTGTTCTTCCCGTAGGAGGTGATTTTGAATGGGAAGTGGAAACTGGATCGTAGACAACTTAAACTCCGCGCTGGAAATGTGGAACGGAAGGCTGGCAGAGATCTGGCAGCTCATCAGCACCTCGCCGGAGTCCTTTAAGGGCGGCGGTGTCTGGAATGTCATCGTGAACATCAACGATGGATTAAAAGCTGTGGGGTATGCGCTGTTGGTGCTGTTTTTCGTGATGGGCGTGGTCAAGACCTGCGGCAGCTTTACCGAGATGAAGAAGCCGGAAGTGGCCTTCAAATGCTTCATCCGCTTTGTGCTGGCGCAGGCGGCGGTATCGTGGGGCATGGAGCTGATGACCGGCGCGTTTCGCGTTGCCCAGGGCATGGTGACGACCATCATGGATTCCTCCGGGCTGACGGCGATGTCTGCCACCACATTACCGGATGAGCTGGTGAGTGTCATCGAGGATGTGGGTTTTATCGACTCCATCCCTCTTTGGGCGGTGACGCTGCTCGGCTCACTTTTTATCTGGGTGCTCTCCCTTGTCATGATACTGACGGTGTATAGCCGCTTTTTCAAACTCTACATCGCCACAGCCATCGCACCCATCCCGCTGGCCAGCTTCGCGGGACAGCCCTCCAGCAGTATTGGCGTAGCCTTTCTGAAAAGCTATGCCGCCATCTGTCTGGAGGGCTGTGTCATCGTATTGGCTTGTGTGATCTTCTCTGCCTTTGCCTCGTCCCCGCCCGCCATCGCGGACGATACGCTGGCGGCAGCCACCATCGTATGGAACTATGTGGGCGAGCTGATCTTCAATATGCTGGTGCTGGTGGGCGCGATCAAGATGAGCGACCGGATCATCCGGGAACTGATGGGGCTGGGCTGATTCAGCGCCACAGCCCCTCTGTGCTGACGGTATCCTCACCGCGCTCTCTGGCTTTGCGAACACGGTAGGAGAAATACTCCATAGCGGCAGCGTCATCCCGCGCCTGCATAACAAGATCGCAGGCAAAGCGGATCAGCGAAAGCAGCCAGGACAATACTACCAGCCCTACAAGGACGAACAGGATGCGATCTGCCAGCACGGTATGGGCGCGATACCAGCCGTGGAACACCGTCAGCATAGACACGGTGTACAAAAGCGGGATGCTCATCCGCGTCAGCGCGGCCAGCCGGGAGAGAAGCGCCAGGACGCCAAGTCCGGCGATCATCAAAAAAGCGATCATGTGTCACGACCTCCTTCATCGGGTTTGTGGCATAGTACCATGACTGCACAGACAAAGCAAGAGTCTGTTCAGCAAAACTCAGAAAAAACTTGGAGGTGATCCATTGGAGGTCCGCATCAACAAAGAAGTACGAAATTACCAGGAGAGTCTATTCTTCGGCCTGTCCCTACGGCAGTTGCTGTTCGCACTGCTGGCGGTCGCCGTGGCAGTGGGCGTATATTTCGGCCTGCGCCCTGTGCTGGGGAATGGGGAGATCGGCTGGGTCTGCGTGCTTGCAGCCTTTCCCTTTGCCCTGGGCGGCTTTTTTCAGTATAACGGCATGACGCTGGAACGCTTTCTGCTCGCGTATATCCGCTCGGAATTCCTGTTTCCCCGCAGGCTCGTGTTCAAATCGGACAACATATACGCCAAAGCTCTGGAAAATTCAACGATAAAGGAGGCTCTCAAACTTGATTAAAACTCTGCAAAATACACTGAAGCAGGACAAAGAAAGATTTACGGTTCCGAGATCTGTACAGGACATCATCCCCATCCGCCGCATCTGGCCGGATGGGGTCTTTCAATTTGGCAGCAAGTATTCTAAAACGCTGCGTTTTAGCGACATCAACTACGCCATCGCCTCGAAAGAGGATAAGACGGCGATGTTTCTCAGCTATTCCGAGCTGCTGAACGCGCTGGACACCGGCTCCACCACGAAGATCACCATCAACAATAAGCGCCTGGACCGGCGCAATTTTGAGCAGGAGATCCTCATCCCGCCCAAGGGAGATGATCTGGACGGCGGACGCAAGGAATACAACGCCATGCTGCTGGATAAGGTTACCGATTCATCCAACAGCGTGGTGCAGGAGCGCTACATCACCCTGTCCGTCCACAAGAAAAATGTAGAGGAGGCCCGCGCATTTTTTGACCGCACGGTCCATGACGCCTCTTCCCGTCTGAACCACATGGACTCCCACTGCGAGGAACTGGACGCGGCAGACCGCCTCCACATCCTGCATGATTTCTACCGTGTGGGAGAGGAAAGCGAGTTCCGCTTTGACCTCCGGGAGAACATGAAGAACGGGCGCTCCTTCAAGGACGCCATCTGCCCGGACAGCATGGAATTCAAAAAGGATCATTTTATCATGGGCGGTAAGTATGGCCGGGTACTGTTTCTGAAGGAGTATGCCAGCTACATCAAAGACTCCATGATCAATGAGCTTACCAGCCTGAACCGCAGTCTCATGCTGTCCATTGACATCATCCCTGTCCCTACCGATGAGGCGGTGCGGGAGATGCAGAACCGCCTGCTGGGTGTGGAGACCAATGTGACCAACTGGCAGCGCCGGCAGAACGCCAACAATAACTTTTCTGCCGTTGTCCCCTACGATCTGGAGCAGCAGCGCAAGGAGACCCGCGAGATGCTGGACGATCTCACCACCCGCGACCAGCGGATGATGTTTGCCGTGGTGACGCTGGTACATCTGGCGGACAGCAAGGAAGAACTGGACAGTGATACGGAAACGCTCCAGTCCATTGCCCGCAAGCACCTCTGTCAGCTCACGACACTGAACTGGCAGCAGGCGGACGGGCTGGTGACGGCGCTGCCGCTGGGCCTGCGCCGCATCGATGCCCTGCGCACACTGACCACGGAAGCGCTGGCTGTCCTCATGCCCTTTAAGGCCCAGGAGATCTGGGACCGGGGCGGTGTGTACTACGGGCAGAACGCCATCAGCAAAAATCTCATCGTGGCGGACCGCAGGCAGCTTCTCAACGGCAACGCATTCATTCTGGGCGTCTCCGGCTCCGGCAAATCCTTCAGCGCCAAGAAGGAGATGGTGTCACTGGCGCTGTCCACGCAGGACGATATCATCGTCATCGATCCGGAGTCGGAGTACCGCCCCCTCATCGAAGGACTGGGCGGTCAGGTCATCAACATCTCCGCCACCTCACCCAACCATATCAACGCCATGGATATGGAGCAGGGCTATGGGGACGGAGAGAACCCCGTGGTGCTGAAATCCGAGTTCCTGCTCTCCCTCTGTGAACAGCTCATTGGGGCAGGCAAGCTGTCTGCCAAGGAAAAATCCGTCATCGACCGCTGCACCGCGCAGGTGTACCGGGACTATATCCGCAGCGGCTATCACGGCGCGGTCCCCACCTTGCAGGACTTCCACGCCGAGCTGCTCCGCCAGCCGGAAAAGGAAGCACAGGATGTGGCGCTGGCCATTGAGCTGTTTACAGACGGCAGTCTCAACACCTTTGCCAAGCCCACCAATGTGGACACCAATGCCCGCATCCTCTGTTACGATATCCGGGATCTGGGCAAGCAGCTCCTGCCGGTGGGGATGCTGGTGGTGCTGGACAGCATCTTCAACCGCATCATCCGTAATCGCGAGCTGAAGCGGAATACCTGGATCTATATCGACGAGATCTATCTGCTGTTTCAGCATGAATACAGCGCCAATTTCCTGTTCACCCTGTGGAAGCGTATGAGAAAGTATCAGGCTTGCGGAACGGGGATCAGCCAGAATATCGAAGACCTGCTCCAGTCCCACACGGCCCGCACTATGCTGGCGAACTCTGAATTTCTCATCATGCTGAACCAAGCGGCCACAGACCGGGAGGAGCTGGCGCGCCTGCTGAACATCTCGGATAATCAGCTCTCCTATATCACTAATGTGGACTCCGGTCGGGGACTCATCAAATGTGGCAGCGCCATCGTGCCCTTCGTGGACAGTTTTCCACGCCACACCAGGCTGTATCAGATGATGACGACCCGCCCCTCCGACCTTGCCGCTTGATCTGTTATGGAGAAGATCAAGGAAAAGCCCGCGCTTTCACAGCGCGTTAAAGAAAAGGCGGTATCGACACCCAGAGAACTGCTGCGCAAAGGCTTAGACGACGGCTCTGAGCGGCTGCGGACGCAGCTGCGGGATACGGCCCAGCACGGGCAGGCAGACGAGTACGGCGGCGACGCCATTGAGGACACCGCCGCCAGCGGCCTGCACCGCGCCGAAAAGGAACTCACCCGGCAGCGGAAGAAGAAACCGCAGGAGCAGGCGCCAGAGGGCGGCACTCCTGCTGCCGATGGCACAGTGCAGAAGCCTTCTGCTATCAAGGGAAAAGATACCACTTCTGCCGGGCCGCAGACGCAGACCGCTGCGGAGCATGGACGGCAGCAGGCACGTCAGAACGCCGCACAAAAAGCCGCCAAGGTCAAGACAAAAGATATCTATATCGGCGCACAAACAGAGACACAGGTCACAGTGGCAGCAGATTCGCAGCGGCAGGGACAGAGAGTATTCATGGAGGAACGCGGGCGCAAAGCCGCCCAATGGCAGGCAGAACAAAAAAGAGCCGTATCGCGCCGCCAGGTCAAGACGGCACAAGCCTTGCGTTCAGATGGGGGCGGCAGCGCCATACCCGACAGGAAACGTTCAGCACAGGCTCCTCGCATCAAAGAGCGGACGATGAGCAGCTTGCCCAAATCGGCGCGGAAGGACCACTTGGCGGTGGAACGTGACATCGTCTCCGCTTCACCGCATTCCCGGAAGATGGCTGATACAGCGAAAACTTTGGAGTCCGCACAGAAGCAGGCGGCCATGCTGCAAAGCAACGCCCATGCCGCACGGGAAGCAGCGGTGCAGACAACGCGGTATCAGCAAGCCGCGAAAGCGGCGCAGGCCACCGCGCAGAAAGCATCCCAGGCGGCAGGACGGGCGCTGCGGGCCATCCTGTCCGCCGCCAGAAGTCTTGCGGCGGCGATGATGGCTGGCGGCAGTACGGTCCTCTCGATGGTGTTAGTTATCTGCCTGATCGGACTCCTGGTCGCGTCACCGTTTGGGATATTCTTTTCCGGCGAGGACAGCGGCACCAGATATACGATGCCGGAGGCTGTGACTATGCTGAATACAGAGTTTACAGACCGCATCGAGCAGATCAAGGCGGAGAATCCGCATGATGAATTGGATATGGACAACGCGGGCAGCGCCGCCATGATCTCTAACTGGCGGGATGTGCTGGCTGTTTATGCTGTGCGGACAACGACAGATGCATCGTCGCCGGATGAGGTGGCGACGCTGACGGAAGAAAAGCTGGATATTCTGCGGCAGATTTTCTGGGATATGAACGCCATCTCTTATTGGGTGGAAACCATCTCAGGCGACAAGGATGAAAGCAATACCGTCATCCTGCACATCACTGTCACAGTCAAGGATCATCTGCAAATGGCGGACGAGTATCGGTTCAACGCCGAGCAGCACAAGCTGTTGGAGGAACTGATGCAGCCGGAGTATCAGGAACTGTTCGCGGCGCTCACCGGTAGCTACCAGGACATTGAGCTGAGTCCCGACGAGGTAGCGAAGATCATGGAAAACCTCCCCGCCGATCTCAGCGAGGCACGCAGAGAAGTTGTGCTGACAGCATATCAGCTCTTGGGCAGAGTCCATTATTTTTGGGGAGGAAAATCTTTGGTAATCGGCTGGGACTCCCGCTGGGGAATGCCGATGGAGGTCACAGCCGAGGGCAGCTCCACCACCGGCACTGTGCGGCCCTTCGGACTGGATTGTTCGGGAATGGTGGATTGGGTATTCTACAACCAGAGCGGTGGACAATACGTCATTGGGCATGGCGGCGGGGCCACTGCGCAGCACAGCTACTGTACGCCTATTGCTTGGAGTGACGCCCAGCCGGGAGACCTTGTCTTTTATCCGGGTGACAGCCATGTCGGCATTGTTTGCGGCTTTGACAGCGGCGGTAATATCATGATCATCCACTGCGCCAGCGGCGCGAACAATGTGGTGGTTACCAGCAAGGAAGGATTTACTGCCGTTAGCAGACCCTTTTACTACAGTAAATAGCGTCAGGGGCTGTCTCAGAATATTTGCTCTGGGACAGCCCCTGTTTATTTTGATGTACCGCAGCACGTTATTATCCTATGTGTGTCCAGCCGCCCTCAGCTTTGACGGTATAGGCGTCGGGTGTAACTAACCGCCAGGGGTATTATTGCTACCGCCACCACTACTGCCTCTGCCGCTGCTTACCAATTTGGGAATGCTCTCCGTCTTTGTGGCCTTGCAAATCCCACAGGTGTAAGTTTTGACGCCTGTTTTTTCATGGGTAGGTGCAGTTGTCATTTTACCCTCGCCTGTATAGACGCCGCTGGAATTGACGCTTACATTACCGGGTGGTTACTGAGCACTTACACAGCTTACCAAAGAACGGCGGCAGGGAATCATTGATTCCGAGCCGCCGTTCTGATTCACTTTGGGTTACCCGTCAGTCGCTTCCCTTACTTGCCCTGATAGGCACGGAACAGGAAGGTCACGATCTGGGCGCGAGTGCAGCCGTTGTCGGGGCTGAACGTAGAGTCCGTCGTACCGTTAGTCACGCCGTTTTCCACAGCCCAGGCCACTGCGTCAGTATAGAAAGCATTGGCCGCCACATCGGTGAAGCCATTCGCCGTGGTAGGTGCGGTACCCAGCGCGCGGTACAGGAACGTCACGCTCTGGGCGCGGGTGCAGGTGGCGTTGGGGCTGAAGGTGCCGTCGCCGGTACCCAGCGTGATGCCATTCTCCACAGCCCAGGCCACAGCCTTGGCGTAGTAGCTGCCCGCGGGAACATCCGCGAAGCTCACCGTACTCTTAGGCTCGGGAGAGCCGGCGGCGCGCCACAGGAAGGTCACAATGTGAGCACGGGTGCAGGGCTGGTCGGGGCCAAACAGGCCGCTGCCGATACCGCCGGTAATGCCCTTCTTGGCAGCCCACTTCACAGCGTCATAGTAATAGGCGCTGGAGGGAACGTCCACGAAGTCCATGGCCTTGATCTCAGCGAATTCAGCGGAAACCGTCACCTTGGAGGCGGGCATGGTAAAGGTAAACTTGCCGTTGCCCTTGTCCTTCACCTTGATCTTGCTGCCGCTGGCGTCCTTCACGGTCAGGGTGTCCAGCTCATAGCCGCTGTCGGGCTTGACGGTGATGGTCACGGTATCGCCCGCCTTGGCGTTCTTGGGGTCAACGGTCACATCGCCGTGCTTGACAGAGGGCGCGGAGACGTCATAGCGTCTGGTGGAAGAACTGGAACCGCCTCCGGAGCTGCTGCCGCCACCGCCGGTGCTGCCGCCGCCGGTCGTGCTGCCACCAGTAGTGCTGCCACCGGTCGTGCTGCCGCCGGTCGTGCTGCCACCAGTAGTGCTGCCACCGGTCGTGCTGCCACCGGTAGTGCTGCC
>ENA-UOOA01006844-UOOA01006844.1-human-gut-metagenome-genome-assembly--contig:-P61old-NODE-6844-length-10668-cov-4.966079_pt1 | contig 10668 bp, 3 predicted proteins | sample MGYA00242467_ERZ724014 | MGnify/ENA metagenome assembly ERZ724014
GTGGGGCTGGCGATCCTGTACATCATCCGGCTGTTCGTGTTTCCGAAACGGTTCGTCCAAGATTTCAGGAGCCACGGCGCGGGGCCGGGCTTCCTGACGGTGGTGGCGGGCATATGCATTCTGGGCAACCAGTTTGTGCTGCTCGGCAAAGATCCGGCTATGGGCGAGGCGCTGTTCTGGATAGGGAGCGTCCTGTGGATCGTGATTTTGTGGGGCGTGTTCTACTTCGTGTTCTCCGACGAACCCAAGCCGCCGCTGGAAAAAGGCATTAACGGCGCGTGGCTGGTCGCCACCGTGAGCACGCAGGCCATTGTGATCCTCGGCTGTATCCTCATCGATCATATGCCGTGGGACAAGGAAATCGCCTTCTTTGCGTTCACGGCGCTGTTTCTGCTTGGATTCATGTTGTACTTGTTCGTGATCACGATGATTTTTTACCGGTTTGCGTTCAAGGAGCTGGAACCGGCGCAGCTCAGCCCGACCTACTGGATCAACGCCGGGGCCGTGGCGATTACGACGCTGGCGGGCGCGGAACTGTTGTCGCATCCGGGCGCATCGCCGCTGTTGATGGAGTTTTTTCCGTTCATCAAAGGGCTGACGCTCATGGCGTGGGCCACGGCGACCTTCTGGATCCCGATGCTTTTTCTGCTCGGGTTCTGGCGGCACAGCGTGAAGCAATACCCGGCGGCCTACACCCCGGAATACTGGGGCATGGTGTTCCCTTTGGGGATGTACACCGCATGTACGGCCATGCTGGCGAAGTCCCTGAATCTGGAATTCCTGTTGCCGTTGCCGGAAGTCTTCGTGTACGTGGCGCTGGGGGCGTGGACGGTGGTTTTCTGTGGTATGGTCATCACAAGGCTGGTAATGCTCCTGAGGGGGGATTGCCCGACGGCATAGCACCAATGGGGAGGCGCCGAACGAGGCGGTGATCCTTCCTTTTCCATAAAAAAAGAATGTTAATTATTAATTTCAATATGTAACATTAATGCTGCACCAAAACACGTGGTGCAGACGGCAAAATGTGTCTTCCCGAGATTACTGTTCCACGAAATTTCATATGTTGAATCACCAAAAAACTCCACCTTCCGATTCATGCCGGAAGATGGAGTTTTTTGGTTTCTTCAGTCCGACTTCTTTGCCAAAAATCGAACCTCGTCTTCGTGTTCCGGGAGCCACCTGCACTTATGCAGACACCACCACGGCGTGATGATAAACCGACCATCCGCTTTCGCTTTTCTATCGGGATGAGCACCGGACAAATCACAATCAAGCGAGCAGAGCATCAACGCTTGATTACGCTCACCGTGCGGACAACGAAACTTTTCCTCTTCCTCTGGCATAGGTAGTGGCATGACCTTTCTCCGTTTTGGGGGAGGAGGGTACTGTATGGAGTGGAATAGGGCAATCCTTGCTTATTATTTATAGAATAGCCTTTTTCTCTCTTAACTCCGGCGGCGACTGTTTCCCCGTCCTCTCACTCTGATACCTGCTTTTGCAGCGCTCCCTCGGCATCGCAACTATGCGGTACGGGGGCGCATACGTTGGCCGGTTCCGCAGGCCACGGGCAAGCGGGATCATCCGGCCCTTCCCACGGGAAGCCCGGCTGTTGCGGCAAGTCGCGGAGTGCCTGCCTGTACGCCAGACAGTTCAGATATCCGGCGTCCGTGAGCGTCGTTTCCCCGCCGCTGGCGAGCTGGTCGCGGTGGCGTTCGACGAGCCATGCACAGGCCGCCAACCTTGCGTCCCGTTCGGCGCGCACACGTTCGGAGCGGGCCTCCGTGCCATTGTACTCGGCAAACTGGGCCGCTTCGGCTGCCGCGGCTTCGGCGTCAAGGCGTTTCCGTTCACGCTCGAAAGCCCGGATGCCGGGAAGCACATACTCCCGGTACGTATCGCCCACGTCGCCGCCCTCCGCCATAAATTCAAGGTTGGGGCGGCCGTCGTCGAACTCCACATGCCCCACGCCGTTCCGCCACTGAACGGCGCGCACGGCTTCGGGATATGCGTATGCGGCCTCCAGCGCTTCGCCGTCCACGATGACAAGCCCGTCAGGCACAATGATGGATACGGATTCAGGCATGGCTTGCCTCCACGGGCTGTATGGCGGCGGTATGCTCAGGTTGGATCAATGCGGGATCGCCGTGCGCCAGCCCGATGAGCTGCCTGCGGGTGGCTTCGCATTCCCTGAGGTTTTCAACGCGGCCCGCCGAAACCTCGGCGCCCACCTTGTTCACTTCTCCGGCCACGAGGCCAAGGGCATTGGCGTTTTCAAGCAGGAGCATGGGCGTCAGCACAAGGGCGCATCCCTCCATATTGGCATCCGTCACGCCGCCTTTGCCGCTGTAGCTCATCCACAGTTCGCACCCGCCTTTCTTGAGGTGTAGCGGGCAGTCCTCAAAATTCCTGTACGGGCATCCGGCCATGTTTCCTCCTATGCCTTTTGCGCGACGATGAAGTCGATGTATTTGACGTTGAGATTCAGAGCATGGGAATGCGAAGTGCCGGAGAAGCCGTGCGTGTGCGCACCGCTCCCTCCCGCTTCCGCGCATGTCATTGTACCGAGATTCGGCCCCGTCCCCGCGTACAGGTATGACTTGTAGTCCCCGCCGGACTCGCGCCGGACGTAGTGTGTCACCGAGTGCTTGTGTTTCGGCATTTGCGCCACAGTCAGAGTGGTGGAACCGACACTTCCTCCCCCCGCCGTGGCGGTCGTGGCCCTGCCCGTAGCGAAAGCCGTGGAGAAAGCCAGCCCCGCCGTATAGTTCGTGACGTTTCCGGTCACGAGCCGCAGGGCGGCGTTGTTATACTCCGCCGCGGTGATTTTCGTCCATCCTGTGGGTGCGTTCGTTTGCTGGAAAAGCATCCGGGTCCCGGAAGGGAACAATTTGGCCAGCACGGCGGCGGAGGAAGGGACTTTCGCGCCGTCGTTGGTCAGGGTGGCGGCCATGTCCTTGTCCATGAGGAATCTGGCATAGGCTCCCCATGTCTTGCCGCGATCGGCGCTCTCGCGGGTGAAGACGCGGTGATCGTTCGTCCCCACCGTCCCTTGCCGATACAGGACTTGGCGGACGAACCCGTGGGAACTGGACATGACGTCAACGTAAAAGTTAACCCCTTCGGGCAGGTGCAGGCCGTCGTTGTTGTTCAGCGAATAGCTGCCGGAATCGGCAAGCGTGTCGATGTCCTTTTTGGCTGTGGCGTCGAAGTGGGGGCAGGCCCCGATCTGCCCCCGTCTCGAGGCCAGATCCCCCGTATCGCCGCCGATGGCCAAATCTGTTGTATAGCCATTGATGATGTTCCCGTAGCCGTAGACTCCATTCAGCGTTCCGGGAAGAACGTTCCTGCGGTTACCCGGATCATATATTATCGACTGCCTGAACAGAAATTTTTTTCCTTCACAACGTGAGGCATTAAGAAAAGCGCTTGCAGCGATACCTGAACCAAAAATGATTTCGCTAAAACCTTCAGCAAAAATAAAGCCCTGTGAATAGGAAACTGCTTCTGTGATATCGAATGTCGCACCGCTGAGGATATCCAGAAAGCCTTTTCGATAGGCGTAGGCGAAGCCAACACTCTGTTTCGTTTGCGTTTTGACTGCAGTGATAGCAATAGCGTCAAAACGGAATCTTCCACTGTCGCCAACGCTTACCGCTCCGATTTTGTTATAATATTGTGCGTGGAGCCTCGACTGATACGAGCAGACGACACGATCCACCTCGATATTTCGTAAATATGCTACAGCGCTGTTTTCCGCTGTGATTGTCCCGAATTTCGGCATGTCTGCGGGGGCGGACGTTGCGTTTGCCCCTGCAAGGGTGGTCATGACGACTGCCGCACCGGAAGAGTAGAATTTGTGCAGCGTGAAATCTCCCCATTCTCCGGGGCCGAAATGCAGGTAAAAGGCTCTACCCACTCCCGGCTTCATCATAAGCATTTTATAAATCGCCATGCTTACGGACAGCACAGGCTTATCGGAGGTATAGCCGCTGTTTGTATCCGAACCGTTCTTGGCAACATAGATATGCACGTCGCTGTTCAAAAAGCCGGAGACGGGAAGCCATCCGCCCCATGTCGCGCCGTTGTCGTAACTTGAACGGGACATCTCAAATTTATATGAGTTGCCCGCTGAAGAGCACCGCTGCGTGATGTTGTCGTCCCCCCAATAGATGACGTCCAACAGCATATCCCCGGCAATGGGGAAGTTCAGGGCGGTCGTCGCCTTATAAACGTTGTAGCGCCCCTGCTTGAGGATCGTGTTCGCGTCCACGGAGGTCAGGCTTTTTGCCCTTCCAAGCTGTCCCACCTCGCTGGCCTTGGTGCCGGAAGCGTCGATGATGACGTCGGTGACGAACCCGTCCGTGCGCCCGGTGCCGCCGCGCGCCGTTGAAAGCGTGCCCTTGGTGATATTGGCCGCGTTGTCTGCGCCGAGGTTGGCGCGGGCTGCCGCCGTCGTGGTCGCTCCTGTACCGCCTTTCGCCAGCGGCACGGTATATCCGTCCCTCAACGCTGAGGCTTCGGAGGCCGTAGACGCGTTGCCCGTGATGTCGCCGGGGAGTTTTCCGCTGGCGTCGCGCACGGGGATGGTGTTCGCGGTGGTCCCGGTCGCCGCGTGTTTTCCGTCCACGGTATCCACGTCGTGCATGAGCTTGCCCACCGTTGCCCACGCATTCGAGGCGTATTTCTGTAGCTGCACGCCGCCCGTTACGGATGCGATGCGCTTCACGTTGGCGGGGATGCCGGTGATCCCGGTGAAGTCCATCTTCGCCAGCGCGTCGAGCATCGTTTTGATGGCGGGCACGTCGCTGGCGATCTTGTTGGCGAGCGCGACCGCTCCGCTCCATGAAATAGCCATGAGCCTTCTCCTTGTTTATACGCCGTATGCGGCCCAATCCACCGTACCGGCGGCGCGGTTGCCGTTCTTGTCCTTGACGAAGATGCGGAAGCCCTTGGGGGAATCCACGTCTTCAAATACCGTGTAGGCGGTGAGGTTCTGATCGTTGACCACATTGGGCTTGGGCAGGCTTTCGACGTCGACGAAGCCCACGTTGAAAGGCACCCATTTGCCCGTGAGCATGGGCGTTGCCGATTCGGAGGTCCATCCGGCCCCGTTGTCCGTGGCCTTGACCTCGACCCGCCCGAAGTCCGACTTCCGTTTCACGTCCAGCGAGTAGTTGATGTTCGAGATCGCCGCCATGCCGCCCGTGGCCGTGATGGTGTAGCGGACATAGCGGAACTGCGTGGCGAAGACGACCGTGGCGTTGTCCGAAATGATCCGCCATGTGGCGTTGTCCTGGCTCACCTCGATCTTGCAGGCAAAGGCGGGATTGCCGCCCAACGTGCGGGAGGAGATGGTGACCGAAATCTTGGTGGAAGGCACGAGCTTGCCCACGTCCACGGTTTCGACGTACTGCCCGATGCCGCCGGCCACCAAAGACGCGGGCATCCTGACCCAAAGCTGCGAGTAGCGCTGCACTGTGAGCGCGGGGATGGCCCCCGTGCTGTATTTTGACACCAGCCCTACGGCCCCGTACCAGTTTGAATGCTTGGGCTGTCCGTCCAAGAGTGTGTAGGAAGACGACGAGATCGCCAGCCCATACGGATATGAGGTCCCAACCTTGGCCACGGCCTCGAATCCGTCCACGGCGTCGGTCGTTGTCCCCACATTGCCGTAGTACGCCGTGGCCGGATTGTCCGTCTGCTTCCAGCGCGCATAGACCGATGCATTGCCGCCCATCGGCCCGGTGGCGTCGGACTGGAACATGAGGAACTCGAATGTCCCGTCCGCCTGCCGGAACGATTCCCCGGCATCCCTGAGCATCCAGAGCTGTGAGGCCAGCGTGCCGTCGGCGTTGGCATACTTCCATGCCCGCTCCTTGTCCGGGAACAGCGTCATGCCGTCCGCGCCCACGTCCTGATAAGAGATGCGGCCCCAGAGCGCGCCGTCATAGGACGCCAGCGGCAGCCCGAACGCGGGTTCCAGCCATGTCAGGTAGTTTGCGGCATTCTTGTCCTGCCACGATTCCACGGCCCTGCCCGCGAGCAGCCCTGCCCGGGCGACGTTTTCGGTCCATGTCTCGTCGGGCACGGGGCCGATCATACTGCCGCGCCCATCCAGCACGAAGTTGGCCTTGACGCCGTTAAAGAGCGAATCCTTGTTGTGGTAAAACACGAAGTCCGGCGGCTGGCTGACGGCCATCTTGATGGTGGACAACGCGCCCCGGTTCCCTCCCGCGTCCACGGGGGTGACGCCATAGACATATTCCCCGGACACCGTTTCAAAGGACGAGGCGAACTGCGCGTCGATCCGGCCTATCTCCATCTCGTAGCCGTCCCCGTCGATTTCGGAGAAGACGTACTCGCGGATAGGGAAAAAGACCGTGTCCGGCGCGGTCCAGTACAGCATGACGTTGTTGTCCACGGTGGCGCAGTTCACGAACGCCACCTTGCCCGGCGCGACAACGGTGAAGTCGCAGTCGCCCCAGCCCGAGGCATTGCCCGCGCTGTCCACGGCCCGGACCATGAAATAATGGACGCCCGTGGAGACGGCGGGGACTGTCAGGCAGTCGACGTCCAGCCGCCCATAGTCCTCCTCATGCGTCTCGATCACCCCGTCGTCCCGGGCTTCTTCCCACTGGCGCACCAAGTCCCACGCCACGATAGGGAGCTGGTGCCCCGTCGCGGTCCAGCGTACGGTAATCCCGGCCCCGTCCAGCGCCGCCGTCACCTGCGGCGGTTCGGGCCTGTCCACGGCGATGGAGGCTTCCCCCCATTCCCCGAGGTTCCCCGCCGCGTCCACGGCGCGGACACGGTAGCCGTGCGTCCCCGCCGCCGGGCAGGGGAAACGGTAATATGTGGTCTTTGCGGAGCCGATCTGTTCGCCCTGCACGGTCACGATTTCGTAGCGGTCGATGGGGAATGACGACGCGACCAGCGGCCATGAGATCACGAGGTCGGCCCCGTCGACCCTGATGGAAGGCGCGGCCCTGCCCACGCCGCCAAGCTCGACGGAAGCGTAGATCGTGCTGGACGCAAGCCCCACGGTATCCACGGCCCGCACGCCGAACAGGTACGTTCCCGCCGGGCGGGGCGGCACGGCCTGCGAGGTGACGAGGGACGTGTACGTCTCCCCGGCCCACGGGTCGGTGATCACATAGTGACGGACGGGCCACGACGCCGCGCAGTCCTGCCACGCGAGGTACAGGCCGTCCGTGCGGACTTCGGCCTTGATGACCGGGTTCTCCGGGGCCGTTACGGACAATGTGGCCTGCCCGGTGCCGGACTCGATGCCGTACACGTCCACGGCGACCACCTGCACGGTGACGCCGCCCGCCGCCTTCGGCGCGGGGAGGCTGGCGGACGTGCCCGTGCTCGTGCCGCTCATGGCCCCGCTGATCACATAATGCCGGATGGGGCAGACGGTGGCGCAGTCCTGCCAGACCACCGTGACCGTGCCATCCCCGGCGTTGAGCGCGAGCTTGATTTCAGGCGTCTTCGGCGGAGTGATGGCTACTTCCACGGTTTCGGACACTTCCCCGGCGTTGTTGAAGATGTCCACGGCCTGTACGGTCACGGCGTCGCCCGCCGCGAACGATTGGGGCACGGGGATGATCGCTGTGGCCGTCTGGGAGATGACGGTGACGCCGCCGAGGGTGACGATATACCGCGCCACGGGCCACGTCCGGGCCGCGTCCCGCCACGAGACGGCGATGCCTTCGGTTTGCAGGGACGCGGACGTGATGGCGGGGCGCGCCGGGCCGTTGATCGTGACGCCTCCCTGCGTCGGCGTCTCGGAGACGAGCCCGAGGGTGTCCACGGCTACGACCGAAGCGCGGACGGCCCCGGTGAGGTTGTAGGGCGGGATGGCCAGCGACGTGCCGGACGTGCGCCCGGACAGATCCCCGGACACGACATAATGCGACACGTCCAGCGTATCCACGGCGTCCCACGACACGAGGACACCAAGGGGGGAGGCGATGGACAGCCTCACGTTGGCAACGTCAGGCGGCGGGAGGGTGCGCCCGATGACCTTGTGCGAGGCGTCCAGCGTCGCCCATTGCCCCGTGACGCCCAGCCCCGTCAGGTAACGGCCCTGCACCTTGTACACATCGCCCTCGGCCACGTTGTCGAAGTACACGTCACCGCTGCCGATGGGCACCGCATCGGACAGGCGCGGCTCGTCATCGTCCGCGCCGAGGTGGATGCTGCGGAACTGGACATACTCGACCTGACGCTCAAGGCCGTCCGGGTTCTTCCAGCCCACGCCGATGCGCGGGCGCAGGGAGCCGTTGTCCCACGCGAGGGCGCGCTCGTCGGAGTAAACGTTTCCGAGCGGCACGGACGCGATGACCACGGACGGCAAAAGCTGCGGCTCGGAAATGTCCGAGTCGTAGGCCGGGATCGCCCCGTCGTCCACGTCATAGATTTCCGGGCTGTAGTCGCAGACCGTGATCTTCGCCGTGCCCCCGGCCTCCGGCACGATGCCCTCGACGAGGCATTCATGGCTTTCCCGATCCCGGTAGCCGAACTGGTACAGATCGTCCACGGCGGGCAGGACGCCCGAAAGCGGCACGGCGAACCTCACCGTGTCCGTCTCCACGGATTCCTCCACGGGGGCGATGTCGGCCTTGAGCGTCTGCCCGCGCCGGGACGCCAGCCGGAACCGTATGCTGTACTCCTGCCCCGCCGTGAGCGTTACCGTTTCGGAGAGACGCACCCCGGCCAGCTTCCCGCCGTCCTTGACCAGCCCGGCGACCCACCCGGATCCGAGGCCCCATTTCACAAACGAGTTGGTCACGCGGACGAGATCCCCGTAGGTGACGATCAGGTGCTCCATGCTGGCCATGAACGACAGCCGTTCCCCGCGCAGGATGGCCCACGCCAAGGCCCACCGGACGGCGCGCTGCACGTTCCCCGGCTCGGTGACGCCCTCGAAATACTCCTTCCCCCAGTTCTCGTACCGGGTCGCGTTGGCCGCGCCGTAGCCGTCGGCGTACACGGTGATCGTGTCCTGCTCGAACCCCTTTTCCTTGTTGACGAACGTGGCCCGCACCGCGTGCGGGACGTTGGGCAGCGTCTTGCTCCACTCGAAGGACCATGCGTTGTGCTCCGAAAAGCTGTCCACGACCTCGGTGCGCGGCTCGTCGATAAGCACGCTCCACAACCCGTCGGACAGGATCGGCTTTGCCCGCCCCGCCGCGCAGATTTCCGTCAGCAGGTCGTAGACGCTCATGGCCGAATCGCCGCCCACGACCTTGAAATAGGTGAAGCCCTGCGCCCGGCAGTAGTTGTGCCACCGCTCCAGTTTGGCGATGTTCAGCCGCGCGTCGGGCACGCGGTGGGCCTGCGGCATGGCCGGGCCTTGCAATACGTGGCGGAACAGCGACGCGGGATTGTTCGAGACGCGCGCTACCCATGTCTTCGTCCTGTGATCGTAGTCCGGCACCACGCTTTTGACCGTGGCGTTGACGTCATCCATCGTCCCGTTGAGCTGATCCGTGGCCTGCACCCGCAGTTCCAGCCATGCCAGCGGCTTCCGGGGGTTGAAGGGCCTGCCCCACGTGTACGTCCGCACCCCCTGCCAGATGCAGGTCAGGCCGCGCGTGCTTTTCCAGCCCGCCGCGTCGTCATCGTCGCTCGACGTCAGGCGCACCTCGAACTCGTACTGGCCGCGGGGCAGGTTGAAGGTGAGCTGCCGCGTGAAGGCCGAGCGGGTATTGTTGCGGGTCAAGGAAAACGTCTCGGCCCCGGCGCTCAGGCGCGTGCCCGGCGTGAAGGCCACGGACAGCCCGGATCCGGACGGCGCGCAGCCCTCGACGCTCACCGTGTCGCGCCTGTCCTGCACCTCGACGATGGCGTCCCCCTTCACGCAGACGTAGGCGAGCAGCTCCTCGTTCTCCCCGATGGGGGCCAGCCGCCCGACATACGATATGTTGTCCCACCGCCACTTGTTCCGGCGCATGAGCGCCAGCAGCCGCTCGGTCGGCTCCCCGGCCTTGCGGTCCGTGGCCGTGCCCGCCCGCTTGACGATGCGGCAGGTCCGGTCGAGCGAAAACGTGTACCAGCGGTACAGCTCGATCTCCACGGTTTCGGCCCGCAGCTTCTTCGGCACGCCGTAGGTGGCCAGCCACCAGTCTTCGGGGTCGAGGTTGCCGTCCTCGTCATAGACCAGCGAGGCGTCGATGGCCGGGGAACAGGGCTCCAGCGTGAATGTGGCCGCGTTGACGCGCTTGTGGGCTTCGGTGAAGTTCCCGTTGGGCAGCAGGCGGTAGCGCACCTGAAACGTGGTCGTGGTGTCCATCTTCTTCCCGGCGGACGAACGCCCCCACAGGCCGGAAGGCCAGTAGAACATGAGCTGCGCCTGATCGACGTCGTCGCCCGTCTGGAAGGTGTTGCGGGCGCCGCGTTTCAGCGTGATGCCGAGCTGCTTCTCGTCGGCGTCGCGCGTGTACAGCTTCGGGGACTGGTCGCCGCCGTCGCCCCGGTACACGTTGAACTCCATATGCTGGTATTTCCCAAGCGGCGTATCCCCGTTGCGGATGTCGGAGATTTCCACCGGGCCGTACCCGGCGGTGTACGCGGCGCGCAGGTAGTTGAGCTTTTCCGTGGCCCGCTCGGTGTAAGGCTTGCCGAGGTAGTCCAGCGTCATGCGCCCGATGCCGAGCACCT
>ENA-UOOA01006847-UOOA01006847.1-human-gut-metagenome-genome-assembly--contig:-P61old-NODE-6847-length-10664-cov-8.878688_pt1 | contig 10664 bp, 9 predicted proteins | sample MGYA00242467_ERZ724014 | MGnify/ENA metagenome assembly ERZ724014
GGTTTCCTTTCACACTTTTCTTCCCTCCGAAACTTTTGGCTTGGCAGGTTTTTTGACAGTCTGCTATATTACCCATGCGGCGCATGCGGCGCAAAAAAGCCGAAACTCCGCATTTTCATTTCTTAGATAGTGTACCAAATCCACACCCGATTTTCAATCCTTTCCCGCATTTTTTGCCGGGTACAAAAAAAGTTTTAGCTTATCGATAGAAAAATCGCGATTTCCTTGTAGTTTTTTATTGTTATAAGTCAAAATTCAGAAAAAAATCGCAAAAAAAGTTAGTCTCTGCCTTGCAGGCTTTCTCTATTTATAGTATAATCTGAGTGATACGAGCCCGTCCACCGGCTGCGACCGGATTATTTTACAAAGGGGACCTGTTTCCATGGCAACATTTTACATAAACGGTGCCGAAGTTACCGTCGCCAAAAAGCAGAAGCTGCTGCGCTACCTGCGCGATGAGCTGCATCTCACCTCCGTAAAAGACGGCTGCAGCGAGGGCGCCTGCGGCGCATGCACCGTGCTCATCAATGGCGAGCCCTGCCGCGCCTGCGTTCCGGATACCGAGCGGCTCGACGGCAAGCACATCCTGACGGTCGAGGGTCTTTCCGACTTTGAAAAGGCCGCCTACACCTTCGCCTTCGGCGAGGCTGGCGCCGTGCAGTGCGGCTTCTGCATCCCCGGTATGGTGCTGTGCGCCAAGGCCCTGCTCGACCGCACGCCGGACCCGACGGAGGAGCAGATCCGCTGGGCCATCCGCAACAACTACTGCCGCTGCACCGGCTATGTCAAGATCGTCGAGGCCATCCGTCTGGCCGGGAAGATCCTGCGCGAAAAGAAGATCCCCCTGCCCGCCACGACGGACTGGAAGATCGGCTCCCGTGTCCAGCGTCTGGACGTCGAGGAGAAGGTCCTCGGCACCGGCAAATACCCCGACGATTACTACCCCGAAAAAATGTGCTACGGCTCCGCCGTGCGCAGCAAATATCCGCGCGCCCGCGTGCTGTCCATCGACACGTCCAAGGCGGCCGCGCTGCCCGGCGTTATCTGCGTGCTGACCGCAGCGGATGTGCCGGGCGAGAACATCATCGGGCACATCGTCCACGACTGGGACGTCATGGTCCCCGTCGGCGGCGTCGTCCACTTCCTCGGAGACGCGCTGGCCCTTGTCGCGGCTGAGACGCCGGAGATTCTGGAAAAGGCCAAAAAGCTCGTCAAGGTCGAATATGAGATTCTGCCCGCCGTGCACAACCCAGAGGAGGCGGCCGCGCCCTATGCGCCGCTCGTCCACCGCAAGGGCAACCTGCTGGCGCACAAGCACGTCTCCCGCGGCAATGCCGAGGAGGCCATTGCCCACTCGAAATTTGTCGTGCAGGATCACTTCTCCACCCCGTTCACGGAGCACGCCTTCCTTGAGCCGGAGTGCGCCGTGGCCGTGCCGGACGGAGACGGCATCCGCCTCTACACGACGGACCAGAGCGCCCACACCACGCTGCACGAGGTCACGATGGCCCTCGGCCTGCCGCCCGAGAAGGTCAAGATCCAGAATGCCCTCGTCGGCGGCGGCTTCGGCGGCAAGGAGGACATGACCGTCCAGCCGCTGGCCGCGCTCATCGCCTATAAGACCGGCCGCGCCGTCAAGTGCAAGCTGACGCGCGCCGAGTCCCTGCTCATCCACCCGAAGCGCCATCCCTTCGAGATGGACTTCACGATGGGCGTGGACGAAAACGGTATCATCCAGGGCGTGAAGGCCAAGGTCGTCTCTGACACTGGCGCCTACGCCTCGCTGGGCGGCCCGGTGCTCGAGCGCGCCTGCACGCACGCCGCCGGTCCCTATGCCTACGAAAACTTCGAGATCGACGGCTATGCCTACTATACAAACAATCCGCCTGCCGGTGCGTTCCGCGGCTTTGGCGTCACGCAGACGTGCTTCGCCGTGGAGACGCTGCTGAACCGCGCTGCCGACCTTGTCGGCATCTCCCCGTGGGAGATCCGCTACCGCAACGCCATCCGTCCCGGCGGTGTGCTGCCGAACGGGCAGATCGTCGATGACTCTACCGGCCTTGTGGAGACGCTCCTTGCCGTAAAGGACGAATACGACAACGCCAAGGTCAAGGGCATCGCCTGCGCCATGAAGAATGCCGGCCTCGGCGTCGGCCTGCCGGACTGGGGCCGCTGCAAGCTCATCGTCGAGGGCGATTCCAAGGTCCATATCTATTCCGGCGCTTCGTGCATCGGGCAGGGCCTCGGCACCGTGCTGGTGCAGATGGTCTGCTCAAACACGAACCTCTCCCGCGACGACATCGTCTATGAGCGTTCCAACACCTGGATCGCCCCGGACTCCGGCGACACGTCCGGCTCCCGCCAGACGCTTGTGACCGGCGAGGCCTGCCGCCGCGCCTGCCTGCAGCTCCACGAGGCGCTGGCCGGAAAGTCGCTCAGCGACCTCATCGGGAAAGAATTCTACGGCGAATACCTCGCGAAGACTGACCCGCTCGGCGCGGACGTGCCGAACCCGGTCTCCCACGTCGCCTACGGCTACGCCACGCAGGTCTGCATCCTCGACGAGAAGACCGGCCTCATCCGCAAAATGATAGCCGCGCACGACGTCGGCAAGGCCATCAACCCGCTCTCCTGCGAGGGCCAGATCGAGGGCGGCGTCGTCATGTCCATGGGCTATGCCCTGACGGAGCAGTATCCCATCGACGAAAACTGCCGCCCGACGGCGCGCTTCGGCACGCTCGGCCTGTTCCGTGCCCATCAGGTGCCGGAGATCAAGGCCATTGTCATCGACAAGCCGGGCCTGAACGTGGCCTGCGGCGCGATCGGCATCGGTGAGATCACCTCGATCCCCACCGCACCGGCCATTGCGGACGCCTATTACCGGCTCGACGGCGAGCCGCGCACCAGTCTGCCGCTGACCGGCACGCCCTATGCACGCAAATAACGGGGAGGTTGCATGAGATGAAAGTCAGAAAGAAGTTCCCGTCCAAGGTTGCCTGCGTCCACTGCAACGGCGGCTGCCGCGCCAACCAGAGCCCGGAGGGCTACGATCTTTGCCTCTACGGCTGCACCGGCTGCGGTGCGTGCATGGAGGTCTGCCGCTTCGGCGCGATCTCGCTGAACTCCTACGGCGTGGCCGAGGTCGACGAGAGCCGCTGCATCGGCTGCGGCGCGTGCTATCAGGCCTGCCCGCAGCGCGTCATCCACCTGCGGCTCGAGGACAACCCCATTGTCGTCCTCTGCTCGAACAAGGACGCCCGCTGCCGCGATGTCTGCGCCGTGAGCTGCATCGGCTGCGGTCTGTGCGAGCGCACCTGCCCGGCCGGAGCCATCGTCGTTTCGGAAAACCGCGCCTTTATCTACGCGGATAAGTGCCTCTCCTGCGGCATGTGCGCCATGGCCTGCCCGCGCAATGTCATCCACGACAAGCGCGGCCTGCTGACGCCCCGCCACTGAAGCCCATGCGCGTTCTGATCGATGCGGACGGCTGCCCCGTCGTCCGCGAGACCGTGCGGCAATGCGCCGCCTTCCATGTGCCGTGTCTGCTGTTCTGCGACACGGCGCATGTCTTTTCCATTCCCGGCGTGGAGGTCTTTGTTGCGGACTGCGGGCACGACAGCACGGACTATCTGCTGCTGTCGCACCTGTGCCCCGGCGACGTTGTGATCACGCAGGACTACGGCCTTGCCGCCCTGTGCCTTGCGCGCAGCGCGCAGGCCCTGCATCCGGCGGGCCATGCCTACACAAAGGACAATATCGACGCTCTGCTCACCGTTCGCGCCGAGTCCGCCCGCCTGCGCCGCGGCGGTGTCCGCCTGCACCGTACGGCTGCCCGGAAGCCCGCGCAGGACCACGCCTTTTCCGTCCTGCTCTGCCGCATTCTGTCGGAAAATACCGGGACTTGACGAATCGCCGAAAATGTGGGATAATAACAAGATGACTATGATTCGTCTATCCGACGTCCGTTTTCCGGTGCCGTCCTGCGGCAGAAGGAGTTATTTATGATTGGTTTCTATGATTACACGGTCATTCTGACCTACCTCAGCCTGCTGTCTGCCGTGACCGGCATCGGGCTGGCCGTCGCCCGCCACCCGCTGCTGGCAATCCTCTGTCTGATGTTCAGCGGCCTTTGCGATATGTTTGACGGCCGCGTCGCCCGCACGAAGAAGAACCGCACGGCGGAGCAGAAGGGCTTCGGCATTCAGATTGACTCTCTGTGCGACATCGTTGCCTTCGGCATCCTGCCCGCCGTCATCACGATCGTCGTGTGCGGCTCTGTCTGGTATGCCGTGCTGATTGCGGCGCTCTATGTGCTCGCCGGGCTCATTCGCCTTGCCTATTTCAACGTGACGGAGGAGCTGCGCCAGCAGGAGACGGACGAGTGCCGCAAGACCTACACGGGCCTTCCCATCACCTCAGCCGCGCTCATTTTCCCGTTTTTCTTCTGCTTCCTCGACATTTTCCAGCGTGCCGCGATCCTGCATGGGGCGCTGCTCGTTGTTATGGCGCTGACTGGCGCCAGCTTTGTGATGCCGTTCCATATCCGCAAGCCGCGCTCCAAAGAGCAGTGGGCGCTGCTCGGCATCGGCCTTGTGATCGCCGCAGGCTGCATCTTTGTCTGGGTGCGTTTCCGCATGAGGATCGTGCGATGAAGAGGCTGCTGCTCATTCTGAACCCCTGCTCGGGAAAAAAGCGCGCGAACCGCGCGCTGGCGGAGATCGTCAGCATTTTCAACCGCGGCGGCTACGACGTCACGGTCTATACCACGGCTGCCCGCGGCGACGCAACGCAGGTCGCAGCATCCCGCTGCCGCGAATTCGACTGCGTGGTCTGCGCAGGCGGCGACGGCACATTCAATGAGGTTGTCTCCGGTGTCTATGCGGCCGGAAGCGACACGCCCATCGGCTATATCCCCGCAGGCAGCACGAACGACTTTGCCAGCAGCATGAACCTGTCACGCAACCTGCTGCAGGCCGCGCGCGACATCGTCGAGGGCGAGCCGCACACACTGGACCTCGGCAGCTTCAACGGCCGCTGCTTCTCCTATGTCGCGTCGTTCGGCGCGTTCACCCGCGCATCCTACGCCACGTCGCAGAGCGTAAAAAATGCGCTGGGCCATCTGGCCTATGTGCTCGGCGGCATCAAGGAGCTGCCGTCCATCCGCAGCCGCCATGTGCGCTTTCTGCTCGACCACGAGACCGTGCTCGAGGACGACTATATCTTCGGCGCCATCAGCAACTCCACATCCGTTGCGGGCATTCTGACGCTCTCCCCGGAGATCGTGGACATGAACGACGGCGTGTTCGAGCTGCTGCTCGTGCGCAAGCCGCAGAGCCTGATGGAGCTGAGCGACTGCGTGCTGGCCCTGACGACGCAGGATTACCACACGCCCATGCTGACGTTCACGAGCGCCAGCCATCTGGAGATCGACGCCCCCGCCGACATGGACTGGACGCTTGACGGCGAGCAGGCCAAGGGACAGGCGCACTGCGTCGCAGAGAACCTGCACAATGCTGTGCGAGTCATCGTGAACCCCGCCACCAATCCCAGCGCCGCAGAATAAAACCGGCCCCTGCAACCGTCATGCGATTGCAGGGGCTTTTTTCGGGAGAACGCTATGAAAAATACCACGCTTTGCTATCTGGAGCAGAACGGGAGTTGGCTCCTGCTGCACCGCAACAAAAAGAAAAACGATCCGAATCACGACAAATGGATCGGCATCGGCGGAAAATTTGAGGAAAACGAAAGCCCGGACGACTGCGTCCGCCGCGAATTCCGCGAGGAAACGGGACTGGAGCTGACAAAATACCGCTACTGCGGCATCGTGACCTTCGTCAGCGACTGCTGGGAGGGCGAATACATGCACCTGTTCCACGCCTCGGCCTGCCGCGGAAGCCTGCGGGACTGCGACGAGGGCGAGCTGGCATGGATCCCGGAGGCACAGTTCGCCGCCCTGCCACAGTGGGAGGGGGACCGCATTTTTCTGCGCCTTATGCGGGAGCATGCGCCGTTTTTTTCGCTGAAGCTCCGCTACGAGGGCGACCGGCTGGCAGAAACCGTTCTGAACGGCCGCCCGATGGATTGACACCCACATCCTGTTATGCTATAATCAACTTGCATTCTTTGCAAAGAAGAAAGGAAGAAAATCATGAAACATGTAAAGTCTCTCGCACTGTGCCTGCTGGCGCTGGCCCTTGTCCTTGCGCTCGCCGGCTGCGGCGGCGGCAAGTCCGACCTGCCCGGTACCTACAAGATCGATCTCGATCTGGCCCCTGCCCTGAACTCCGCCATGACCCAGCTCGGCCTTGCCGAAGAGGATCTGGCCGACCTGACCCTGCCCGTTCCCTACACTCTGACGCTGGGCGAAGACGGCACCTATTCCATGCAGGCCGACAAGGAAGCCACCGTTACCGCGCTGCACACCTATCTGCAGGGCTGCGGCTCCGCCATTGAGGCGGCGCTCTACAAGACCGCCGAGGAATCCGGACTGTCCCGTGAGGACTTCGACGCTGCCTTCGAGCAGAGCACCGGCTCCAGCGTTTCGGACTATGTCGCCGAACAGATCAGCCAGCTCGACGAAGAGTCCCTGCTGAGCTCTCTGGAAGAGGACGAGGAGTCCGGCGTCTATAAGGCAGCTGACGGCAAGCTCTATTTTGAGGAGCAGGAAGCCGACTTCTCCGAAGAGGACTATGTTTCCTACACGCTCGAGGGCGGCAAGCTGACCTTCACGTCCGTCACGGGCGACGCAATGGACCTGCAGTCTCTCAGCGAGATGCTGGGCGATCTGTTCCCCATGGTCTTCACGAAGCAGTAAAACCCACATAAAACGGCCGGAGCGCTGAGCGCTCCGGCCAATTAACTGTTTGGAAAGCCCTTTGGGCTTTCCAAACAAAGGGACTACAGTCCGCTGCGCGCACGATCGTCCGCCTTTGCCGGACGATCCGCACACTGGCGGACTGCGCAGTATTTTCTCCGACATACACGCCGCCGGAGAAAATGATCCGATTTGATTCGCCGCCTGCGGGCGGCGAACTCTGCGAGGCTTTTTTGACACACCGTCGGCTGGAGGAATACATACTCCGGCCGTTTTTTTCTGTCAGACCCGCGCAGGGACGCCCGCGTGGACGCTGTAGGAAGTCACATTCCGGATGGTCTCGCCGTCGATCTGCAGCGCACAGGGACGGTCAAAGCGCACCTCGATGTCATGACCCGTCAGGATCTCGACCATTTCCGTGTGCTTCACATGGCCGCCCTTGAAAATGGACGGGAATACCGCCAGCGTCTTGATCTTGCCGCTGCCGTGCATGACGCACACGCTGACCTTGCCCTCAGCATTGCCGCGATGCTGGTCCGGCGTGACCATCATGCCGCCGCCGTAAAAGCGGCCGTTCATCGTCGGCGCGAGCCAGACGCGGCGATAGCGCTTCGTCTTGCCATCGACCGTGACCTCGGCGTTAGCCGCGTGGAAGTGAAACAGCAGGCCCTTGATGGCGATGGCCGTATAATTCACGGGCTTGTCGGACTTGCCGCGCAGAGCGTCGCCGACCTCGCAGCAGTAGCCGTCAATGCCGTAGCCGATGCCGTTGAGGAAGCGCCAGTGCTTTCCGTTCACCGTGACCGTGGGCAGATCGCGCAGATACTGCGCCACAGGGACCGGGTCCGCACCCTTCTCGAGGCCAAGGTCATGCAGGAAGTCGTTTCCGCTGCCGGTGGCGAAATAATAGAGCTGCTCCGGGAGGGCCATGCCGTTCGTGTCGTTGAGAAAGCGGTTCAGCGTGCCGTCGCCGCCCGCGATGATAAGGGACGCATCCGCCGGGAGCGTGCCGAGCCAGGCCGCATAGTCGCTGATCGTTGTCATATCGGTATAGGAAAACGTCTCCTCCGGGAAGCGCGCGTCCAGAGCGCGTGCCTGCTGCGCACCGCTGCCGTTTCCGGCCTGCGGATTAAAAAGCACATATTGCATACCGTTCTCTCTCCTTTTGGCATTTTTCATTATTATATCGGAGAAATTTCGGCAAATCAACGGTCACTTTCGACAGAATGTAACAGAAGCGTACGCTTCGGCCTCCAGCAGAAGCGGCTCCGCGCGCGGGCCGAGCGCTGCAGTGAGATAACCGAGCTCGTCCGAAATGGCCTGCCCGTGCATCACATGCCACGCCCCGGCATCGCTGCCGAGGCCGATGCGGCCGCCGTGCGCGGCGACAAAGCGGACGGCCTCCTGCTGCTGGGCGAGCAGGCGCTTCAGCACGGCGTCGGGATAGCGCCCGCTGCCGATCAGGTTCCCGATGGTCGAGAGCGTCGGCACCCACAGCGTGCGCTGCTGCGCCATGCGGAGCAGCACGCTCTCGGAAAGGTAGGCTCCATGCTCGATGGAGTCCACGCCCGCCTGCAGGGCCGCCGTAACGGCGCGGTCGCCGTTTGCATGCGCCATAACGGCAAATCCGGCCGCGTGGGCCAGCTCGATCATCCGGCGGATGTCCTGCGGCTCCGGGCCCGGCTCCGTCAGGACGCCGAAGTGGTCAAAATCGATGAGGCCGGAGATCATGAGCTTGATGAAGTCCGCCCGCTTCTCCCCTGCCTCGTCCAGCAGGGCGCGGTATTCGTCCTCCGTGTCGAAGCCGCGGCCGATGAAGGCCCCATAGTGCCCGCGGCGGTAGATGGGAAAGGCTGGACTGCGGTAATCGATGCCGTATTCCCCCGCCAGCTCCCGCGCCCGCAGGCTGACGTCCCAGGCGTCCCCACCGTCGCGCAGGAGGCAGACCCCGCGCGCCTGATAATCAGACAGCCGCGCGCGGACGAGGCCGTCAAGCGGATGCTCCTTCTGCGCGTCGATGGCGGCGCGGTAATACACGCCGTCGAGGATCATATGGATATGCAGATCGCCGAACATGGTTTTCCCTCCCGAAATATCGGTGGGGCTGCCGTTAACAGCAGCCCCACCCGGAATATTGGAACTTTGGGCACAGAAGCACGTCTTACAGGTGCAGCACGCGTTCCTTGATCTCCTGCGTTCTGCCCTGATTCCAGAACTGCGTGCCGATGTAGCCGCAGGTGCGGCGGGCGACATTCATCTTGCTCTGGTCGGTGTTGCCGCAGTTCGGGCAGGTCCAGACGAGCTTGCCATCCGTGTCCTCCAACACCTCGATCTCGCCGTCGTAGCCACAGACCTGGCAATAGTCGGACTTCGTGTTCAGCTCGGCATACATGATGTTGTCGTAGATAAACTTCATGACCTCGAGCACGGCGTCGATGTTGTTCTGCATATCCGGCACCTCGACATAGCTGATGGCGCCGCCGGGCGAAAGGGCCTGGAACTGCGACTCAAAGGCCAGCTTGTCGAAGGCGTTGATCTTCTCCGTCACATGGATGTGATAGGAGTTCGTGATATAGCTCTTGTCCGTCACGCCGGGGACGATGCCAAAGCGCTTCTGCAGGCACTTGGCAAATTTGTAGGTCGTGGATTCCAGCGGCGTGCCGTAGAGGCTGAAGTCGATGTGCGTCTCCACGCGCCACTTGGCGCAGGCCGCGTTCAGATAGCGCATAACATCCAGCGCAAACGGCGTCGCCGAGGGATCGGTGTGGGACTTGCCCGTCATATACTTCACGCACTCATACAGGCCCGCATAGCCGAGCGAGATGGTCGAATAGCCGTTGTAGAGCAGCTTGTCGATGGGCTCGCCCTTCGGCAGGCGCGCCAGCGCGCCATACTGCCACAGGATGGGGGCCGCGTCGGACAGCGTGCCCTTCAGGCGCTCGTGGCGGCACATCAGTGCGCGGTAGCACAAATCCAGCCGCTCGTCGAAAAATTTCCAGAACTTGTCCATTTCCTTGCCGGAGGACAGCGCCACATCGACAAGGTTCAGCGTCACGACGCCCTGGTTGAAGCGGCCGTAATACTTCGGCTTGCCCGGCTCATAGTTCCCGGCATTGGCCACATTGTCCCAGCCGTTGCCGGAGGAATCCGGCGTCAGGAAGCTGCGGCAGCCCATGCAGGTGTAGACATCGCCGTTGCCCGGCGTCTCGCCCTTCGAGAGCTTGAGCTCGCGCATTTTCTTCTCGGAGATATAGTCCGGCACCATGCGGCGCGCCGTGCACTCCGCAGCCAGCCGCGTCAGGTAGAAATACTTCGAATCCTCGTGGATGTTGTCCTCCTCGAGCACATAGATGAGCTTCGGGAAGGCCGGGGTGATCCACACGCCCTTCTCATTCTTCACGCCCTGATAGCGCTGACGGAGCGTCTCCTCGATGATGATGGCAAGATCGTGCTTCTCCTGCGGATTACGTGCCTCGCCGAGGTACATGAACACCGTGATGAACGGCGCCTGGCCGTTCGTTGTCATGAGCGTGACGACCTGATACTGGATGGTCTGCACGCCGCGCTTGATCTCCTCGCGCAGGCGCTCCTCGACGATCTTGGAAATACGCTCCTCCGCGGCCTCGGCCCCGAGCTCACGGATCTCGCGCACCACACTCTCGCGGATCTTCCGGCGGCTGACGTCCACGAACGGGGCCAGATGCGTCAGAGAGATGGACTGACCGCCATACTGGTTCGAGGCGATCTGCGCGATGATCTGCGTGGCGATGTTGCAGGCCGTGGAGAAGGAATGCGGCTTTTCGATGAGCGTGCCGGAGATGACCGTGCCGTTCTGCAGCATGTCCTCGAG
>ENA-UOOA01006856-UOOA01006856.1-human-gut-metagenome-genome-assembly--contig:-P61old-NODE-6856-length-10651-cov-4.568800_pt1 | contig 10651 bp, 5 predicted proteins | sample MGYA00242467_ERZ724014 | MGnify/ENA metagenome assembly ERZ724014
TAAAATATTAACAATATTATTATAACGTGTAAACGGGGCGATGTCAAGGAATAGCAGAAATTTGCACTAAAAATTGCGCGGAACGCGCACGATTTTGGAGCATATGTTTTCTGCGGGAATAAATTTCATAAAAATCGGCTCCGGTATTGCAATCCAATTGTGCATTTGCTATAATAACAGTAAAGTAGGGTATTTTTACCCAAATTCAGAGAGGTACTTTCTTATGAATAAGAAAATTCTGTCTGCAATTCTTGCGTGCGCGATGCTTTTTGCGGCATCTCCCGCCGTTATCGCGGAGGACTCCGGACTTGCGCTTAAGGCGGAATCACACCTGAAGCTCGACCGCGAGACGGGCTACATGCACGGTATCGACGGTATCTCCACGGTCGCAGAGCTTGCGAAGAATTTTGAGAGCCCGATCACCGTCAAATCGGCATCCGGAGAGTCAAAGGCGGACGACAAGCTCGTTGCCTGCGACGATGTTATATCGAGCGGAAACGATTCTCTGAAGGCGCTCATCTACGGTGACGTTAACCGCGACGGCAAGGTCAGCATCGGCGACGCAATCGATGTTCTGAAGATCATTGCCGGATGGGATACGACCGTAAACAAGGATGCAGCCGACGTCGAGAAGGACGGCAAGGTCAACGTTTCCGACGCGATCAAGCTGCTCAAGTACGTCGCCAATTGGAGCGGTATCTCGCTCGGCAACGTCCGCATGGTGCTTGATAACTCGAAGCAGACCGCTCCGTCCGAGGACAGTCGGATCAATATGTACTTCGCATCGATGATGAAGAAGATCGCACGCGAAAACACCACGCCCACCGGCAATAACGCGTTCAAGATGAGCCTTGCGCGAAACGAGTCCGAGTCGTGCCAGGTGATCCTTGCGGCATCGGAGGATAAAGAGGGGCTTTCGGCGGAGATATCCGATTTCGAGTACGAGTACGGCGGCCATTCCCTTAAAGCTCATCTGAACTGGGAGCACTACTATAAAATATACGTCACAGACAAGGTGTCGGGAATGAAGCGCGAGCAACTGAACGACCTGCTCCTCGCCGGAGAGGGATATTATCCCGAAGCCCTGCCCGAGATGGCGGAAACGTTTGAGCTTGCGGCGAATAAGTCTCAGGGTATACAGATCACCGCCACGGCGGATAAGGATTCGCCTGCCGGAATGTACCGCGCGGCGCTTAATATCAAAAACGCAGCGGGCGATGTAGTCAAGACCGCATACGTCTATGCGTATGTCTGGGATTTCACCCTCCCCGATACTCCGTACAGCGCGTCCGCGTTCAGCCTGTGCAGATACGATCTTTATGCCTATACAAGAGAATACGACAACCTTGATTTGTATAAAGAATTCTACGATTTTCTGCTCGACTACAATCTTTCGGCGTACAATCTGCCGTATGATGTCACAACTCCCGAGGGAGAGGCGTATATGAACGATCCGCGCGTGTCCGCGTTTGTCATATCCGGCATGGAGGAGGCGTATGCCGGCGAGATGCACCACAGCGACGAGTATATCGTCGAGGCTTACAACAAGATCATAAATAATCCGGAGTGGGCGAAAAAGGGATACTTCTACTATACGGATGAGCCTTACGAGACCGGACTCTATAACGTCAAGACAAGATGGGAGTACCTCCGCGATCTGCTCGGCACCGACAATTTCCGCAATCTTACGCCGCTTGCGTCAAATACGTCATACCCCGACAAGGAATGCCAGCGCAACGGCATTGACCCCGTCGAGTATATAAAACCGTATATCAACCTGTGGTGCCCGCAGTCTGGTGCGTTCCTTGATTACGCCGACGGCGGCAAATGGAGCTCGGCGCGAAGCGTGCAGGATTACGGCAATTTCAGTACGCGATCAAAGGAGTTCCGCGACCGCGGCGACGAGATGTGGTGGTACGTCTGCTGCGCCCCCGAGTTCCCGTATGCAAATCTGTTCTTCTGGTATCAGGGCATCGTGATCCGCGATCTTCTGTGGCAGCAGTATATGTGCGATATTGACGGACTCCTCTACTACGGAACCTCCGTCGGTTGGGATAAGGTCTCCTCCCGCAGATATGACTCGGAGAACGGCGACGGTCTGCTTCTCTACTACGGTCAACTCTACGGACAGAGAGGACCCGTCGCATCGTGGAGACTCGTGCAGCTCCGCGACGCGTTTGACGACTTCGATTACCTCCGCATGGCAGAGGAGCTTTGCGGCAGAGAGACGGTCATGAAGGTCGTCGGCAGAGTGACCACGAATCTTCTCAAATTCACAGAGGACGTGAACGTTCTCGAGGCGTGCCGCGCCGAGATCGCCGAAATGATCGTTGCGGCACAGGCAAAATAAGAACTCCGTGTTGCGTAGATTTTAACAATTTTTATTTGCAAACGTTTCTTTCATAATCCTCTTGCACTTTTCGTCCCGCTTTGTTATAATGACTACAAGGCGGGGCGATTTTGCCCCAATACATTTTCTGAAAGGTACAAAAGTCATGGCAAAAAAAATATTGTCCGGCATACTTGTGTGTGCAATGCTGCTTTGTGCGGCAACGGCATCGTTTGCTGACAGCGTTCCCGGCTTTGATATTGACGCAGGGGATGATAGCGGCGATACCGGCGGCGACGGAACCGGACTTGCGCTTAAGGCGGAATCACACCTAAAGCTCGACCGCGAGACGGGCTACGTGGACGGGATCGACGGTATCCCCACGGTCGCAGAGCTTGCGAAGAATTTTGAGGGTCCGATCACCGTCAAATCGGCATCCGGAGAGTCAAAGGCGGACGACAAGCTCGTTGCCTGCGACGATGTTATATCGAGCGGAAACGATTCTCTGAAGGCGCTCATCTACGGTGACGTTAACCGCGACGGCAAGGTCAGCATCGGCGACGCAATCGATGTTCTGAAGATCATTGCCGGATGGGATACGACCGTAAACAAGGATGCAGCCGACGTCGAGAAGGACGGCAAGGTCAACGTTTCCGACGCGATCAAGCTGCTCAAGTACGTCGCCAATTGGAGCGGTATCTCGCTCGGCAACGTCCGCATGGTTCCCGATTATTCAAAGCAGATCGCTCCCGCAGAGGATCGCGATATCGAGATCTCGTTCGCGATGATGATGAAGTCGATCGACCGCGCTCAGACAAAGAACATCGGTGATCCTGCGTTCAAGATGAGCCTTGCCCGCAACGAGTACGAGTCGTGCCAGGCGATCCTCGTCTCTTCCGCCGCAAAGGAAGGGCTTTCGGCTGAGCTTTCCGATTTTGAGTACGAGTACGGCGGAGCTACCCTCAAGGGTCAGCTTAACTGGGCTGTCTATTACGATTACTACAAGTTCTACGATCTCAAGAGCGCAAACGTAGATAACCATGGCGGCGATGCGTTCCCCGAGGCTATGCTGAAGATGGCGTCTTCGTTCGAGCTCACTGCAAATAAGTCGCAGTGTATCCAGGTCACGGCAAAATCCGAGAAGGATTCGCCTGCCGGAATGTACCGCGCAACGCTGAATATCAAAAACGCAGCCGGTGAGGTAGTCAAGACCGCATACGTCTACGCGTATGTTTGGGATTTCACCCTTCCCGATACTCCGTACAGCGCATCGCTGATCGGTCTGTCTGCGTACACGCTCTACTCGACGACGAAGAAGTATTACGACAATACCATGTATCAGGAGTATTACGAGTTCCTGCTCGAGCACAACCTTTCCGCATACCTTCTTCCCGATATGCTCAATACCGAGCTTGGTGAGCAGTACATGAGCGACCCCCGCGTCACTGCGTTTGTCATCGCGGGAATGTCTGACAAGTACGGCGCAATGATGAGCCGCGACGATGAGTATATCGCAGAGGTATATCCGAAGGTCGCAGCAAATCCCGAGTGGAAGAAAAAAGGCCTGTTCTATATGACGGATGAGCCGTGGGGCGCTAACCTCGAAGATGTAAAGAACGGTTACGAGCGTATCAAGCGCGTTACCGGAACGGACGACTTCCGTAACATGACTCCCTTCGGATTCAGCTGGTACGGTGAGCGTCAAAACCTGATCGATTCATTCGAGTACATGAAGCCGTATATCAATGTCTGGTGTCCTATTTCGTCGGCGTATACCGATTGGGAAAAGGGTAATTTGCTTACCCGTAAAATGCTGAATTATGGTATGGGAAGTTACCAGTGGGGCGACGGATATGCAAATCAGAAGCTCGGACCGTTTGTGGATCGCATGAATGAAATGCGCGAAAGAGGAGACGAGGCATGGTGGTACATCTGCATCGGTCCTTGGTATCCGATGCCGAATATCTTTGCAAGCTATGACGGAGCTCCGATCCATGACGTAATGTGGCAGCAGTTTCTCTACGATATTGACGGATTCCTGTATTATTCAACTCAGAATCATTGGGATACAGTCAACAGATACCGCTTTAATATCGGTGACGGCGACGGAACGCTTCTCTATGCGGGCGAAATGCTCGGTTCCGAGGGACCCGTTGCATCGTGGAGACTTGTACAGCTCCGTGACGCATTCGACGAGTTCGACTATATGCGTATGGCTGAAGAGCTGTGCGGCAGAGACGCGGTTCTCGAGGTCGTATATAAGGTTACGACCGGCATGACCGAGTTCACCGAGGATCCCATGGTGATCGACGCTTGCCGTACAGAGCTTGCTCAGATGATAATTGACGCACAGGCAAATATGTCCTGAAAACGTTGAAGAAGACTGATCTCTCGGTCTTTTCATAAACCTCCTAAAGAAGGAGCCGGTTCGCCGTCGCGCGCCGGCTACTCTAGTTGATTGAGGAGTCCGTAATGCCGAAGATCATCGCAGGATAAAGCTTAAAAAATACATTTTTCTCCTTGCGGGATGAAGATAAATAGGTTATAATAATATAAAAGTTCAGAACAAACGCTCCTGTCCGACACGGATTGGGGCTTTTGGCTGTTTCAGGTACACGGCGAAAGGATCTTTTACACATGGCTGACATATTCGAGTTGTTCCGTAAAATTGCAAAAAAGGACGACGACGCGCTCGGCGCACCCGAGTATATTATTGCAGGCCTCGGCAATCCCGGGGCAAAATACGCCGCGACCCGCCACAACGCGGGCTTTATGGCGATGGATTATCTGTCGGAGAAGATCGGAGCGGACGTCTCAAAGCTGCGCTTCAAAGCGCTTACCGCGATCACTTCGATCGAAGGACACAAGGTGCTGCTCATGAAACCGCAGACGTTTATGAATCTCTCCGGAGACAGCGTGCGCGAGGCGGCGGACTTTTACAACATCCCGCCGGAGCGGGTGATCGTGATCTCCGACGACGTCAGCCTCCCCGTAGGCCGTGTCCGCGTCCGCGGGAAAGGCTCGTCCGGCGGACAGAAGGGGCTTGAGAACATCATCCTCCGCATGGATTCCGAGAATATACCGCGCGTGCGGATCGGCGTTGGAGCACGCCCCGCTGAGTACGATATGAAGGACTGGGTGCTCGGGAAGATCCCGGAGTCCGACCGCGAGCCGTTCTTCGCGTCGCTCGGATTCGCATACGATGCAATACCGCTCATCCTTGCCGGCGACATCGACGGCGCGATGGGCAAAACCAACGGCAGAAATGCCGCAAACGGCTAAGCTCGGGGGAATTATGCCAAACGATAACTCAAGTATGAATTTCATCTGTGACCTCATTCGCGGCAGCGCCGATATGAAGGAGCTTGCGTCTACGCTCGCTTTGGGCAAGCCCGCCGCAGTTTCGGGAGTCACCGAATCGGCTGTGCCGGCGTTTCTCTCCGTCCTCACCGATCTTGCGGGACGCGACGGATCGCCGATAATCGTTGTCAAGGACGACCGCGGCGCTAGACGCGCAAAAGCGGCGCTCGACGCTGTCGGAACTGCGTGCGAGATATATCCCGCAAAGGACTACAATTTCAATAATATTACCGCATCACGCGAGTTTGAGCACGAGCGCATACGCATCCTCTCCGCGCTCGCCGGCGGCAAAAGCTTCGCCGTGATCACAACGCCGCCTGCAATATTGCAGCCCGTCGTGCCGAAAGACACCCTGCTCGCGGGCGAGCTTTTCCTCGAAATATCGTCCGAGATACCGATGAGCGATGCCGTGGCAATACTCGAATCGGGCGGCTATACGCGCGCCGATTTCATTGAGGGAGTCGGTCAGTACGCAGTGCGCGGCGGAATCCTTGATGTGTATTCGCCATCGGGCGCGTATCGCGCGGAGTTCTTCGGCGACGAGATAGACCGACTCGGCGAGATCGATCCTGCGACGCAGCGCCTTACGGATGAGGCGGTGACGTCCGTCGTGATCTCGCCCGCGCGGGAGATCGTTTGCACGAAGGCTGACACCGATCGTGTGATCGCTGCGGTGAAGAAGCAGCTTCGCGCCGCCGCGGGTACGACCGCCGAGGATATGCTGAAATCCGAGATCGCCGCGCTCGAGCTTGGGGATGCGCCGTTCCTCGATAAATATATCCCGTGGATCCTCACCGAGCACGAGACCCTGCTCGACTACACGTCCGGCGGCGTCGTGCTTGAGGATACGGTTCGCCTGATCGAGCGCGCGGATGCGTCGCAGAACCTCATAGCCCAGAGTATTACGGCGATGATCGAGTCCGGCGAGATCGGTCAGATTCCGAAGGGCGTGCCGTATATGCTCAAGTGGAGCGATTTCTGGAACCTACTCTCCGGCAGACGGGTCGTTTCGCTTGACGCCTTCGGCTCAAGACAGGTGAGCGCCAAGGGCGGCGAGTTCGGATTTTCCACAAGGCATATCACTCCGTTCGGCGGCGATGCCGCAAGACTTCGCGAGGAGCTTGCGGTCTATTCCGCACGCGGGATCAAGTGCATGGTCGTCACCTCGAGCGAAAAAGAGAGCGCCGAGCTTTCGGCAATGCTTTCGGACGAGGGCTATTCCGTTACGCGCGACCCGAACGTTTTTGCCGAAGCGAGCTTTGCGAAGCCGCCGGTCCTGTTCTGTGAAATGGATATCGAGGCGGGGTTTGAGCTTGTGTTTGCGCGCTTCGCGGTTCTGCCGTTTTCTGCAAAGATGCAGAAGCGCCGCGCCACCGTCCGCCGCCGTGAATCCAAGGTGAAACAAGGCTCGCGTGAGCGGCTGATGTCGTTCACCGATCTCTCCCCCGGCGATTTCGTCGTGCATACAGTCTACGGTATCGGCCAGTTCATGGGCATCGAGACGCTCGAGGCGGCAGGAAGCGTGCGCGACTACGTGCACATAAAGTACGCCGGTACGGATAAGCTGTTCCTGCCGGTCGATCAGATCGAGCTTCTTTCAAAATATATAGGCGCAGGCTCCGATGACGGCACGGTAAAGCTGTCGAAAATGGGCGGCGCAGACTGGAACCGCGCAAAGTCGAAGGCGAAAGCCGCGGCAAAGGATATGGCGGCGGAGCTTATCGACCTGTACGCGCGGCGCAGACGGACAAAGGGTATCGCCTTTGACCCCGATGACGATATGTCGAGCGAGTTTGCGGATGCGTTCATCTACGAGGAAACGGACGGACAGCTCACGGCGGTCGAGGATATCTCCCGCGATATGGAGGCGGAATGGCCGATGGACCGACTGCTCTGCGGCGATGTCGGCTACGGCAAGACCGAGGTCGCGCTGAGAGCGGCGTTCAAGGCCGTGCGCAGCGGGTATCAGGTCGCGATCCTTGTCCCAACGACGATACTCGCGTTCCAGCATTATCAGACGATACTCAGCCGTATGCGCGGATTTCCCGTCAAGGTCGATATGGTCTCGAGATTCCGCACAAAGAGCGAGCAGGAGGCTTCCCTCCGCGCACTCAGACGCGGCGAGACCGACATAATCGTCGGAACGCACCGCCTTATCTCGGCTGACGTGCAGTTCTATAAGCTCGGACTTCTCATAATCGACGAAGAGCAGCGTTTCGGCGTTGCGCAGAAGGAGAAGATAAAAAAAGCACATCCGGGCGTTGATGTGCTTACGCTGTCTGCAACGCCTATCCCGCGCACACTCAATATGGCGATGGGACAGCTGCTCGACATGAGCATCCTCGAGGAGGCGCCGGGAATGCGCAGCCCGGTGCAGACATACGTGATGGAGTATGACCGCGCGGTTATCGCCGAGGCGCTCAGACGCGAGCTGCGGCGCGGCGGGCAGGCATTCTACCTGCATAACAGGGTGGAGTCGGTGTACTCCGTCGCGGCAAGGCTGCGAGAGGATCTCCCAGATGCACGCATTGCGGTCGGCCACGGCAAGATGGAGCGCGAGGAGCTTGAGGACATCTGGGAGGAGCTTGTGCGCGGCGAGATTGACATTCTCGTCTCGACGACCATAATCGAGACGGGCGTTGACGTGCCGAATGCGAATACGCTTATAATCGACGACGCCGACAGGTACGGGCTGTCACAGCTTCATCAGCTTCGCGGACGTGTCGGACGGAGCGCGCGCCGCGCATACGCCTACTTTACGTATAAGCCGATGAAAAATCTTTCAGAGGTCGCCGAGAGACGCCTCGGCGCGATCAAGGAATACGCGGAGTTCGGCGCCGGCTTCAAGATAGCCATGCGCGACCTCGAAATCCGCGGTGCGGGCAATATGCTCGGCGCGGAGCAGCACGGACACCTCGACGCGGTCGGATACGATATGTATATAAAGCTGCTCGAGGAGGCGGTGCTTGAGGAACAGGGCGGCGTAAAGGAGGAGCGGCCGGAATGCGCGGCGGATATCGACGCCGACGCGTACCTGCCGAAGTCGTATATTACGGCACCGCACCTCAGAATGGAGATGTACAAGAAGATCGCGCGGATCGAGTGCGACGCGGACTATATGGACATCACGGACGAGATGTGCGACCGCTTCGGCGAGATGCCGCCGGCGGCTGAGAATCTGTGCAGGATCGCGGTGATCCGTGCGATGGCGGCATCGCTCGGAATATCGCAGATACGCGGCAGCGGCAGCGAGGTGCAGATGACGCTGCGGACGCTCGATCCCGCCGCTTGGATCGCCGCAGAGAAGGAGTACCCGCGCGGGTATCTCCGCATGATCCCCGGCAAAAATCCCGTGGCGCACCTGAGACTCCAGAAAGGCGAGAGGGCGATTGACGGGGCAGAGGGGATCGTGCGCTGCCTTGACCGCGTGACGCGCGAGCTTGCCAAAAAGGCTGAGCCGTAATATGCCGCCATCATGCGGCTTTTCCCTGAAAAAAGATCAGGCGCAGTACCCCAAACCCGGGATACTGCGCCTCGTTTATTTTACTGATATCGGTTTACTTCAGATAAACCTTGCGACCCGTCTCGGCGGACTCAAATCCTGCCATGATGACGCGGAGAAGAGCACGCATCTGATCGTGAGTTACGAACTGCTCGGCTTTGCCGTCGATAGCATCGCAGATGTTGCGGTAGTAATCGTGAACATCGGATACCGGACGCGGTGCGTCGTATTCGTCAACGGTCACGCTGTCGCGCGGAGCCATCGTCTTGGTAAGTCCTGCCGCGGTCTGTACGGGAAGCACGTCGCTCTCGTGCCAGTACTTGCACTTTACAACGTGTGCATTCTCGCGCCAGTCGCGGATCATAGCGGTTCCGCGATGAAGTTGTATGTTGCAACCTCAACAAGTGCGCGCTGACCGTTCTCGAACTCGATGTTCATGTAAAAGCCGTCGTCAACTTCAAAGTTGGTCGTGTGCTCAAAACGGCAGTCAACAGCCTTAACGGTGTCAAAGCCGAAGATCATCAGCATCTGATCGATCAGGTGAATACCCCAGTCGTACAGCATACCGCCTCCGTGGATCTTTTCGCCTCTCCAGTCGGAGGGGATGCCGCGCGAGCCGTGAATACGGGACTCGATGTTTATAACATCTCCGATCTCGCCGCTGTCGTGCAGCGCCTTCATTGCCAGGTAGTCAACATCCCAGCGTCTGTTCTGGTGAACGCTGAAGATCTTGCCGGACTTGTCGGATGCCGCGATCATGCGCTCGAGCGATTCCATCGAGAGCGTGACCGGCTTCTCGCAGATAACATTCTTTCCGCCCTCAAGCAGACGGATGACCGTCTCCTCGTGGGAGTCATTCGGGATAGCAACGGTGACAAGCTCAACGGATTTGTCCGCGATAAGCTCGTCAAGAGAAGCGTAGGAGTGGATGCCTCTTGACTCGGCAAGCTCTCCGCGCTCTTTTTTAATATCGTAAATTCCGGCGAGCGAGACAACGTCACTGTTCTTGATGTGCTCGGTGTGCCATCCGCCCATACCGCCGTAACCGACTACAGCCGCATTCTTTTTCATAAAAACCTCCGCGCCGCAGATTCGCGGCAAAGAAAACATATTCATTAATAAATTATAACATCTTTTGAGGGGTTGTCAATAAGTTTCGGCGGAGTTTTTCGGGGAATCGGCGATTTTTTTGCCCGACTTTTAACCGTAGCCGCCAAGTGCGAGGATTTTTGCGCCGAATGCCCGCAGCACGGGATAAAAAATGGGTAAAATTTTTTTGAAGGGGTTGACAAATCAAATGCGCGAGGTTATACTGTATGTAAGTAACAGTATGTTGCGGCTTTTATAATAAAAGGAAATAGGAGATTGAAAAATGAAAAAGATACTTGCGATGCTTATGGCAGTAGTATGCGTGTTCAGTATGTTTGCTGTGTCCGCCTCTGCTTTGACTAAATCGGATC
>ENA-UOOA01006859-UOOA01006859.1-human-gut-metagenome-genome-assembly--contig:-P61old-NODE-6859-length-10645-cov-51.323890_pt1 | contig 10645 bp, 8 predicted proteins | sample MGYA00242467_ERZ724014 | MGnify/ENA metagenome assembly ERZ724014
GTGCACCAAGAAAAGCCGCAACGAATGTTGCGGCTTTTTTGTCGCACCATTCCCTTTGGGACGGACTCGCACTTCGCGCAAGCGCTCGTGTTCGTCTCGCGGGGACTGGTCGCTAAATTCAGTCCGCAGGACTGAATTCTTAACGCGCCCACTGATGGTGCACCAAAGAATGCCTTACACGAAAGTGTAGGGCGTTTTTTTATTGCTCTATTTTAAGAAGGCACGATCTGGTGCAGCGTCGGAGATACTCGAAAAGGGCGGCGGCACGCAGTGCCGTAAGGAACGCCACAGCGCGGCGTTCCTTAGCCCGCGGGAGAGTCCCCGGGAATGTGGCGGGTGTGGAAAGGCGAGGCGATGGGGAGAGGCAGGGCCTTGAAATAAAAAAGTGCAAGTTTGCAAGAGTGTTTATGGCAACAATAAGTTTGATGGTAGTTTGTTGCGAAATTTTTAGCATAGAGGAAAATTGGGGTAAACGGCGAGGTGAGGGCACTCCGCCTTACGGATGGGGCAGGGTTCGTTGCGGATTTTTGATGTGCGGTACAGCAGGCCGTGGCGTGGTCGGGTGACCACGCTCTACAGGGAGTTTTAATGTTGGCGGCCAATTATAAAATGATTTGTAGGGAACGGTTTTGGCCCTTCCGAAACCTATAAATAATATTCCACAAGGGAGATTCGTCCAAATGCTCCGGAACGGTCAAGACCGTTCCCTACGGATGTGGAAAAGTAGCGGCAGAATTTTAAGGCAATACCGCATAATTCTAAGTGCCGATACGGCGAGCGAGGTGCGGCAGATGCCAAGCCAAAAGCGCAGATAATACTGGATGTCTTATCGAGCATTTTGGCAACGCAGATGCCGTGCCGCAGCTGCCGGAGCGGTGCTTAAGCCGCAAGGCGGGAATTGTGCGGTGTTGCCTTAAGCGAATACACAAAGCGGGTGCTCAGGCGGGCCGATGGTGAGCATCGGCCACTACAAATGGAGCACGCATCGTGGTATATGGCAATAGTTTGCAGCAGCGCGTTATACGAACTCTTGGGCGGAGAGATTTATCTGGCTGTTTCTAGGTGCACATTTGTGCATTTTATTCTTCATATTCATCTTATTTCGCATTTTTGTGTACCTCGTCTAAAATTTTTAGAGCCAAAATGGAGCCAAATATACTCTTAAAAATATACGTTATAATAATGAACTCACATATCAAAAATACTTAGCTGTGTTTCTTTTAATGACTCAACTTTTCTAATCGTTATTTTGTCATCTTCTTGAACTTGCCCACATAGAAGAGGTGACGAAGGATCATATTTGGCAGCGTTTGTTTCTACACTTTTTGAACTATAATTTGCATAGCAATATGCACATCCATTTTTGCATGTATTATAAGTACCTATTTCAACGCTTTCAACGCATCCACATTCTTTACGCTGATTTTTGTCTTTGCCAACATTAAGTTTACATCCGATAATTTTTTCAATTAATTCTCTATCTATGCAACAATTATGAATTATACCACATTCATCCAAATCTATTTTTTCTGCACAACTTCCAATCTTAATATTATTATCCGCAGCTATCTTACTTAATTTCTCAGCAAATTCCCGCAGCTCATCATCATTTAATTCATAACTTGACAATCCATCCATATTTTTTTTATTTTTAGGATATATATCAACAAAACTAATCACGCATTTTTCCGTGTATCCACTTAAAGCCTCAGCAATGCTTTTAAATGCCTTCAAATGATATTCTTTCGTATATCTATCAGAAAAGAATATAGGATCATATCTCCAAATCACTTTTTGCTTGCCAATTTTTTCTGACAGTTCTTGAAATACCGGAATCATTTCTGTTTTTTTTATTTGATAAATTAACCTCAACATCATTTCCATATCCAGTCAATGTGAATTGAAAATAGTAATTATAATCTTTTGTCTCGTTTAACCTTTTCATCATTGGCAACGGATTCTTTGTCCAAAACACTATGCAATCTACAACATCTGGAGTAATTTTTATTTCACTTACCTGATGAGCATTCATCGGATTACGAACATATAAAAATCCTTCTTTTATTCTATTATAGAACCATTCCGAATAATAATTAGGAATATCAGTTCTTCTACTTACGCTTAATATCATCTAATTCACCCTTTCAAACATGATTACCTGATATCTAATATGTCCTACTTTTAAAATAGGCCATCTACTTAAATATTTCTTACAATTAGATTGACAATTTTCTTCTTGAATTTTATAATTCGCACATTCCACATTTAGAACAATAAGTGAGTGTGGGTACCGACAATCTATCCCCAAACCTCCCGCAGCGCCGCAATCTCCTGTTCCGCCAGGGTGGGGTAGAGGGTGTTGGCAAAAAGAAAAGCATAGCGGTAGAGGGCAGCGCCGCTGGCACCGAGGGAGCGCAGCGTGGTGGCTTGGGTGGCAAGGGCATGGCCGGTGCACCACTCGGTGCCGGGACCGGAGGTATCGCCCTCGTCACCGTCACCGATACGGTAAGCACCAAGGCCGAATGCCAGTTGAACGGATTCTGTGCGCGGCAGCGAGAGCCACTCGGCGGCAAGGCGGCCAAGTGACAGGGCATCGGAACCATTTTTGCGGTAGTTCAGGCCCCAGTACAGCTGCGGGATCAGATAATCACAATAGCCTGGCTCGGCCAGCCAGAGTGCGGCATCGCTGTATTGGCCATCGCGGCAGCCGCTCAGTGTGCCCTGCGGTGAAACCCCAAACCGCACATTGAACGCATGGGCGGCGGCGTAACAGGCCCGCATTAGATCGTTTACATTTTGCCGCCGCCAATCGGCCAGCGAGATGGTGCTGCCGCTTGCGGCATAACTGTCGGCATCAAAATCCGGGGCAGTAGTGGGGTAAAAGTAATCATCAAAATGAATGCCGTCGATGGCATAATTGGTACATAGCTCACGGATGGAATCGGCCAGATACTGCTGGACTTTGATGCTGGCGGGGTCCAGATACAGGCCGGTTGCAGTGTGCTTGACCCAGTTGGGATGCAGCAGAGCAGGGCTTTGCGCGCAGAGCTCAGCCGGGGTTCCGTTGGCCTGCAGGCGGTAGGGGTTGATCCAGGCTTCCAGCGTAAGGCCCTGGGCATGGGCGGTTTCTACCAGCACGGCAAGCGGGTCAAAACCGGGGTCCTGCCCTTGGGTGCCGGTGCAAAGGTGGCTGAACGGAAAATACCGGCTGGGGTACAGGGCATCTCCAAAGGGCCGCACATGGGCAAAAACGGTGTTTGCCCCAAGGGAGGCAATGTTCTGCATGATGGCGGCGGCATCGGCACGGAAAGCGGATTCACTGCTGAAATCGGTATGCTGCCATTCCAGAAAGCTGACCCAGACGGCGCGAATCTCCTGCGCGGCAGCAGGGGACGGAGTGGGTGCAGCGGAAAGCACCGGGCTTGCGGATGGCTGCGGCGTGGTAGACGGCCCCAATACGGCGGGCATTATGAAAAGAAATGACATAAGGAAAAACACCCCCAAGGTTGATAAGAATATGCGCATGATACCACCCCTTTGCCGGTTTGCCATACACCCCAGCATATGCGCCGAAAACGAAAATAAGTGTTGGCAAGCGGGTAAAATTGTGATATACTAAACAGGTATCTGACATCATGAGGGCCATTAGCTCAGTTGGTCAGAGCTGGCGGCTCATAACCGCTTGGTCCCGGGTTCAAGTCCTGGATGGCCCACCAAAGAAATGCTTCTGCCGTAAGGTGGAAGCTTTTTTTATAAAAAGGCCATGCAGGACTTGAAAGGACGGCCGAGCGAGAGCGAGGTAATGAACAGTCCAGTGGACTGTTCATTAGTCCGTGGGTGTTGGGCCCCTGGATGGCCCACCAAAGAAAAGCTTCTGCCGTAAGGTGGAAGCTTTTTTTATAAAAAGGCCATGCAGGACTTGAAAGGACGGCCGAGCGAGAGCGAGGTAATGAACAGTCCAGTGGACTGTTCATTAGTCCGTGGGTGTTGGGCCCCTGGATGGCCCACCAAAGAAAAGCTTCTGCCGTAAGGTGGAAGCTTTTTTATAGAATGGCAGACAGGGATATAAAAGCAACGACTTTGCCCCTCCCTATGAAAGCGATTGTTTGTGGCGTAGATTGCAGTTTTTTGGCGGTTATGTTACACTAAAATAATAGTGTGAAAATGGTAAGGAGAAAAAATAAATGGAAAAACAACACAGCGGCCGGAGCTCATTTTCCGGCAAACTTGGCTTTGTCCTGTCGGCAGCCGGCGCCTCGGTTGGCTTGGGCAATATCTGGCGGTTCCCATACCTGGCGGCAAAATATGGCGGTGGAATTTTTCTGCTGATTTACATTCTGCTGGCGGTCACCTTTGGCTATACAATGATTATGGCAGAGACAGCGCTGGGACGGATGACCCGGAAAAGTCCGGTTGGGGCCTTTGCAGCTTCTGGAAAGGGACGCTGGCGTGCATTTGGAGGATGGATCAACGCGGTAATTCCCATTTTGATTGTGCCGTATTATTCGGTTATTGGCGGTTGGGTTATCAAGTATCTGGTGGGGTATATTACCGGTCATGGCAGTGAGCTGGCACAGGATGGGTATTTTTCCTCTTTCATCGCCAATGGCGCTTCGGTGGAAATTGTATTCCTGCTCTTTACCCTGCTTACACTGGGCATCATTTTTGCCGGTGTCCGCAATGGTGTGGAGCGTGTTTCCCGGATGATGATGCCGGTACTGGTGGTGTTATCAGTAATTATTGCAGCTTATTCAGTAACACGGCCCGGTGCGCTGGAAGGAGTGAAGTACTTTTTGGTACCGAATCCGGCCAATTTTTCATGGATGACAGTGGTTACAGCCATGGGCCAGATGTTCTATTCTTTGTCCATCGCAATGGGTATTTTAGTAACATTCGGCTCTTACATGAAAAAAGATGTGTCCATTGAGGGATCTACCAAGAACGTTGAGATTTTTGATACGCTGATTGCAATGATGGCCGGGTTGATGATCATTCCGGCGGTGTTTTCGTTCTCTGGTGGTGACCCGGACACCCTGCAGGCCGGTCCCGCACTGATGTTTATTACGATCCCGAAAGTTTTTGAAAGCATGGAACTTGGTTCGCTGGTGGGCGTGCTGTTCTTTGTGCTGGTGCTGTTTGCAGCGGTGACAAGCTCTATTGCATTGACAGAAAGCGCAGTATCGACTTTTGAGGATGAACTGGGATGGAGCCGCAAAAAGGCTGCGGCAGTGATTGGGATTATTATGGTGCTGCTTGGAAGCTTGTCGGCGCTTGGCTATGGCCCGCTGTCGGGCGTGACCGTTATCGGGATGCAGTTCCTTGACTTTTTCGACTTCCTGACAAACTCAGTTATGATGCCCATTGCGGCCATTGCAACCTGCCTGCTGGTGACCAGCGTGATCGGCGTGGAAAAGATTGAGGAAGAGGTGACCCAGAATGGTCAACCTTTCCGCCGAAAAAAGGTTTTCAATTTTATGATCCGCACCCTTTGCCCGGTGTTTGCTGCCATCATTCTGGTAAGTTCTGTGGCGAATGCCCTCGGGTGGATCTCGATGTAAAAGAATTTGATATTATCATACCATACGGGAAAATGGATTTACACCCCCTCAATATGATTTACAGGCGAAACCTTTGGCGGCCAGCGGTTGAAAAAATGGTTTGAATAAAATCTCCGTGGGATCTGATATGCTCCCTATATAGCGAACAGTGAAATAAAAACACTGAAAGCTATATAGAGAGCATTTATGTGTTTTTGACCAGGGTGGATCTGAAAAGTCGAAAATATCTTCTATTTCTACAAACACAGCCGGATTATGCGTTAAAAAGCCTTGGAATCCACAAAGGATTCCTGCGGCTCTTTGCCTTAAATCCTGCTTGTGTTTGCGGAATATCCGTCATTTTCTTTGTTTTCAGATACCCCTTAAGGTGTATACCCAGAAAACCGCTGAACACCGCTATGCCGCTGCTGCCGCCGATGTGTACCATCATCAAGACGGCCAGGGGCTGGCTGCACATTGCCCATGGCGTGCGCGACACTGCAGAGGGCCTGCGCTATGTGATCTACCTGTTTGTGACCGATTTGAAAGAGCCCTGGAAAGTGATTGCCGAACCGGCCGGATTTTTGATCGCGCCGCGTGGCTGGGAGCGCGTCAGCGATGTTTCCAACGTGGTATTTACCAATGGTGCTATTGCGGATGATGACGGTAAGGTGTATATTTATTATGCCGCCAGTGATACGCGCCTGCACGTTGCTTCCACGACCATTGGCCAGCTTTTGGACTTTGCATTCAAAACCCCCGCGGACCCGCTGCGCAGCCGTGACTGCGTGGCCCAGCGTGTGGCGCTGATCGAAAAAAATCAGGCATATCTCAATCAGCAAGACCGGTAATATCGTGTGCCCGTGCCCCGGCGGGGGCGTCCACCCTGGCGCAACCTGGCTGCCCATGCTGGCGCTGCTGGCTTTGCTGGTGTTGGATGTCAGCGTCGGCGCGCAGTTCCCGGTGCCGTGGGGCGAGCCGCTGACCCTGCGCGGTGCGGCTAGCTTTTGCCTGGATTTCGCCCCCCGCCCGGAAGTTGTGGACGGCATCTGGCAGCGCCCTGAATGGACGTGGAAAACCCTGCCCGCGTCTGATTCTGCAGAGGCTGGAGGAGACTGCAGCCTATCAGGATGAGGCAGGGAAACGGTACACCGGCTTTATGCTGCAGACCCTTGGTCTGCCTCTGCCCGGCGATTACGGCCAGGTGCCCGCAAAGCTGTGGTACCTGCACAAAGTGTAATGCGCAAAAATTGTGCGTCAACCTGAAAATGATTCCGCGATATGACCCTATCATTTTATAATGTGCTGTGATATAATGTGCTGTGATATAATGAGGTAAATCGACAATGTCAATTCTAAAACTGACCCCTTCCTGCAAGGATTACCTTTGGGGCGGCAGCCGCCTGCGCACCGACTTTGGCGTGCAGAGCGATTTGAACCCGCTGGCGGAAGCCTGGGTGCTTTCCTGCCATCCCGATGGCCCCAGCTATCTGCCGGACGGCACCATGTTGGCGGACTACCTGGCCGCCCACCCGGAAGCGGCGGGAACAGACTGCAAAAAGTTTGAAATGTTCCCCGTTCTGACCAAGTTCATTGACGCCAAGAATAACATTTCCATCCAGGTACACCCCTCCAACGAGTATGCGCTGGAGCACGAACACCAGTACGGCAAGACCGAGATGTGGTATGTGCTGGACTGTGAACCGGGTGCGTTCCTGTATTACGGCTTTGACCATGAGATCAGCCGGGAAGAACTGGAAGAGCGCATCCGGAACAATACCCTGACCGAGGTGCTGAACGCCGTGCCGGTGAAAAAAGGCGATTGCTTCTTTATCCCGTCCGGCACGCTGCACGCTATCTGCAAGGGTGTTGTGGTGGTTGAAGTGCAGCAGAACTCCAACGTGACCTACCGTGTGTACGATTACGGCCGCGTGGGGGCGGACGGCAAACCGCGCGCGCTGCATGTAAAGCAGGCGCTGGAGGTAATGCGCCGTACCCCGCCGGAACAGCATGATTTCAGCCCCCATCTGGCAAAGTGCGATTACTTTACCGTGGATGTGGTGGCAGGTGGTCACACCGGCACAGCGGACGAGACGTCCTTTGTTTCGCTCCTGATTACCGAAGGGGAGGGGCGCCTGACCTGCGGCGGCGAAACGGTGCAGGCAAAAAAGGGCGATAGTTTCTTTATCACGGCGGGCAGCGGTGCCTATGCTTTAACGGGCAGCTGCAAAGCCCTGCTGACAACCGTTTGATTATTACCAAAGCAGAGTGAACAAGAACCCCGGCCTGCTGTGCAGCCGCGTATGCGGAACGCCGGCTGCGCCAAAACGGAGGCAGGGGAACCATGAACACAATAAGCTGCGTTTCTCCTTCAAATCCCTGTCCGGATGGTTCCCGGGCAGGGATTTATTGTAGTTGGAAATAAAACACAAAAAATACAATTTGTATATTTATCGAAAAACAAAACAGAATGAGCGATACGCGCGGCGAAACGATTCGTCACAATATGCAAAAAAACACCTGAATATTTGTCAAACATGTCGAAAATTGACCTTGCCCCCGGTGGGGGAGTCTGCTATACTTGTGAAGCATGAAAAAATGAGAACCGGGCTGTCTGTGCAGCCCGGAAAAGCAAAAAAAGATAACGATAAGGTGTCTTGTTTCGCGCAGGGCGGTAGTGAGGGCACTGCCGGACAAAAGAGGAAAGCATAAATGAAACTGATATTTGAATTTGCCCGCATTGCGGCATTCTGCTTTGCGGGGGAGGTTTGCCACCTGGTGCTGCCGCTGCCCATCCCGGCCAGCGTGTACGGGCTGATGCTGCTGCTGGCGGCGCTGCGCTTTGGGGTGGTCAAACTGGAGCAGGTGCGCACGGCGGCGCTGTTTCTGACCGGCATTTTCCCGCTGCTATTTGTTCCGGCGGCTGCGGGCGTGATGGATCTGTGGGCGGATTTACAGGCCATGCTGGTGCCGGTGCTGCTGGCCTTGATCCCCATTACCATTTTGGTCATGACGGTGTCCGGCTGCGTGACCCAGCGCCTGGCAGAGCGGAAGGAGAAAAAGCAATGATCACACAAGTTCTGGAATCTTCCGCCGTATGGGGCGTGCTGCTCACGCTGGCTGCGTTCGGCCTGGGGGTGCTCATCAACAAGCGCACCGGTCAGGCAATTTTCAACCCGCTGCTGTTGGGCACGGCGTTTGTCATCGTGGTGCTCAGCGTGTTGAAAATCCCCTATGATACATACGCCGCCAGCGCTTCGCCCGTCAGCTACCTGCTGCTGCCCGCAACGGTCAGCCTGGCAGTGCCGCTGTATGAAAAATGGGATCTGCTGTGCAAAAATCTGGTAGCCATTGTGGCCGGTGTGCTGGCCGGAGTTATGGCAAGTCTGTTCAGCGTGCTGGCACTGGCCCTGCTGCTGGACCTGAACCATGAGCAGTACATCACCCTGCTGCCCAAGTCCGTTACCACTGCCATCAGCATGGATGTTTCCCGCGAGCTGGGCGGCATTGCCACCCTGACGGGCGCCATTGTGATTTTGACCGGCATTGTGGGCGCGCTGGCGGCGGAAACCGTCTGCAAGGTGTTCCGCATTACCAACCCCATTGCCAAAGGCATCGGCATTGGTACGGCGTCCCACGCCGTGGGCACCAGCAAGGCGCTGGAAATCGGCGAAGTGGAAGGCGCGATGAGCGGCCTTTCCGTTGCTGTGGCCGGTATCATGACCGCCGTGCTTTGCCCGCTGTTCTCGGAATTGATTCACTAAATACAGAAGGCCCGCCCGCGCATCACCTGGTTTGTGGTGCGCGGACGGGCTGTTTGTATGCCGCCGGACGGCGAAAAACGGCATTTTTTGCAAGTTTTTTGCCCGGCAGCGGGGGCAGCTCTTGCCGCGCGGCGGGTTCTATACTATAATAAAAATAAGCTGTTTGTATCAACTACCTGTGCAAAATACAGAGAAAAAAGCGCAGCGCCGCCCGGCAATAGAGGGCTGGAATGTGCGGCGCTGACGGAGAGAGGATCATAAAATCATGGGATTTTCGTTTGTGACAGAAATTCCTTCCCCGGATGTCATTCGGGAAAGGTTTCCCCTTGCGCCGGAACTGGCCGCCCGCAAAAAAGAGCGGGATGAAGAAATCAAAAAGATCATTACCGGCGAAAGCGACAAGCTCCTGGTCGTTGTCGGCCCCTGCTCGGCGGATAACGAGGAAGCCGTTGTGGATTATGTGTCCCGTCTGGTCAAGGTGCAGGAGAAGACGAAGGACCGCCTGGTGATCGTTCCGCGCGTGTACACCAACAAGCCCCGCACCACCGGCGAGGGCTACATGGGAATGATCCACCAGCCGGACCCGGAAAAGAAGCCGGATATGCTGGAGGGAATTCTGGCCATCCGCCATATGCACATGCGCGTATTGCAGGAAACCGGCTTTTCCACCGCGGACGAGATGCTCTATCCCGAAAACCTGCGTTACCTTTCGGACATTATGTCCTATATTGCCGTGGGTGCCCGCTCGGTGGAAAACCAGTTCCACCGCCTGGTGGCCAGCGGCTGCGATGTGCCCGTGGGCCTGAAAAACCCCACCAGCGGCGATTTGACCGTTATGCTCAACTCTGTTGTGGCGGCCCAGGTGCCCCATGACTTTATCTTCCGCGGGTGGGAGGTCCAGTGCCCTGGCAACCCGCTCAGCCACACCATTCTGCGCGGCGCGGTGAACAAGCACGGCCAGACCATCCCCAACTACCATTACGAGGATCTGCGCCTGCTGTATGAGCTGTACATGAAGCGCAACCTGAAGAACCCCGCCTGCATTGTGGATACCAACCACAGCAACTCCGGCAAGCAGTATATGGAGCAAATCCGCATTGCGAAAGAGGTTCTGCACAGCCGCCGCCATTCGGACGACATCAAGAACCTGGTCAAGGGCCTGATGATCGAAAGCTATATTGAGCCGGGCAGCCAGAAGATCGGCGAGCACTGCTATGGCAAGTCCATCACGGACCCCTGCCTGGGCTGGGACGATACCGAGCGACTGCTGTACGATATCGCAGAGCTTTCTTAAGGCAACACCGCACAATTCCCGCCTGACGGCTTAAGCACCGCTCCGGCGGC
>ENA-UOOA01006860-UOOA01006860.1-human-gut-metagenome-genome-assembly--contig:-P61old-NODE-6860-length-10645-cov-4.844193_pt1 | contig 10645 bp, 5 predicted proteins | sample MGYA00242467_ERZ724014 | MGnify/ENA metagenome assembly ERZ724014
GAAGCGCCGACGACTTGTATATAGGGGTACGTTCTGCGCTCATTTATCAAAAATCTGGCGATTTTCGCGTAAAGGTAAACAAAATAAAATAGCGCGAAATTGCGTATAGTTACACAAAGCGTTTTTTGCCGTTTTTTCGTAAAAAAAGCGGGCGCGGAAAAAAGAAAATTTGAGGAGGGAAAGAATCGGATAATGTCAAGGAAACGAAAAAATATTACGGGAATTCCGGATTTCGAGATAGATTCGCTTGCCCGGGCATTATTGCCGGCAATACAAAATTGTTTGAACGCGATGAAGGCAAACGCGAGTTTGAAATCTGGAAAGCAGAAAGACAAAAATTACAACTGAATAACAAATTTTTAAAAGAAACCAATTCCCGTTGAGCGCATCGGGATAGCCGCTTTTATGCGGCACGGTTTTTGCCGTTTCTTCCGAATTAAAAACGGCAAAAAATTATCTCGTAGGTATTGCGATTGGAATATGAAGAATGGTTGAACGAATGGCTTGTTTTGCACGTCAAGCCGACAACGAAAGAACGTACATATAAAAAATATTTTAAACTGGCGGAAACGCATATCATTCCCCCACGAGGTGCGATATGAAAAAATCTGCAAAAAATTTTTGTAACAATCTTATGTCTGCTTGTAAGCTTGTTTTGCATAACTGCTTGTTTTGCATAACTGCTTGCGGAAAAAGCAAAGTATAATTTAAAGTAAATTTCGTGGTAGACGGCGAAATATACGCCACGTTGAACACAAGCAGCGAAGAAATCATCAAAATGCCCGAGAAACCTACGAAAGACGATTACGACTTCGACGGCTGGTACTGGGACAAAGATACTTGGCAAACGCCCTTTACTGCAAATTCGCTTTTAGACGCCCCCCTTTCGAGCGATATGAACGTATACTGCAAATGGAAGCCGAAAACGGTGCGGGTAAGCGGTATTTCACTGAATAAATCGGAAGTTTCTCTGCGCATAGACGAAACGGAAATTCTCACGGCAACGATAACGCCCGCAAACGCCACCGACACAAACGTTTTGTGGGAAAGCTCGAACGCTTCGGCGGTTGCACCCGTCTTTACCCGCACGGGTTATACATTTATCGGTTGGGATAAAAACTTTTCGAGCGTAAATAGCAATATTATTCTATTCACTCTTTTTGTTATCCCCCTTTTTATTTTGCTTTACATAAGTGCTGTCGATTATATTTGAAAATTAAAACGAATAACCAAATTTTCAGAATTTAAATACTTTATAAACTATATAACGTATTCTTCTGCCGCAAGAATCAAAAAAAACTTTGATTCCCTATACCCGCCAACGTATTTGAAACGTAACGATCAAAATATTTTTCTAGATCACTATTCCTATTCTTTCGAAAATCGGCAATGTCTCTTCGTCGGCAGGTACAGTTGCCGCGATGCCGCCCTGATAAATAACGCTTGTATTTACGTCTTTCCAATTGTATCCCGCGGGGAAGTCCACGTTTTTCTCTCTTGCGCCCTTTTCCGTTACGGGCGATACAAGAAGTTTATCGCCGAGCATAAACGAATCGCGCACGCCGTGCAAGCCCTGCTTCGGAAATTCGTATTCGAGCGCGCGCACGATAGGCTCGCGTTTTTTCTGTGCTTCGTCGATCAACAATTCGAAATAGTCTTTATACCTTTCACGCGTATCGCAAAGCGCTTTCGCCACCTTTTTCAGCTCGGGCGACAAATTCCAGAAGGCATACGAAAACTGCGTAACGGGAAACAGCGACGCGCATTGCGCCGATCGCTTGTAAAATTCAAGATCGAATTCCTTCATATTTTCGTAATCGGCAATCTGCCCGCCGCCGATCATATCCGCACAGCAATAATAGTAACCGCAAAGCCCCGCCTGCAATATATTCGGAATCAACGCATTCAGTCCGTCTGAGCCCCAGTTGGCGCGCTTATCGGATAATCTCTGCACGATGCCTTCCGCGCCGCAATTCTGACATTCCCGAAGTTCCGAATACGAAAAATCGGCTACAAATTCCGACCAAAGCAAACATTGCTTCGCGGGCGAAATTTCCGAAAGCCATTCGCCCGTTTTTAAATCGGCGAAATAATTCGATCCGCCCGCATCGAATTTAAACCCGACCACGCCGTACTTCTTCTGCAAATCGCAAAGCACGCGCTTAAACCACGCCACGGCATACGCCGACGAAAAATCGAGCATTGCGCTCTTGCCGTTCCACCACTCGATTTCCGCCGTTTCGCCGCCCTTTTTATGCGCGAATGCGCCGTTTTCTTCCAGATCGCGATAATCGGGCGCGCCTTTATTCACGAACGGCACCACCCACAGCGCGATATCGAAGCCGAGCGCACGCACGGCGTTTAACGCGCCTTGCGGATCGGGAAACTTTTTCTCGTCGAACCGCCAGTCACCGTAATCTTTCGACCAGCCGTCGTCGATGATGATCAGCTCGCCGCTTAGTCCCGTTTCGCGGATATTTTTTGCGTACGCCACAAGTTTTTCGCCCGTTACGTGCGTGAGCATTTCCGACCACGTGCAAAACTGCGGCTCTGTGAGATACCCGCGCTTCAAGCGGTTTTTCGGCGGTTTGAAAAACATTTCCGCCGCCGCCCGCACCGCGCCGCGAAGCGTTTTGTGCGAATCGGAAAAACAAATTTCTCCGTCCACGCCCGAAATTTTCAAAATCCCGTCTTTCGCTTCGATTTTCGCGCCGCCGTTAAAGCTTATATACCGCCCTGCCGAGCTGACAAACACGCCGTTGAATTGATTCGCGGTGTGGTTTACGGTGCAATCGCGGCAATACGCGCTGTCTTTCGAAAGCGGCATTTTCAGCCCGTCCGCCACCGCGCCACCCCACCAATATTCGTTTTCTTTAATCTGAATTTCTAATTCCGACATTCCGACTTTCCTTATAATGCGTTGCCGTCTGCGGCGCAACGCCATCAACTTTTATCAGAAATAATTCACCGAAGCGGTGAGATTATAACTGTTGTACGCAAACCGCCCTTCGCCGCGCTTACCCAGAAAGATATTCGCAAAAAGCTCGTCTGTAAGCTCGGGAATTTCCGCGATTTTGCCGCTCGTATAATCAAGCAACCGTTCGCGGCAACCATCAATGCGTTCGAGCAACCCGCCGAGACGGTATTCCTGCACGTCGAACCCATACGGCTTATTTTCGGCAAGCCATTGCTTTCTGAACACTTTGATAAACGCGCGCAACTTCTTTTTGAGTACGAGCATTTCGTCCGCGATTTTTTTGAGTTCTTCTTTATCGCCGCGCTTGTACGCTTCGCGCAGTCGGATACCCATATCGTATTTCACCGAGATCACGTCTGACAACGCCGCCACGCTTTCGAAAATATAGGCGTACTGCCCCTTGCCCGCGCGCTTTACGATCGGCACGGCTTTTTTGAAATATGCTTTGTCTTCCGCGTGAATTTCGGGATCGAATTGTCCCGAAAACACGTCGTTATACAGCGAAAGTTTGCAAAGATTCGAGCGGTCGCCGAAATGCTTGCCGAGAAACGTATCGGGCGCTTCGATTTTTAAAAATGTATCGAATTGATACCCCGTGAGCGCGCAAAAATCGCGTTTTAATGCGGACGTATTCAACCCGTATGCCGTGTAGGCGAAATGCGCCGCGGCGGGCAATACCGAAAATACCGAAGCCGAGCCGCCGTCGTCGCCCCACGCCGTATCGATCAGGTGCTTTACACCGTGTTCTTTCGCGCTCGCAAGCGCCGCTTCCGTAGCCGTCATCGAAAAACCGTTGGAAGGAATCAGCCCGATCCACTTCCACGCGCCGCCCGCAAACCACAGATCTTTGAAATTTTCGTGCAGACGGAACATTCCGTCGTACCCCTTTTTCTCCGTCTGATAATAATCCCAGTAGCACGCGGAAACGTTTTCGGGAATCTTCTCGATCACGTCGCGCGGGATAAACGAGTTGCCGTCTTTATCCAGACAATCGGCGCGGCGGAAAGCGATGTGATAAAACATATCGCTCCACATCACGGCGGAAAAACCGTACTTTGCGGCAATCTTCGCCACGCGCGAAAGGTGTTCGGTGAGTACTTCGAATTTATCGCGGTAGCCGTGATTATTCAGATACTGCCCCATGCCCACAAGCGCGGCTTCGTCCATTCCGATATTCACGCGGCGGGTAGTGAAACATTCCGCAAGCGTTTTAAAAATGTTTTCGATCAGCGTGTACACACGCTCGTCGCCGATTAAAAGAATATCCGCGCAATCGAAATGCGTTTCGTATTCGTGGTAGCGTTTGATGCGGGAAATATGTGCGAGCGTTTGTATGCAGGGAATGAGTTCCATGCCGATTTCCCGCGCGTAAGCGTCCATTTCTTTCATTTCCGCTTTCGTGTATCTGCCGCGCAAGTACCCGAACAACGGCTCGTTATCCACTTCGTAGGTATCTTCCGTGTACAGAATCAGCGCGTTGTAGCCGAGCGCCGCAAGATTTCTCAACAGCTTTTTCACCGTTTCCACGCTCAGTACGGCGTTTCGCGAACAATCCGCCATAAAGCACAGGTCTTCGGCGAAACATTTTTCGCGGTACACCCGCGCGCCCTGCTTTTTATTTGCTTCCGCGCAGCCGAGCGTACCGCTTTTTAATAACAACGCCGCGCGGAATATATCGCGTTTGCCACGATAATTCACCGTGATTTCGCCGCTTTCCGCAAGCTCGATCGAAAATTCTTCGGCTTTGACTAATTTTGCCGTTTCGGGATATTCGTAGCCGATTTCACGGAAAACTTCTTTTTTCAAAAATTCTGCGTTAAGTAAATTTTTCATCGTTATTGTCCCTTGATTGTCCTTTTCGCCGCCTTATTTCAACAGCGAATTGATCCAGGCGCTCATCGAACCGCCTTCCGATACGAAGGTAACGCCGAGCGTGTTGACATCCTTTTGAAACGCACGAACGAAACTTTCGAAATTATTCAGAGCGTAGCCGTAAGCGTTATAATTATCAATCATCAGATAGCGGATGCAGGTACGTTCCATCAGTACTCTTTTATACAGTTTTTCGCCCGTTATCTTATCGCTCATATTTTCGCATTTTTCAAGCGCGCGATTCAATAATTCGTCGGCGCGGTCTACAAGACGGCGCGGGAATACGTCGGGTTTCGAATTCGTGAGCGAATACACGGTGTAGTGCAGATTGTGCTTCTTGCCGTTTTCGTCTTCGCGCTCGTCAACCGTTTTTAAATTCGAGCGGATCATATCGAATACTTCGCGTACTTCGGGCGCAACGTCTTTATAATAATTTGTAAAGAAATCGTCGATAAGTTCTTCCACGTTGTAATCTACGTTCCACATCAATTTTCCGTTGATGTAGGTTTTCAGGTACGTGAACGGCGTGAGATTGCCGCCGCTGTTGTATTCGCGGAACATATCGTCTACGCCGATTCTTTTATAAAACGCGTAGTTATCTTTGTACGTTTCGAAATCGTAAAAGAAGAACAGATATTTTCTGTAATTCGCGGAATAATCCCAGATCATAAAGCGATCGGTGATCGATTCCCAGCCTTTCACTTCTTCGTTGAACACCGTGTTCATTGCGCAGTTCGGATCTTCGAAACTGTGATAATAGCAATAAGTGATCGGCGCGAATTTTACATATAATTTTACGTGAGGGCGGCAGCTTTCGTCCAGAATTTTATACGTGCCGTCGGCATTTTTTTCCACGGGAGGCTCGCTTGTGGCGCGGTAGGCGAACATCGAATAAATCAGGTTGCGATCAGGCTGATTTTCCGCGCGCCACGCTTCCACGAGTTGAATCACTTTATTAGCAAAGCGCACGTAATATCCGCTCATGCGGTAAAGCTTGCGTTCCGCAACGCAATTATCGCACCCGCACCAGGTTGTGCCGTCGCCCTGAGAAAGATCAACTTTATAAGCGTCGGAATTTATTTTCAGCCGTTCTATGATATTTTTCGCCGTTTCTTCCGCGATGCCTGCCGCAGTTAAGCAACGTTGAGCTTCTCCGCCGCCGACAAACCATTCGGGGTGATAGTTTTTGAGCTTTTCTTCGTATTCCGCTTTTTCTTCTTCCGAAGCGTCTGCGGCGGGTTCTACGGGTTTCGTATTGTATTTTGATGCAGGGATCCAACGCGGCAACGCGTGATTATTCGTATACAGCCAGTCTTTGCTTTGACCGTAATCGTATTTCGCGCTTTTTTCGTCTACGTTCGTGATGCGATATAAATTCGCCGTGTATGTATCGGATTGCAGAATTCCATCCATCATACGCGCGCCGAAATCGGGGTTATCGGTATAGGTGAAATCTTTTAAAACCACCGTTTCGCATGTATCCGTGTACACTTCGTCCGCCGAATACGCTTCAAACCCGACTTCATACCACAAAAATTCGTACACGCCGTAATTCGTGCCTTTATCGTTCGCGCCGCAGATATACACACTTTCGTCTTTTCTTACGATTTTGTAGCCGTCCGATTTGACTTTTTCGCCCGCTTCCATAATTCCGGAAGCCGCGAGCGCGTTCGTTCTGCCGAGCAGAATATACTTTCCGCCAGAAGCGAAATTTTCCACTTCGTTTTCTTTTTTCATGGGCAATTCGAAGCCCGTTGCCTGCTTGAAATACTGCGCAAGTTCCTGCGCTGCGAACGTAACGGAAACGCTTGCGTCAGCAGGGATCACCACGGTGTATTCCGAAGTGCCGTTTGCGAACAGAAAAACGTTCGTATCGGCGAACGACGGGCGCACCGCGGCGTTCGCATTATGATTTTCCACTTCCGCGATAACGTGTTTTTTTTCGTTTTCGTCAAGACCGTTTCCGGAATTTCCCGCGCCGCCGTTCTTGCACGCCGTAAACGACAAACACAAAGTTGCCGCGCCGAGAAACAGGGAAACGCGCCTGATCAGTTTTTTATGTTTCATATTTTTCTCCCCCTTACGCTTGATTTCCGCCGTACGATACGTAAATCGTTACGTAAGAAATCGCATAATTGCCGCTCTTATCGCAGGCATAGTAGTGCAGTACGTATTTGCCGCCCTGCGTAAACGTGTATTTCATTTCGGCCGTTACGTTTTTAATCGTTCCGTCCGGGCAGACGAGAAGCGCGCTTAAAGAAGGTTCGGTATCCATATCGTCGTACACTTTCGCCGCCGTGAAATTCAGCGTATCGTTCAACCGGCACGCAAGCATTCTTTCGCCGTCATACACGATCACGGGCGAGATTTTATCGAGTACGTTCAAAGTATAAGTGAGCGATTTCGTCTTTTTCGCATAATCGGTAGCGCGATAAGTAAGCGTATATTCGCCGTATTGCGAAGCCGTGAAATATTTATCCTGTCCCACCGCTTCGTTACTGAAAAGCACTGTGCCGTCCGGCGCGGTGAGCGTAAACGTAACGGTTAAATACTGCGTGCATACGTCGAACGCCTTCGCATAAGGAATTTTCACGCGCGCTTCGTACTCGGGTTCGGCGTTCAAATCTTCCGTAAGCTGAATTTCCGGGGCGAGAATATCGGTAAACGCCCTTAATTCGCCCTTGGAATAATTCGCGTTCAGCATTTGAGCTCCGATTTTTTTGAGTTTCAGAACGCTTGCCGTATTCACGCCGCCGAATTCAAAACTCACCCATACTTTACCCGAAGGGAAGCCCGCAAACGAAGATAAATCGTAAATCGTATTGCCCGAATAATCGAGCAGTTTGCCCTTGTGATACTTCAAAGAAATCAGCGAATCCACGCCGAGCGTTTCTTTCAGAACGCGCGTTTCGCCGTTGCAGCGAAGGTACGATTTTATCGCGCCCTGCGCGTCCGCCGTATTCTCGATGACAAAACGAAGCGTTCTGCCCGCGTCCGAAAAATCGGTGAGCGTGATCGCAAGCGTTGTGAAATTCATCTTTTCCTTATCCGCGGAAAGCCAGAGTTCGAAATCTTCCGCACGCAAGGGGTTTAAAAACTTCGCTTTCGCCGCCGAAGAAAACGCCAGCGATACGAATTTATCGGTATCGTCTATGGAATTATAGCCCATTTGCGCGTTTTCGATAAGGAAATAATCCCAAATATATTCGGGCGAGAAAATTTCCGTTTCGAAAGAAGTTTTCAGCGCGTTCTCATAATATTTTTCGCAATACACGGAATATTCCACGATCACTTTATCGCCGAATTTTTCTTTGCTCGGCGCAAAATGCAGATCTTCGATTGTTTCGGAATAATCCGCTTTGTCGCCCGTGCCGCGCGCCACAATCTCGTATTTCGCCCGTACTTTCTGCCCGAGATACGAATCGTAATCGTAGGCGTTAGGCGCGGGAAGTTCTACGGGTACTTTATCCGCGAATTTTTCGTAAAATACAACCGCACTTTCATACACGGGCTGCTTTTCCGATTTCACCGTAAACTGCGCCGCAATCGTTTTCACTCTGCCTAAATAATCGGTTGCTTCGTACACGAAGCGGTATTCCCCCGCCACGTCCGGCACAAACGAGCCGCCGCTCGTATCGAATTTTCTGCCGTCCGTGAGAGATTCCGCGCGGGTTTGCACCGTTACGTAGCCGCTGCCGCCCGATACTTCGTAAGAAGGAATCTTCACCGACGTGCCTACGAAATAATTTTCTCTCAATTCCGATTTTTCGTACATCAGAGAAATATCTTCCACCACGCTGTACGCCATTATTTCGAAATCGCGCGAGGCTTCGTTCCCCGATTTATCTTTCGCCGAATACCGCACGGTGTGTAAGCCTTCCTGCGCGGGGGTAAACGAACGCACGTTATCGAGCGTTTCAAACGTTTTCGATTTCGGGCGTTTCACCGATACTTCATACGGCAAAGCGCCGTCGTAAAAATCGTAAAATTCCGCATTGAAAAGCGGGTACGGCAAATTCACCTGCCCCGCGGGAATTCCCGAAGCCGGCACGCTTATCAGCGCGTTTGCCTGCGTTTCGTCGGTATACGTTTCGCCGTTCATCGCGTGATTCGCCGTATTTAAAATCATATAAGAACAGCTGCTGCCCGTAAGCCCCGAAGTTTTCAGCGAAAGCCTAATGCGGTTGTTTTTAAAACCTTTCCATTCTTTGCCGCCCATCGTGGCGGGATCGTCCATATCGAGAATGATATTGATTTCTTCGTTATCGCCCGATACGTAAATCGCCTTATCGCTTTCGTCGTAACGCACCGAAAAGGCGCGCGATAGCATATCGTCCTGCGTTTTATCGGAATACAGCTTCTGCGCGGCGGAAAAATACCCCACGTGCAACTCGCTGTAATTCGCCACGGCGTTGCCGCGATACCCCCAGCGATAACCGCCCGAAAAATCGGTGGACGTGGCAACACTTACATACGTACCCGCGCACCCGTTGTCCGCCCACTTCAGATTTACGGAAGAAAGAGATACCCGCACCCAATTCGTTTCGTCGTCGGCGTCGGTTAAAAGCACCTGCATACCGCTGAAATCGAGCGCGCCGCGAATGGAAGCGAGCGGCAAAATTTCCACCAACCGATCGTCTTTCGTAAAGCCGTCCACGCAAATCATATTCGAATACGTAAGATAATTGTTTTCGGTGGAAGACGTTACTTTCACGCCGTTTTTCTGCCAATCTTCAAGGTCTTCTTCGGATATGTATTTTCCGTTATGCAGATACCCGTTTTTTGCGTATTGCGGCACGTCTGTATTGCTCTGCACCGCGATTCCTTCTTCCGTGCGCCATAAAGACGAAGGCGTATTATTATCTTTTGCGCCAGTTTCTTCCGCGCCGCCCGCCAACGCCGCCGCTGCCGACAACGTAACCATGCATGCGGCAACGCCGAACGCGGCGATCAACCTTTTTTTCTTTATTGATTTTCTCACCCTTTCAATCCTCCTATCGTTAAAGAAGTCATAATTTTCTCTCTGAAAGCCATAAACAATATAAACATCGGCAACGCGCAAACAAGAAGCCCCGCAAGCTTCACGGGTACGCCGGTCATTCCCTGTTCGACGGATGTTTGCAATCTGAAAACGCCGAGCGCAAGCGTGGGATACGACGGCAGATAAATCATCGGCGTGGTGTAATCGGACCAATTTCCGATCACCGCCGTGATAAACAATACGCCGAACACCGTACCTGTCATCGGCAACATGATGCTGATAAATACTCTGAAATGCCCCGCGCCGTCGATAAACGCGGCTTCGGCATAATCCCAGCTCAATCCTTTCCACACCGCGTAATAGATGAGAAAGCACCCGCCGAAACCATACAGCGAACAGATTGCGAACAGCCAGATATTATTGTAGTAGCCAAGGCGCATACTCAGCTCGATGGAAGCCGAAAGCGAAGCGGAAAGCGGCACGTACATATTGATCAGAACGAGTACCCACGCGATTTTCGCCCATTTTACGCGCTTGGAATATTTGGTGTAGATATAGCTTGTAACGATCGGTCCGATCAGCGATAAAAACCCGTAAAAAATACAGTAAATCAGGGTATTCATCAGCATTTCCGGCAGATACACCCACCCGGCGGAAGTCTTCACGCGGAATTTCTGCCAGAGCATTGTATAATTGGAAAACTTCCATCCGCCGTATTCTTTTTTCGGAAAGCCGACGGGATCGAACCAGAAGCCGGCCACGTCTTTAAAGCTCTGCACGATTCCCCAGCCGAGCATAAAGAGAAAGATCACCGC
>ENA-UOOA01006863-UOOA01006863.1-human-gut-metagenome-genome-assembly--contig:-P61old-NODE-6863-length-10639-cov-4.465986_pt1 | contig 10639 bp, 9 predicted proteins | sample MGYA00242467_ERZ724014 | MGnify/ENA metagenome assembly ERZ724014
GAAAATATCACCAATATGTTCAAGGATATCGAGATAATCGGCGTCTGCGACCTTCTCCGCGAGCGCGCGGAGAAGGCGGTAAAGGAATATAATATTCCGAAGCTGTATGGCGATATGTACGAGCTGTTTGCCGATCCGGAGGTCGATATCGTACTGAATATCACACAGGCTGTCAACCACTATGCGGTTACAAAGGCTGCGATCCTCGCAGGAAAGAACGTCTACTCTGAGAAGCCGCTCGCAACGGAGCTTGATCAGGCGAGAGAGCTTGTAGAGCTTGCTCGTGAGCACGGCGTTATGCTCGGCGCCGCTCCGGACACCTGCCTCGGCGGCGGAAATCAGACCTGCAGCAAGCTCATTGACATGTGCGTGATCGGTGCGGATGCGCATATGATCTGCCGCGGACCGGAGGCTTGGCATCCGGATCCGGAGTTCTTCTATGAGCGCGGCGGCGGTCCTATGCTCGACATGGGTCCGTATTATATGACTGCTCTTGTGAACCTGCTCGGACGCTGCTCCGCGGTAACGGGCTTCTCGAAAAAGACGTACACAGAGAGACTCATCACAAGCGAGCCGAAGTGCGGTACGCTTATGCCCGTAAGCGTTGATACGTTCGTTACCGGATCGATGCTCTTTGAGTCCGGCGCGATCGCTCAGATGCACGCATCGTTTGATACGTTCTGCTCCGGCGACGAGCACGCAAAGATCGAGATCTACGGTACCGAGGGCAACCTGCGCGTGCCTGATCCGAACGGATTCGGATATGCCGGAATATTCCTCCTGCGCGCGGGTGAGAGCGAGTACCGCCAGATCCCCTCGCTGTTTGACTACTGTGGCAACGACCGCGGAATCGGCCTTGCAGATATGGCAAAGGCGCTCCTCACCGGACGTGACTTCCGCTGCAACTACCGTCAGCAACTCCACGTTCTTGAGCTGATGAAGAGCTTCGAGACCGCGTCTGCTGAGCGCAGAGTCGTGACGATCGAGTCCGAGTATGAGCGCTCCGCGCCGATGCTTTACCCCGATATTCACGGCGTCCTGAAGGACTGACAAACACAGATGAATATAAGAAAAACTCCGTATTATCAATAAGAAAAACTCCGTATTGATAAATACGGAGTTTTTTGTGCTGTATCTAATTTTATCTGCGCCATGAGTTCGGAGTCAGGAGCACGATCAGCGGGAACAGCTCAAGCCTTCCGAACAGCATATCAAGCGATAGTACGTATTTTGACAGAGTGGACATACACGAGAAGTTTGACGCAGGTCAGACTTTGCCGAGTCCCGGTCCGATATTGTTCAGACACGCCGCAACCGATGTGAACGTCGTTGTAAAATCATGTCCGTCAAGCCCGACCAATAGCAGCGATACCGTGAATATCAGCATATACACGACGAAGAACGAGCTGATGCCCGTTATTACGGAGCGCTCGAGCGGCTGCGCGTCAAAGTGGATCGTTCGCACCTCACGCGGGTTCATGTAGTAGCGGGTCTCTTTGATGGCGGTCTTTGTCAGGATCGCGATGCGCGAGACCTTGATGCCGCCTCCCGTCGATCCGGCGCATCCGCCGATAAACATTAGAATAACAAGTATCAGCTTTGAAAACTCAGGCCAGAGATCGAAGTTGACCGTGGAGAAGCCCGTTGTTGAAATGACAGTCGCCACCTGAAAGAAAGCGTGGCGCACACATTCGCCGAGACTGCTGTACAGCGAGTGTATGTTTACGGTGATCGCCGCAACGGAAACCGCGATTATTCCGCGGAATGCCTTTGCGAATTTGCGGATCAGCGAGAAGTAGTAGAAGTTGAAGTTGAGTCCGGCAAGCACCATGAATATGCCGATCACCCATTCAATATAGGCGCTGCCGTAGCCTGCGATACCCGCGTCGGTCATGGAAAATCCGCCGCTGCCCATCGTCGCCATCGAGTTTACGATGCTGTCAAACGCCGGCATTCCGCCGCCGAACAGGAGTACGGCTTCTATGACCGTCAGTCCGAGGTAGATCAGATAAAGTATCTGCGTGTTGAACTTCAGCTTTGACACGAGCTTGCCGAATGTCGGCCCGGGCGACTCTGCGCGGATCGCGAATGCCTCTGATGCCCCGCCGTCGCCTGTTTTCGTTTTAGTTTGCGGCAGGACTGCGATTGCAAATGCAAGAATGCCGAGTCCGCCTACCCAGTGCGTGAACGAGCGCCAGAAAAGTATGCTTTTCGGCAGTGCGTCCATACTTTTGAGCACTGTCGCGCCTGTTGTCGTGTAACCGGATACGGTGTCAAAGAACGCATCGGTGAAGCTCGGTACGGCTCCGCAGATCATCGACGGCAGAGCGCCGAACACAGACAGAATGATCCACGTGAGCGCCGCGAGAGCCATGCCCTCGCGCGAGTTGAGTGAGGACGCCTGTTTCTTGAAAACGGTGACCGCCGCAAACGCCAAAAGCGCAACTACCGCCGACGGTATGAGGAATGCCGGCACGCACCCGTCGCCGTATATCAGCGCAACGAGCACGGGAACAAACATTATCGCCGCTCCGACGAACATCATCCTTCCGAGGTAATATGTTATCTTTCCGATCTTCATACAGAATCCTCCGCCGTTTACGCAAGGATCTGATCGAGCGACGTGAGGAAGCGGTTCAGCGTCACCACGATAACGACATCGCCGGGATAAATGACATCATTTCCGTTCGGGAAGATTATCTTTCCGTCGCGGAAAATGCCTGCGATCAGCAGATTTGACTTGAATTTCAGCTTTGCGAGCGGAACGCCGGTGACGTGTCCGTCGCTTGTCGCGAGGAACTCCATTGCTTCGACCTTGCCGTCAACAAGCTTGTACATGGATTTCATGACGCCGCCCGCGGTTTCCTTGATCGCACGGACATACGAGAGGATCATGTCTGCCGTCAGCTCTTTCGGAGAGACGCAGCTGTCAAGCCCGACGGAGAACGTCATCCGTCGGAGGTCGGAGCTGTTCACCTTTGTGATGACCTTCGGCGTGCCCTGCATCCTTGCAAACATCGATGTGATTATGTTGTCCTCGTCCATGTTTGTGAGGGTGACGCAGGCGTCCATGTCGGACACTCCCTCGTCAAGCAGCAGATCCTGCATTGCGCCGTTGCCGTTTATGATGCGCACCTTCGGCAGAACACGCGCAAGCTCGATGCAGCGATCGTGATTCTGCTCGATGATCTTTACGTTCATTCCCGAATCGACGAGCATCTTTGAAAGGTAGTACGCGATCTTTCCGCCGCCGATCAGCATGACCTTGCGGATCTTGTTCTTGATAAGCCCGATCTGCCTGAAAAACGACGATATTTCCGCGTGGCTTGCGCAAATGTGTACGCGATCGCCCGCGTGGAGCACAAAGTTTCCGTCGGGGATCACCGCGTCGTCGGTGCCGCTCCGCTGCACGGCGCAAACAATAACGCGTGCGCTCAGCTTTGACGGCATATCTCTCAGTGCCATGTTATCAAGTATGCTGCCTGCCGGCACGGTGAACTCAACCATGTCTATCCTGCCTTTGGCGAAGGATTCCACGTGAGTTGCGCTCGGTATGCGGAGAATACGCGATATCTCACGCGCCGTGCTGTACTCGGGATTCACCATCATCGAGACGCCGAGCTTCTCGCGCATGAAGAGCACCTGTGAGTTCAGCTCAGGGTCGCGTATGCGTGCAATCGTGCCGCGTGCGCCCATCTTTCTTGCGATAACGCACGCCAGTGCGTTTACTTCGTCCATGTTGGTAGTGGCGATAAGAAGGTCGCATTCGGCGATCCCCGCCTGTTCAAGCGTTGATGTGATGACTCCGGAGCCGCATACGCTCAGTATGTCGTAATCCTCGGACACCTCGTCGAGCACACGCTGATTCTTGTCAACGAGTGCAATATTGTGTCCCTCCGGAGAAAGAGCGGAGATGATCTCCGTGCCGACTTTTCCGCCGCCGACTACAATTATGTTCATACTTATGATTAAGCCTTTCTTTTATACAACCACCATATCATATACCAAAGGTATGCTATTGTCAAGAGCAAAATGAAAAATTATCTGTACGCCGAGCTTATGCCGTAATATTCCTCAAGGCAAAGTCCGCTGTCCGTGATCTTGCGTGCCAGCTCCTCGCCGACATACCTCACGTGCCACGGTTCGTATACGTATCCCGTCTTGTCCTCACATCCCGCAGGATAGCGGATGATGAAGCCGTACTCGGCGCAGTGCGCGGCGAGCCAGATCCCCTCGGGCGTGTCGGCAAAGCTGAAGTCAAGCGAGTTGAGGTCCATCGCCATGCCGGTCTGATGCTCGGAGTGTCCGGGCCTTGCAGAGTAGCGATCGGCTGCCGCAGCGCCGTCGCGCGCGCTGTAATCCCTGTAAATGATCTTTTGGTCGATGTACGAGCGGTACCCCGATTTGACGAAAAGGCTTATGCCTTCGCTTGCGGCTGCCGCCTGCATTCGGTAGAACGCAGAGAGCGTCTCCGAGGTAAGCCCGCCCGGCGCATAGGAATCGGGCAGGGGATATGACTTGTTTACGAGCAGAATTCCGTCAATGTAGTAGAAGCCGCCCTCGTATGTAACACCGGCTTCTACTGCAGGTGCGGGAGCGGGATCCGGTTCGGGTTCAGGTTCGGGCTCGGGTTCCGGAGCAGGCTCAGGTTCCGGCTCCGGAATCGGCTCCGGTTCGGGTTCGGGCTCGGGAACAGGTTCAGACTCAGGTTCAGGTTCAGTGACAGGCTCCGGCTCAGTTGTGGTGATCTCCGTTGTCGGCTGAGCTGTTTCGACTGTCGTCGTCTGAACAGTCGTGACTTTCGGCGAGGGGAATACCGTCTCGGTAGCAGCGGTCTGCTCCTGAGAGTCAATGCGTCTCACGCATCCGCCGAGAAGCGTGCAGACGGCGATAACGGCAATAACTTTGTACTTCATAAAAGATCCTTTCGGAGAATAACGGCAAATACCGAAAATTATGCCGTTCCGCAAAAAGGCAGAACGGCACGGCTTTATTCAACTACAATGCACTTGATCGTCTGGGGGATCATCGGTCTGTCGGCGGGATCGGTGGGAACGGACGCAATTGCGTCAACAACGTCCATACCGTCGGTGACCTTGCCGAAAGCTGCGTATTGACCGTCGAGGAATGTAGCGTCGTCATGGCAGATGAAGAACTGACTGCTTGCGGAGTCGGGCATCTGCGAGCGAGCCATGGAAATTACACCGCGAGTGTGCGAGAGATCGTTTGCGACACCGTTCTGCACAAACTCACCCTTTATCTTTTCGTCGGATCCGCCGTAGCCGGTGCCCATCGGGTCGCCGCCCTGGATCATGAATCCGGAAATTGCGCGGTGGAAGATAAGCCCGTCATAGAAGCCGGACTTCGCGAGCTTTACAAAATTTGCAACGGTAATGGGAGCGCAGTCGGGATAAAGCTCGAGCTTCATCACGCCGCCATCCTCCATCTCGATTCTTATGTTTACGGTATTTTCAGCCATTTTTTCTTACTCCCTTGTGTCTGTATGATTATTTTGCGGCAGTGCCGGGTTTGTACTCAACCGTGATCTTGGCTGTCGGCACGCTTCCGCTCTCGTCGATCTCAACCGATTTGATCACCGGCGGTGTTACGGGCTTCGTGTTCGCGCCCTCAGCGGCGTTGTAGGTCACGTCAACCGCTGCGATTGCGTCAACGACGTCCATGCCGTCAGTCACCTTGCCGAAAGCGGCGTAGTTGCCGTCGAGGAACTGCGAGTCCTGATGGCAGATGAAGAACTGACTGCTCGCGGAATCGGGGTCACTTGAACGAGCCATGGAGATGACACCGCGGGTGTGCGACAGATCGTTGTCAACTCCGTTTGAGGAAAACTCGCCCTTGATCTTGTTCTGCGAGCCGCCGGTGCCGTCGCCGTTCGGGTCGCCGCCCTGGATCATGAATCCGCTGTAAATGCGGTGGAACGTCAGTCCCTCGTAGAACTTGCTGTTCGCAAGATCGATGAAATTCTGAACGGTGATGGGAGCCTTGTCGGGATAAAGCTCGAGCGTGATCGTGCCGGTCTCCATGCCGTCGGCGGATTTCTTCTCTCCGCACGCGGTGAGAGCGCACAGGATCATGAGCGCCGCAAGAATGAGCGACAGTGATTTTTTCATAATTTTTATCCTTCTTTCGCTTGTGGCACAGACGTCGCAGTGCCGTAATACTCTATCCTATATATTAACAGAATATTTCGCATATGTCAAATGTTATTTGTAAATTCGGTAAAAACGTATGCGGCGAATAGAGCCATCTCATGCGGCATAAAATAAAGAATGATGTAAATATTAAAAGAAAGCGGGGGTGTGCGAGTGAACGCCGAGGCTTGGTGGAGACTTTGCAAGGCGATAATCGCGGGGATACTCGTTTCGGCTGCGGCGGTGATATCGTTCAGATACCTTCTGCCGGCGCTGCTTCCGTTTATACTCGCATTTTCGGCGGCAGCCTGTATTCGTCCGTGCGCACTGTGGTGCAAGCGGCGTCTGAAGATCGGCGCGGGGATAGTCTCCGTCGCGATGATACTTGTGATATTCACGCTCATGTGCTTTGTCGTATATGCGGCGGGGGCAAGGCTCGTGGGCGAGTGCGGCAGATTTCTCGTGAGCGTATCCGAAACGGCGGAGAATGACTCAAGCCCCATCGCGCGCCTCGGCGGGATGATCGAGGAGCTTGGCGAGCGATTCCCGTTCTTTCGCGAGGGCAGCGGCGGCGTGATCGACCTTTATGAGCTTTTGTCCGGATTCGTGCGGGCGGGGGCGGAAAAGCTCAGCGCCGCATTCGCCGTGTGGGTCGGCACGCTTATAAAAATGCTGCCGTCGGCGCTCTTTTCGATCGGCATATGCTTCATCGCGATGTTTTATCTTACTCTCGATTACGACGGCGCGGTCGCGGCTCTGCGGGATTTTTTTCCGAGAGGGGCGCACGGGCGTGCGTCGGAATGGTACCACCGAATGATCCATGCGCTGTGGGAATATCTGCGGGCTTACCTTTTAATAATGCTCGTCACATTTGCCGAGCTGTATCTCGGATTCACCGTGGTCGGGATCGAGTATGCGCTGCTTTTTGCGGTCGTCATCGCAGTGGTCGATTTTCTTCCGCTGCTCGGCACCGGAACAGTGCTGATCCCGTGGGGAGCTGCGGAGCTGCTCCTCGGGGAATACAGGCGCGGCATCGGAATTCTTGTGATCTATGCGGTGACTTGCGTTGTGCGTCAGCTTATTGAGCCGCGCATCGTCGGAAACTTCATCGGGACTCATCCGCTCGTGGCGCTGATCGGCGTCTACGCGGGGCTGAAGCTGTTCGGCGTTATAGGCATGATCGCAGCACCGATAATACTTTATCTTGTGAAGGCGCTGAGAGTCGGTGCGCCCGAGAACAAAGAAAACGGGATGCCACAAGGTTCGTGACATCCCGTATAGCAGATTACAACTGTAATTTCGGCACCTGAAATACCGTCTTATTATAATTTCGGCACCTGAAAAATTATAAGCATCTAAAATACCGTCTCGATTATTTTTGGGCATCCTGACGGTGAGTAACGCCATATGTCCATGTGCGGCGTTGTCTCGGGATCTATAAATAGCTTTGCCGGACGGCGCTGTGCGTTCGGAAACGAGTCGATCAGAACGAGCTTTATCTTCATCCGTTCGGGGATCATGCTTTTTATGTATACGGCACATCCGTCACCGGGCTTCACGCCGGATCTGTATTCCGCAAGCCCCGCAAGATTCGGCGCAAGCTCCACAAAGATACCGTAATCCTCGACCGAGCGCACGATACCGGTGACAGTCTCGCCGGGCGAGAACGCCGCAGCGTTTTCCTCCCACGTGCCGTACAGCTCGCGCAGACTCATGTATATCCTGCCGCATTCGCGGTCGATCGAGCGAACGACCGCGTACCCGCACTCGCCGACGGACAGTCTGTCTGACGGGTGCGATATTCTTGAGACCGACAGCGTATCGACGCTCGCAAGCGAGACTATTCCCGCGCCGATATCGACGAACGCGCCGAACGGCTCAAGGTGCGTTACCCTCACGGGAATAACGTCGCCGGGCGTCAGATGCGATATGTACTGCTCCATGCAGCGCTTCTGAACATCGCGTCGTGACAGGTGCGCCAGAACCGCGCCGCCCTTGTGCTCGATCTCTTTAACGGTAAAAGCCACGCGCTTGCCGACTCTCGTGATTATTGCGATGTCGCGCACCTCCCCTGAGGTGGAGTACGCCGCCTCCTCGCGCGGAATGACCCCGTGCATTCCGCCTATGTCAACGTGCAGGCTCATATCCGCAGAATCGCACCTGACTACCGTTCCCTCAAGAACACTTCCGCGCTCCATTGCCCGCACAAGCTCCGATATGGTGCGTACACACTCTGCGCCGCCGGCGTTGTATCCCTCCGGCAAAAACTGTCGATCCGTCATTTTCATACTCGCCTTTCCTTTGATATCGCCCCGACACTTGTCCGGGTAATGTTCTGATTAAATCTATGTATGGGAGCAGATATATATGATAAACAGACAGAAAAAAAGCGGGCAGGGAGTCCGGAGAACGGACAGCCTGTGGAGTACGGTAGTATCGGTCGCCGCAGGATCGGTGCTGTTCGGCATCGCTGTAAGTATGCTGCTTGTCCCGGCGAGCATCGTGACCGGAGGGGCTACGGGTATCGCGACAGTGCTGTCAAAGCTGACGGGACTTCCCGTCGGTACAGGGATCCTTGCGGTCAATCTGCCGCTGTTTGCCCTGTCCGTCCGCGATCGCGGATTCCGCGGGATGGCGCGCGCGATCATCGGCACGCTCTGCACCTCCGTTTCGGCGGATTTTTTCTCGATATTCCCGCCTGCGGCGAGCGATCCGCTCCTGTGTGCCCTCGTCGGCGGTGCAGTGATGGGCGTCGGAGCGGGGATCATGCTCGGTTCGGGCGTGACGACGGGCGGCTCCGACCTTGCGGCGTATCTCCTGAGAAAAAAGCTGCCGGCGATCCCCTCCGGACGGCTGATACTCTATTTTGACACGGTTATAATACTTGCTGCGGCAATTGCTCTCGGCAGCCTTCGCGGAGTCATGTATTCCGTCGTTTGCACCGTGGCGTATTCGGCGGCGCTTGATATGGTGCAGAGCGCCGCAAGGCGTGCGAAAACGGTGTTCATCATATCGCGCGAGTACGCGGCGATCGCCGATGCGGCATCAAGCTCCCTCGATCGCGGAACAACGCTGCTCCGCGGGATCGGCTGGCATACGGGCGAGGAGTGGAACGTGGTGATGTGCGTCATCGCAAAGCAGCAGGAGTACACGCTGCGCGAGATCGTCCGCGGCGCCGATCCGTCGGCGTTTATCGTGATATGCGACGCGTCGTGCGTGCTCGGAGAGGGATTCATGCACGGTGACGATGAATAATGTCTTGCACTTTTGCCCGAAATATGGTATACTATAATCTGTCGTGGTATTTCGACTGATACCGCACAAATATTCAAACGGAAGGAACAAAATCATATGTGGATCATTGCGATCATAGCGATGCTCTGCTGGAGCGGCTCCGATATTTTCAGTAAAGCCGGATCAAAGCAGAGCGACAAACTCAGCCACTACAAAGTCGGCATAGCCGTAGGCGTTATCATGGGGCTTCACGCTCTGTGGGAAGTTATGTTCGGCGGTGTTCCTTTATCGTTTTCGGATATCATTACATATCTTCCCGCGTCGTTCTTCTATATAACATCAATGCTTGTGGGCTATATCTGCCTGCGCTATATCGAGCTGTCGATCTCCTCGCCGATATGCAACTGCTCCGGCGCACTTGCGCTGATATTCAGCCTGTTCTATTTCGGAGTGTCGTGGAACGACGACTCCGGAGACGGAATATTCCTCAACATTCCGATCACCGTCGGTGTGATCCTCATTGTGCTCGGCGTCGTATCCCTCGGATTTGTCGATCATTTCGAGGACGAGGAGGCGCGTGCGCTGCGTCAGCTCAAATCAAACCGCAAGTATTCCAAGAGTGCGATCGCAATACTTCTGCCGGTCGTTTACTGCCTGCTCGACGCCTGCGGAACGTTTGTTGATACACTTATTGCTGATAATTACACCGAAAAGCTTATCGCGGCGGGAACCGAGGCGGAAGCAGCGGAATCTCTCTCGGGAGATGTGCTCAACACGGCATATGAGTTAACATGGCTGTTTATCGCCGTGATACTTATTGTGTACGTATTTGTAATAAAGAAGGAAAAGCCGGATATTGCGTCCGACGGATTCAAGTGGGTCGGCGGAATATGCGAGACGGTCGGTCAGGTGTTCTACATGATGGTCGTTGTCTCGGATTACAAGGTTGGTCTTGTGATAATTTCGGCATACTGCGCAGTCTCGCTCATATGGAGCAGAATATTCCTGCGCGAGAAGCTGTCGTGGAAGCATTACGCAGCCATCGCGGCGGCGTTTGTCGGAATTGTCATTCTCGGCGTGTACGATGTCTGATCTCTGCTCACGTTATAAAAGAATAAAATGCTCCCGCAGAAGCTTCTGCGGGAGCATTTTTCATCTTCCGGAGTTATTCCGGTGAATCGGTACGAGCGTCCGGATCGGCGACGTTTGCAATGTTGTACGGCGTCGTCTGATAGACAAAATAGTTTAGCCAGTTG
>ENA-UOOA01006872-UOOA01006872.1-human-gut-metagenome-genome-assembly--contig:-P61old-NODE-6872-length-10625-cov-3.802649_pt1 | contig 10625 bp, 10 predicted proteins | sample MGYA00242467_ERZ724014 | MGnify/ENA metagenome assembly ERZ724014
GCAACGTTTCGGGATAGAGCAATTTTGCGCCCGCGCGATAGGCGAGCACGAGCCCGTCCGCCGTCGCCCCGTAATGGTTGGAGGTGGGGAAGCCCTGATAATGCAGCCTGCCCGCGCCGCCCGTTGCGATAACGACTGTTTTTGCCCTGGCGACGAGTATCTCTTTCGTCTCCATATTCATGAGCACCGCGCCCGCGGCTTTGCCGTCCGCGTCCTTGATCAATTCGATCGCGGAAGTGAAATCCACTACCGTGATACCGCGGTTAAGGACTTCGTCGCGCAGGACGCGCATAATTTCAGAACCCGAATAGTCGCGGCAGGCGTGCATTCTCTTGCGGGAAGTTCCCCCGCCGTGCGTCGTAACCATGGTTCCGTCGGGCGCCTTGTCGAACATAACGCCGAGGTCATTTAACCACTGAATGGCTTCGGGCGCTTCCGTAACCAATTTATAAAGCAATTCGGGTTTATTTTTGAAATGTCCGCCGCCGAAAGCGTCGAGATAATGAACCGCGGGGCTGTCGTTTTCCTTGTCCGCGGCCTGAATCCCGCCCTCGGCCATCGCGGTATTGGCGTCGCCGAGACGAAGCTTTGTGACGATCATGGCCTTTGCGCCGCAGTTGTCCGCTTCAATCGCGGCGGAGGCTCCCGCGCCGCCGCCGCCGATGATAAGGACGTCCACGTCGTAATCGGGCTGCGAAAGATCGATCGGCATATCCAAAACGCGCGGGCGGCCTTCGAGCAGCGCCGCCAGCTCGTGAAGGACTTTCCCGCCCTTGTTGGGGCCGACCTTCAATTCCTCATAAGCAGAAGCAATATAGTCGGGATGAAAGGAAGCGAGCACCTCGTCCTTTTCCTCGGCCGTCATTCTGCGGATATCCGCGCCGAAACGGGAAGCGCGCGTCGCTTCCACCTTTTTCATGGACACTGTTTGTTCTTCGGTGTACTGATACATACGCTTCTCCTTATTTTTCTATTTCTCTATGGTTATAAAGCTCTTTCATTTCCTCGATCGGCTTTTGCATCAGGCTTTCGATGATCGCCTCGAATTTTCCTTCCCTGATCTCTTCCACCCGTTTTTCGAGATGTTCGCTCTTGGGCGCGAGATATTTTCCCGTCAGGCGGCGGGCAAGCTCCGCCACCTGCGGATGAGAGATTCCTGCAGGACAACGCGAGGAGCACACGCCGCACATAACGCAGTCGAAACTCTCTTCCGCGCACTTTTCGTATTCGCCGCGCTGGGCGTAAGCAATATACTGCATGACGTTGAGCCCTTGGGTACAGCTTTTCGTGCAGGCGTTGCAGCCTATGCAGGAATAAATTTCGGGATAGAGCTGCATCATGATCTGCTGCGTGGGCTTTATCTTTTCAATATCGTAAATCTGCTTCACCAACGGGAAAAAGGGCAGCGTCGCCACATACATGCCCTCCTCCACCTGCGTCTGGCAGGCGAGGCAAGTCTTTAATTCCTGCTGTCCTTTGATACGATAAATCGTCGCACAGGCGCCGCAGAACCCGTTGCGGCAGCCGCAGCCGCGCACCAGCTGATAGCCCGCGTATTCCATCGCCTTCATGATCGTCAGGCTTTCGGGCACCTGATATCTCTTGCCGAAGAGGTAAACGTTTACTAAATTTTCCATGTCGATCTCCTCTAATCAATACTCGTCGGGCAGCTCGTCCAGCTCGTCCATACGGAACACCGGGCCGTCCTTGCAGACGAATTTATCGCCCACGTTGCACCGTCCGCACTTCCCGATGCCGCACTTCATACGCAGCTCCAGCGTCGTATATACCCGCGATTTGTCAAAGCCGAGTTCCAAAAGCCCCGCCAAGGTAAACTTTATCATGATAGGCGGGCCGCAAAGCACCGCCGTCATGGACGGGTCGAGCCCCAGCTCCTTGACGTAGGCGGGCACAAACCCTTCCTGCGGACGGTCGATCGTAAGATATACCTCAAAATTCGGCTCCTTTTCCCATTCGGTACGGATCTCGTCGATATCCACGAGATCGTCCTTGCTGCGCGCACCGTAAACCACCACCACTCTGCCGTAATTATTGCGGTAGTGGCGAATATAGTTGATGACGCTTCTCAACGGCGCAAGGCCGATACCGCCCGCGATAAAGAGCATATCTTTGCCCTTGAATTCCCCTTCGACGGGAAAGCTTCTGCCGTACGGCCCGCGCACGGTAATCTGCTGTCCCGCTTCGAGGGAATGGATCACCTCCGTGACGCAGCCGCATTTTTTAATGGAAAACTCCATAAATTCCTCGTTGGTCGGCGAGGAAGTAATGGAAAACATACACTCGCCCACGCCGGGCACGGAGACCATGGCACACTGACCGGGCATGTGTTCGAACAGCTTTCTGCCGTCCGTTCCCACGACGCGGAATGTTTTTACGTCGGGCGTATCTTTGCGGATATCCGTGATTACGCCGATCTTAGGAATAAGATTTTCGTTAATCATGCGCTTTTCCTCCCAACGTTTTGATTACTTTTACGATATTGAGACGCTGCGGACATATATTGACGCATCTGACGCACCCCACGCAGGAATAGAGCCCTTCGTGCTGCGCGGGATAATAAACCAGCTTATGCATAAACCTCTGGCGGTATCTCTGCAGCTGGGTGGTACGGCTGTTGGCCGCGGCCATCAGGGTAAAATCGGAATACATGCACGAATCCCAGCAACGGTAGCGGATAACGCCCTCCTTGGTTTTGAAATCGCGGATATCGAAGCATTGGCAGGTGGGACACACAAAGGTGCACGCGCCGCAGCCGAGACAGGCCTCGGAAAGAGTCTGCCACTCGGGAGCCTCAAACAGTTCGTTGAGGTTTTCACCCTTGAAACGGGACAGGTCGAGCTGCGAAAAAGGCAGTTTTTCGATAATTTCCCTCGTCTTTTCCTGCTGTTCATTTACCTGCTTATCTCCGCCCTCTTCAAACAATTCCGAAACAGAGGCCGTCAGCGCCTTTCCCTTTTCGGTATTCGCGCGCCAGTAGAGATAATTTTCGTCCATCCATGCGGTAACGTCGCCCATGGGTTCCGCCGCGTCTATGCCGAACGCTTTGCAGAAACAGCTCTCCTCGGGACGGGAACAGGCCAGCGTGACGATCACGCCCGCTTCCCGACGCGACTGATAATAGGTATCCACGGGATCGGCGAGAAACACGCGGTCGAGCACGTCGAACGCTTTGAAATCGCAGGCGCGGACGCCGAAAAGAACGAAAGGTTTCTTCTCTTCGCGCACATCGACGATCTCGATCGATTTGCCCTCCGTCTTAAATTTCATCATGGTCTCGCTCTGCGGAAAAAACAGATCCTTGGGCGATTTTACCGTTTTAAGCGTTTCGACAGAGCTTTCCGCGCCTTCCGTCCAAAGGCCGTAGTTGACTTCGCCCGCCTTTTTCAAGGGCATATACAGAGGCATGGCGGCGGAGAGCTTCCGATATAATCCGTTCAAATTTTCCTTACTGATTTTAAGCATGTTTATCCTCCGCGCAAACGGCCGTCGAGGGCTCGGCGTCGCCTTCCGTATAATCGGTGAGCGGCGTCTTTCCTTCGGCAGTTTCACCCGCCTGAAAATCCCCGTACAAAGCGTCGATGTCTTTAATAAACTTTCTGTTCAGGAGATGTAAGGGTATGTTTTGGGGACAGACGCGGCTGCATTCGCCGCAGTCGGTACAGCGCCCCGCCACATGGAACGCGCGGATGATATGGAACATCTGTTCCTCAAACTCCGAATCGTTCGCCTTGGCGGAGATGCCCGACGCAGGATTGTCGAACACGCATTTCACGCACGAACACGCGGGACAGACGTTGCGGCAGGCGTTACAGCGGATACATTTGGACAATTCCTTTTTCCAAAACGCAAACCGCTCGTCCGCAGTCATCGCTTCCAGCGCTGCCACGCCCGAAAAACGGTCGTTTTTCGTCTCGGGCATGTCGTGCAGAATAATCGTCTCGTCGCTTACGACATGCTTTTTGCCTTTACAGCAGAGACATTTTTCGAGGAGTATTTCCTCCTTTGCAAATTCTTTATCGCCGTAGAGCGAAGAAACCAGCACCTTATCGCCGTTTTCTTCCACTTCCGTCACGGCGTCCGCGCCCTGTTTTTTGATTTTTGAAATATCCAGCTTTCCCTGACACTCGACGCCGATCACATATACGTTTTCGCGCGCGACGCGATGCTCTTTTACCAATTCGTTAAAGCTGTAGGTATCGCAAGGCTTCAGAAACACCGCCGTCTTTCCGGGCTTTTTCGACGCGGCAATCAGATATTTAGACAGGTTCGCGCCGCAGAAGCCGTTATACGCAAACTCCGAAAGCTCCGCTTCCGTCTCAAACGAAGCGGGGCTGGGATCGAAGTAAAATTCGCCCTTTTTCCAGCCGACCACGCGGGCGACCTCGCCGCTTTTCAGAAGTTCGGCGGCCCGTTCAATCATTTTCTTTTCAACGTCTTTCATCGCCTTACTCCTCCTTGCACCGAAGATCGGAAAGCCGCTTGTTTTCGCCGAGCGCGCTCACCGTCTTGACAAAATCGTTCATGACCGCAGAAAAACGCGCGCCCTCCGCGGCGGAAACCCATTCCACGCGCGTGCGTTCCTTCTCGATTCCGAGATAATTCAAAAAGCTGAACAGCAAAGCCATCCTTCTTCTCGTATAATAATTGCCCGTCACGTAATGACAGTCGCCGGGATGACAGCCGCAGAGAATTACGCCGTCCGCGCCCTGCTGAAACGCCTTCAAAACGAACATGGGATTGACGCGGCAGGAGCACGGCACGCGGATGATCTTGACGTTTGCGGGATAGCTCAAACGGCTGGAGCCCGCAAGGTCCGCGCCCGCGTACGAGCACCAGTTGCAGCAAAAAGCCACGATATTGGGCACATATTCTTTCTTTTCCATCGTTACCTCCTGCATATGGTTTCCACCTCCGACATGATTTGCCTGGAACTGAACCCGCTCAGATCCATCGCGCCCGAAGGACAGGTGACCGTACAGGCGCCGCAGCCCTGACATACGGCGGGATTGACGGACGCCACGCGCCGCGTCTCCGTTTTGCCGCCGCCGAGACGGAATTCCTTATCCACGTAAGTAATCGCGCCGTACGCGCAGACGTTGGCGCACTGACTGCACCCGTTGCACATATTTTCGTCGGAATGGGCAACGCAGGGATTTGTTTTCAGATGATCCTTTACCAACAGCCCGATGACCTTGGAGGCGCATGCGGAAGCCTGGGACACCGTCTCCGGAATATCTTTGGGCCCTTGACATACGCCGGCCAGATATACGCCCGCCGTGGGGCTTTCTACGGGGCGGAGCTTGGGATGCGCCTCGGTGAGGAAATTATTGGTGTCGATGCTCGCCGTCAAAAGGGTGGCCACCTTTCTCACGGAAGGCTCCGGTTCGATCGCGGCCGCCAAAACCACGAGGTCGGAGGCAATCGTCACCTGCTCGTTGTCGATAAGATTCGAGCCCTGCACCATCAGCTTGCCGTTTTCGTTATAGACCTTGCCGACCATGCCCTTGATATAATCCACGCCGTACTGTTCCACCGCGCGGCGGTAAAACTCGTCGTAATTCTTTCCGGGGGTACGCACGTCGATATAGAACACGTGCACCTCGGTGTCGGGATATTTTTCCCGGATAAGCATGGCGTGCTTCGCCGTGTACATGCAGCAGATTTTCGAGCAATACGGCTTGCCGCAGCCGGACGTATCGCGCGAACCGACGCACTGAATAAAGGTAATCACTTTGGGGTGCGTGCCGTCGGAAGGGCGGAGAAGAACGCCGTTTGTAGGCCCTGCCGCGTTCATCAGCCGCTCGAGCTCGAGCGAGGTGATGACATCCTTGTTATCGCTGTAGCCGTATTCGTTGAAAGCGTCGAGCGCAATCGGCTTAAAACCCGTCGCCACGACGATGGCGCCGTATTGCCGTTCGATAAGCTCGTCCTTCATTTCGTAATTGATCGCGCCCAGATTCATATTAAACTCGTTGAGTCCTTTCTTGGACGGGCATTTTTCCATACAAATCTTACAGCCCGTGCACTTGGTCTCATCGACAAACCTCGCCTTTTTGCGGATCTTTACCGTAAAATTGCCGACAAAGCCCTTCACGTCCTCTACTTCGGAGTAGGAAAGAATATCGATTTTATCGCTTTGAGCGCAATCCACCATTTTCGGCGTCAAAATACACGCCGAACAGTCGAGCGTGGGAAACGTTTTGTCCAGCTGAGCCATACGGCCGCCGATTGTGGGATTTTTTTCCACGATATCGACCTCAAAGCCCGCCTCCGCGATATCGAGTGCGGACTGAATGCCCGCGATACCGCCGCCGATGACCAAAGCGCGCTTGACGACGGGGCTTTCTCCCGCTTGCAAAGGCGCGTTGAGCTTGACTTTCGCGATCGCCGTGCGCACGAGAACGACCGCCTTTTCGGTGGCCTCCTCCCTGTCTTTATGTATCCAGGAGCAATGCTCGCGGATATTGGCGATCTCTACCATATAGGGATTAAGCCCCGCGGCCTCCGCCGTCCTGCGGAAGGTCGCTTCGTGCATTCTCGGCGAACAGGAGCCGACGACGATCCCCGTCAGATTATATTCTTTGATTGCGTTTTTGATGAGCTGCTGACCGTTTTCGGAACACATGTACTGATAATTCGCCGAAAAAACCACACCGGGTTCTGCTTTCATTAGCTCGGCGACCCGTTCCACATCTACCGTTGCCGCGATATTGCTGCCGCACCAACAAATAAAAACACCTATTCTTTGCATTTTATATAACTCTCTTTTCTCTAAAAATCATTTGTTGTATTTTCTGTAAGCGCTGACGAGCAGCTGCTGGGGAATGAGTTCGTCCACGATGGGCGGAATGTCCTCCGCCTTGATGCCGTTTCCGTTCTGCATGCGGACGACGGTGTCCCGCACCGCCTCTATGACCGCCGCGGGCGCAACGCCCCTCGGACAGCGTTCCACGCAGGCCATGCAGGAGAGGCAGCTCCAGATCGCTTTGCTTTCCAAAAGCTCCTCCACCTTGCCCTTGGCAAGCAGGGAAACAAATTGGTGCGGCTTGATGTCCATATCCTTAAACGCGGGGCACCGTCCCGAGCATTTGCCGCACTTCATGCACTTTCTCACGTCCGTACCGCTGATGCGGAGAAGATTTTCAAACTGTTCTTCTTTCGTCATTCTTTCACCCCCAGCGCCTCGGCGAGAAGCTCCGTGAAATATCGCACGGGCAATATGCCGCCGCCGTTTGCCTGCAAATTATAAAGGCAGAGCGGGCAGGCCGTAATCACTTCCTCCGCGCCCTTTTCCCGCGCGCTTTGAAGCACTTTTTCACTCCTTGCTTTGGGCAGGGAGGCGTTTTTGAGGGCGACGTACGCGCCGCAGCATTCGTTGCGGAAAGGATAGACGACGGGCGTCCCGCCGACCGCGCGGATAAAATCCTCGATGATGGTGGGATTTTCGGGGTTATCGAACGCCATGACGCCGCTCGGGCGAAGCAAAAGACAGCCGTAATACGCCCCTATTTTTCTGTTTAAGGGACGGACGACCTTTTTCGCTATTTCGTCGAACCCGATCTCGTTTTTCAAAAGCTCGAGGTAATGCAATACCTGCGTTTCGCCGCGGTACGGCTCCTCAAACTTCAGATAATTATTGGCCTTGAAAGAAATATTTTCATCGCCGCGCATATCTTCATTTGTACGCTTGATGACGTTATGGCAGGCGGAACAAAGCGTAAGCAATTTACCGCCGTTGCGTTTCGCGTATTCTAAAGCGCGGACGGCGGACAGCTTGGTTGCAATCTCGTCCTTCGCCATGGGATACACGGCGCCGCAGCACTGCCAGTTTTCTATTTCTTCCATTTCCACGCCCAAAGCCGCGGCGGAGCGGCGGGCGTAAACGTCCAGATCCTTCGCCTTCGTCTTGAGCGTACAGCCGGGATAATAACAGATTTTCATATCGCTACCTTTATTTCTGCGGATACGCCATCTCCTCGGGGCGGAATACTTCGTCAAATTTCTCCGCCGTGAGGAAGCCGAGCGCCACGCACGCCTCTTTGAGGGAAATGTTTTCCTTATACGCCTTTTTCGCCGTTTTGGCCGCGTTTTCGTACCCGATATAGGGATTGAGCGCCGTCACCAGCATCAACGAATTGTAGAGGTTATGCTTCATTTTTTCCTTGTTCGCGCGGATGCCCGTGACGCAGTTTTTCTCGAAAGAAACAATTCCGTCCGCCAAAAGCCTCGCCGACTGCAGGAAATTATAGATAATGACGGGCATAAATACGTTGAGCTCGAAATTGCCCTGAGAAGCGCCCATGCCCACGGCGACGTCGTTGGCCATGACCTGAACGGCCACCATCGTCATCGCTTCGCACTGCGTGGGGTTGACCTTGCCCGGCATAATCGAGGAACCGGGTTCGTTTTCGGGGATAAAGATTTCGCCCAGCCCGTCGCGCGGTCCCGAAGCCAGCCATCGCACGTCGTTGGCAATTTTCATGAGATTGCACGCCAGCGCCTTCAGCGCGCCGTGCGCGAAAACGAGTTCGTCCTTCGAGGTGAGGGCGTGATACTTGTTTTCCGCGGTGACAAACGTCTTGCCCGTCAATCCGCTGATCTGCGCCGCGACCTCTTCCGCAAAGCCCTTGGGCGCGTTAAGCCCCGTTCCGACGGCGGTGCCGCCGAGCGCAAGCTCCTTCAAGCCCGAAAGCGCGAGCATCATCTGACTTTTCGTTTTTTCGACCATATTTCTCCAGCCGCTGATCTCCTGCGAAAACGCGACGGGAACGGCGTCCTGAAGATGGGTGCGGCCGCTTTTGACGATTCCTTCGTTTTCCTTTTCCAGGCGTTTGAAGGTTTCGATCAGTTTATCCATCGCGGGAAAGAGCTTATCTTCTATCGCAACGACGGCCGCAATGTGCATCGCGGTGGGAAAAGTATCGTTGGAGCTTTGGCTTTTATTGATATCGTCGTTGGGGTGAAGTAATTTTTTGCCCGCCAGCTCGTTGCCGCGATTCGCGATCACCTCGTTGGCGTTCATGTTCGACTGCGTGCCGCTGCCCGTCTGCCAGACGACGAGGGGAAAATGCTCGTTGAGCGCGCCCGAAATCACCTCGTCCGCGGCCGCACAGATAAATTTCTTCTTTTCTTCGGGCAGTATCCCTAATTTATAGTTGGCAAGCGCGGCGGCCTTTTTAAGGATACCGAACGCGTGCGTAATCTCCCGCGGCATCACTTCCGTGCCGATCCGAAAATTTTCGTGGCTTCTTTCGGTCTGCGCCGCCCAATATTTGTCCGCGGGGACCTTCATTTCCCCCATGGTGTCTTTTTCAATGCGGTATTCCATGCTTCCTTTCTCCTTTCAGATAGCCAGCTGTGCGATTACGCCCTTGAGCACCTCCGCGCTGTGCTTAAGCTTTTCAAGTTCGTCTTCGGACATCTTGGGCGTGAGCGTCGTCTGAATTCCGTTGTTGCCGAGGATGCAGAGCGTGCTCAGGCACACGTCGCTGAGCCCGTATTCCCCGTCTAAAAGCGTGGAAAGGGTCATGACGGTATCCGCGCCGGAATAGATGCTCTTGACGATATGGCATACGGAGGCGGCGATACCGTAGAACGTGGCGCCCTTGCCCGCGATGATCTTTCCGCCCGATTTGCGGACGTATTCCTCCACTTCCTCGTGCGTGTAAGGCGTAATGGGCAAAACGGCTTTATTTGTCAAAGCCGCGTCGTAATCGTTTAAGGGTATCCCCGTGATGTCGGCCGTGGACCATGCGACGAAAGAGCTGTCGCCGTGCTCGCCGAGCACATAGGCGTGCACCTGTTTCTGATTGATGGAATACAGCTCGGAAAGGCGGGTTCTTAAACGGATCGTATCGAGAATGGTGCCCGAGCCCAACACCTGGCCCTTGGGCAGCCCCGTCACCTTACAGAATACGTAAGTGAGAACGTCCACGGGATTAGCGACGATGACATAAATCGCATTGGGAGCGTGTCTGACGATTTCGGGCGCAATGCTCTTGATAATATCGACATTGGTCTGCGCGAGATCGATGCGCGACTGCCCGGGCTTTCTGCCGATCCCCGAAGTCACGACGACGATATCCGAGCCTTCCGCGTCCTCGTAGGAGCCTTCATATACTTTCGTGGGGGAAAGAAAGGGCGTCGCCTGCTTGATGTCGAGAGCCTCGCCGAGAGCCTTTTCGCGGTTGACGTCGATGAGGACGATCTCCGAAACCGGACTGTCCACCACCAGCGTATAGGCGATGGTAGCGCCGACCGAACCTGCACCGATAATAGTAACTTTGTTGCTCATACTTATTCACACTCCGTATTAAAATTTTTTCCGTTTCGTCAAAAGAAGCCGCTTTTTCTTCCCCGCTCTCCGTCAGCTTCAAACGGTTCATATTATATCATATTTTCTCTTAAATCTCAACAACTGAAATCAATAATTGCTCATTCGATAAAAAATTCACGTTTTCTCCGTATTTTCCCCTTTTTCCGCGTTAGCGAAAAACACAATTCATGAACGTACCCCACACACTTTGCCATATTTGCACATACGATAAAAAATAGAGTAAATCGATAATTTTTTCAAGCAGAAAAACGCTTTTTGCACGCAAAAC
>ENA-UOOA01006875-UOOA01006875.1-human-gut-metagenome-genome-assembly--contig:-P61old-NODE-6875-length-10621-cov-37.572497_pt1 | contig 10621 bp, 10 predicted proteins | sample MGYA00242467_ERZ724014 | MGnify/ENA metagenome assembly ERZ724014
ATCGACTGACCTTTCTTTTTTTACCCAACAATATCTTTAATTAAGGGAAACGGGGGTCGGCCTGCCGGACATCAACACGCTGGAACCACTGGCCGACGCGCTGGAGCTGACCCTTGCCGACCTGATGCACTGCCGTGACCCGCAGGAAGCAGCTATTGCACCGGAAGTCCCGCTGGAAGATTTCTTTACCCTGCTGCGCCGTCAACAATCCATTGACTGGCGCTCGGTACGGGCAGTTTTATTTTGGCTCAGTGCCGCACTGGCCATCTGGGGCATCCTCGCCTGCCCGGGCCGGATGGCCGTCCACTGGCGTACCCTGAGCAATGGGAACCTGCAGGCAGACGGCTGGCTTCCCTCCTGGGTGTTTTTCCCATTGTTCGTCGGGATAGAATTTCTCTCGCTGGAGCTCTGGAACAACTTTGAGCAGACCGGCTACTACCGACACTGGGGTGAGATAGGTGCCTCCTTCACCCGCTCCATGAACTTCTGCTCCCCTGCTGTCCGGCTCTGGAAGTTTGTGCTCGACCTGCTGTTCTTCTTCGGGTTCGGCTTCGCGATCCCCTGCGCTGAGATGATGGCGATTCTGATCAACTGAAAAAAAGGAAAGCCCTCCCGTCGCTCAAGCGAAAGGAGGGCTTTCTATAATCTTATCAGAAGTTTCCCCGTTCTTCTATTCCTCTGATTATAAGATCATTTACTTTTCGTTCTTTGCCCGGCGTTCTTTCAGATCGCTTTCCATCTGCGCCAGCGTCTTTTTATCCAGATTGAACACCACGCCGTACGCGATGATCATCACGATATAGCTTCCCAGATACATGACCGGCACCAGATAGCGCATCCGGGTTGCCACTTCGATCGTCTGTGCAGCCTTCAGAGATGCATCATAGCCCAGTTTGGTTGCCAGAACAAGGCCCAGAGAAGGTCCGATGCCCTGTGCAAGCTTACGGAAGAAGGAGTGCAGTGCATAGGTAGTGCCTTCTTCTCGCACGCCAAATTTCCACTCGTTATAATCGATTGCATCTGCCATCAGAGACCAGCTCAGGCAGCTTCCGATACCGCCGCCCAGCATTGCAATGATCTGACACAGGACATAAAGGCTGAGACCCCGGCTGTCCGGTGTAATGGGCAGAACCAGCATCAGGACGTATGCCAGCGCACAGACTGCCGAACCAAAGGTCACGGCTTCTTTCTTGCCAAAGCGCTTGACGATACGGCTCACAAAAGGACTGAAGATGAAAACGCCAAAGTAGGAGATCATACCCACAATGCCGGAGATCTTTGCATTCTTGAAATAAGCCTGGAACAGGATCTGACCTGCAGTAGAGGCACCATACATACCAATAAACGTTGCGATAGGTGCCAGCGTTGCGCCCACAGCCGGGCGATTATGGATAAAGTTGTTGAACGCCTTCATGATGTTGAACTTAGGTGCATCCTCTTTCAGAGTGATCGTGGTGTCCACACGCACCTTTGTGTTCGTGACCATAAAGCGGAAGCAGATCAGACCGATCACACCCATGATCAGAGCAATGACAAACATCTGCTCACCACGCAGGTTGTTCTGGTTATCATAAATGATCACCGGAATCAGCATACCGGTCAGAAGCGCACCGCCCATAGAACCAATGGAGCGGAAAGTCGACAGCTGTGCACGCTGGATCGGGTCATCCGAGATCAGAGACAGCATCGAGCCATACGGCACATTTGCAACGGTGTAGAAAGCATCCCAGATCATATAGCCTGCCACAAACAGAATGTTCTTGACCATACTGGGAGCCTGCGGGAACGGCAGATAGCAAAGTGCACCGGCCACGGTCAGGCCGATCGCACCGAACCAGATATAGGCAAGGAACTTGTTCCGGCGGTATTTGTGCGTATCCGCATCTACCATTGCTCCGATAATAGGATCGTTGATTGCGTCCCAGATCTGCACGATCAGCAGAAGGGATGCCATCAGGTAGTTGTCGATCCCCATAAACTGCGTCCAATAAATCGTCAGGTAGCCTTTGAGTGCAAAACTCATATTGCAGCCAAAGTCACCCGCTGCGTATGCAAGTTTATCACGCAATCCAAACCCTGCAGACGCATCCACTGTTGATTTCCCCATGAAAATACTCCTTTCTGAATTTTCCGGACAATTTTGGCACACCGCCCGCAAGCCGTATGCATATTTATGAATCCATGATACGGCATCTCTTTCCAAAATGTTAGAATTTTTTTACGATTCCGCCTGAAGAATTTACGATTTAAAAGTATTTCTTGTTGTATTCTTTAATTTGTGCAGCGTTTTCGTGACTCTGCACAAGCAATCTTTTCTTTTTTTGTATACAAAATATTTTTTCTTAGCCGAATTTTTTCTTAGCCGAATCTTTTCTTTGTTGAGAACGGCGTTGTGCGCCGAGCATAAAGCAAGGGCCATTGCACGAGAATCTGTGCAATGGCCCTTGCTTTCTATTGTTTCTTATTTCGCCGCCTCAAACTCGGCTTCGATCTCCTTCGAGGGGGCGGGGGTGACCAGACTGACCACCACGCAGACCAGCAGTGAGGTCAGGAAGGCGGGCAGCAGCTCATAGATGCTGAACACGCCGCCCAGCGGGCTGATGAGGTACTTCCAGACAAAGACCATCAGGCCGCCGGCGAGCATCCCGGCCAGCGCACCCTGCCAGTTGCAGCGCTTCCAGAACAGGGCGCAGAGCATCACGGCACCATACGCGCCGCCGAAACCGGCCCATGCAAAGCTGACGATGCCGAACACGCTGGAATTGGGGTCACGGGCCAGCACCACGCCCACCACGCTGACGCAGATGATGGTCAGGCGGGCAGCAAACAGGCTCTGGCGTTCGGTCAGCTTCATGTGGCCGAACTCCTGCAGGATGTTCTGGGAGACGCTGGACGCGGCGGCAAGCATCTGGCTGTCGGCGGTGGACATGGTGGCGGCAAGGATGCCCGCCAGGATCAGGCCCGCCAGAACGGCTGCCAGAATGCCGTGCTGTGCAATGAGGTTTGCAATGCGGACGATGACCGTCTCGCTGGAGGAGCCGCTCAGGTACTCCAGCGCGCCTGCCTTGGTCATGCCAAGGCCCACCATGCCGATGATGATGGAGGCTGTCATGGCAATGACGACCCACACGCTGGCAATGCGGCGGCTGAGTACCAGCTTCCTTTCATCCTCAATGGCCATGAATCGGAGCAGGATGTGGGGCATTCCGAAGTAGCCCAGGCCCCACGCCATGGTGGAGACGATGTCCAGCAGGCTGTACGAGGTGGCCGTACCCTCGGCAGCGTTGTGGCTGGCCATCATGGTCAGGTAGCCGGGCAGGCTCTGAGCGTTGGCTACAACGGCATCCCAGCCGCCTGCCGCGCCAATGCCGTACACCAGCACAGCCACAAGGGCCAGGCTCATCACGATGGACTGGATGAGGTCGGTGGTGGTAACGGCGCGGAAACCGCCCGTAATGGTATAGCCCACGATGACGCAGGCCGAGACCACCATGGCCGCCATGTAATCCACGCCGAACAGGCTGTGGAACAGCTTACCGCAGGCGGCAAAGCCCGAAGCCGTGTAGGGCACAAAGAACACGATGATGATCACCGCGCCCAGTGCGTTGAGCAGATTGCGCTGGTCGTGGAAGCGCAGGGACAGGAACTGGGGCACGGTGATGGCTTCCAGATTGGCCGAATACCGCCGCAGCCGCCGGGCCACGATGAGCCAGTTCAGCCAGGTGCCCAGCGCCAGGCCGATGGCGGTCCAGCCGGGCGAGGCGATGCCGGTGAGGTAGGCAAGGCCCGGCATTCCCATCAGCAGCCAGCTGGACATATCGCTGGCTTCAGCGCTCATGGCCGTGACCAGCGGGCCCATTTTGCGGCCGCCAAGGTAGAAATCGGTGCTGTCGTTGTTGGACTTGCTGTATGCAAACCCAACCAACAGCATTGCCACCAGATAGATGATGATGGTGGCGATGATGCAGATGTTGGTCATATACTTTTTCCCCCTTGTCTTTCCAAATGAAAGTACGCTTCGATTTTACCACAGTAAAGCATAAAAGTGCAAGCCTTTTGGCAAAACTTTGTCCTGATTCGCCAAAAGTCCACGAGTGGCGGACAAAAAGTTTTCAAATTGACCGGAAACATCCGGCCCCGGGATTTTTCTTGCAAAATCCCGGAAATCTGTTATACTACCAATCCAGGGGGTTAGTGTATATGAAAGAATCCAAAACCATACAAGCTGTACCGGGCTCCGGTGTGGTGTGGCAGGCCTTCCGGGCTGCTGCGCCCCAGACCGTGCCGGTGTTTGCAGGCTATCTCGTGCTGGGCATGGGCTACGGCATCTATGTGCAGAGCCTTGGCCTGCCCGTCTGGATGCCTATGCTCATGGGCACCGTGGTCTACGGCGGCTCGCTGGAATTTGTGCTGGCAAGCCTGCTGCTGGGGGCCTTTTCCCCACTGTCGGCTTTTCTGATGGCGCTGATGATCCAGGCGCGGCACCTGTTCTACGGTCTGGCCATGCTGGAACGGTACAAGGGCTACGGCCTGCGCAGCTTTTACATGATCTTTGCCATGAGCGACGAGACCTTTTCCATCACCTGCTCTGCAGAGCCGCCGCAGGGGATCGACCGGGGCTGGTTCATGTTCTTCATCACCCTGCTGGACCAGTTCTACTGGGTCGCCAGCGCCGGGCTGGGGGCCGTGCTTGGGTCGGTGCTCCCCTTCAGCACCAAGGGCGTGGATTTTGTGATGACCGCCATGTTCGTGGTCATCTTCCTCAACCAGTGGGAAAAGGAAAAGCAGCATTACAGCGGTATCATCGGGCTGGCCGTGCCGCTGGTCTGCCTGGTCCTTTTTGGTTCCGGCAGCTTCCTGCTGCCCTCCATGGCCTGCATTCTGGTGCTGCTGCTGGTTTTGCGCAAGCCCATTGAGCGGGCCGACGGCATCGTCCCCGGCCAAACGGAGAACCAGAAGGAGGCAGCGCAATGACCACGTTCCAGATGGGCCTGACCATTGCGGTGTGCACGGCGGCGACCATGCTCACCCGCTTTCTGCCCTTTTTGATCTTTTCCTCCAAGGACCAGCAGCCGCCCGAGGTGGTGCAGTATCTGGGCCGGGTGCTTCCCGCCGCCATCTTCGGAATGCTGATCCTCTACTGCCTGAAAAGCGTCACACCCTTTGCGGGCAGTCACGGCATCCCCGAGGCCATTGCCATTGCTGTGACCATCGCCCTGCACCGGTGGAAGCACCAGACACTGGTCTCCATCACCGGCGGTACGGTGTGTTATGTGCTGCTGGTGCAGCTGGTGTTCGCATAACAGAAACGGGAGATGCCGGTGGGGCATCTCCCGTTTGTTTCAATGATAGAATGTATCAAAATTGATCTGCCGGTAGAACCGCTGCTGGAGCTGGTCAAAGTTCTCGCAGTTCTGGGCCAGCAGCCACATGACCTTGGTGACAACGGCCTCAATGGTCATATCGTGGGCCTCCAGGAAGCGGAAGCGGTTCTTGACCCGCTTGCCCACCTCGTAAATGCCCACATCGCTGCCCTCATAAGTGACCTGCGTGGTCAGGATCAGGATCTTGTGGGTCTTGTCGTAATCGCCCAGCTCCTCGGCAAAGGCATCCATGAGCCGCTGGGGAATGCCGCCCACGCCAAAGCTTTCCACAATGACGCAGTCATATTGTTGAAAGATGGCCGGGATGAGTTCCGGTCCAAGGCCGGGGGTCAGCTTGAGCAGGAACACTTTTGGGTTCAGCGCCCGGCCAAACTCCACCGGGCCGGTGGGCCAGGGCGAAGCCACATACCGCACCAGCCGGTCGCCCTGCACCAGCGCCAGCGCCGGGAAGTTGACCGACGCAAAGGCATCGTAGCTGATGGTCTTGTTCTTCTTGGCGCGGGTGCCCGCAATGACGTGCCCGCCAAACACCACCATCACACCCCGGCTGCCCGGGTCAAGGGCACAGATCACGCTGTCCCGCAGGTTCTTCTTGGCATCGGTGATCTCGTTGGAAATGGGCTGCTGGGCACCCGTGAGGATGATGGGCTTGTCCGCGTTCTGGATAAGGTAGGACAGCGCCGCCGCCGAGTAAGCCAGCGTATCGGTGCCGTGGCAGATGATAAAGCCATCGTAAAGCGCATAGTTTTCCTGCACAGCCTTGGCCATCATCAGCCAGTGCTCCGGGCCAAGGTCGGTGCTGTCGATGCTGCACAGGTTGAGCGTTTCCGGGCAGCAGAGCTGCTGCAATTCCGGCAGATGGGCCAGCAGCTCCTCGCTGGTCAGAACAGGCTTGAGCCCCTGTGCGGTGCGCACGCTGGCAATGGTGCCGCCGGTGGTGATAAAAAGCAGGCGCTGCTTGGACATAGGTTTTTCCCCTCCATGGTGTCGATTTTTGCGATGTTTTCAGTATAGCACAGTTCGTCGGAGATGAAAAGTGCGGGGAGTTGAGGTATAATAGTTATCATAAGATCAAACAGTCCTCAACCTCTCAGTCTCGCATCCGCTCGACAGCTCCCCTAGTAGGGGAGCCCTTGGCATTGCGTAAAGCCTTGCCTCTTTGCCAAGGCCTCTCCTACTAGGAGAGGTGGCATTGCGAAGCAATGACGGAGAGGTTGGACAAAAGCAAACCTACCATAAGGAGAAACTGCCATGTCTAACATTGTGATCATCGGTTCCGGCCCCGCAGGTGTCTCGGCGGCATTGTATGCCGCACGCGCCGGGGTGCAGACCACCGTTCTGACCAAGGGCCCCGGCGCACTGGACCGGGCCGAACTCATCCAGAACTACTACGGCTTTGCCGAACCCATCACCGGTGCCGAGCTGGAACGCCGGGGCATCGAGGGTGCCAAGGCCGTGGGGGTGGAGTTCGTCACCACCGAGGCCGTGGGCCTGACCTACACCGACAAGCTGACCGTGGAGACGCTGGCCGGGGATTTCCCTGCCGATGCTGTCATTCTGGCCACCGGGGCTTCCCGGGCAGCGCCCCGCATTCCGGGCCTTGCCGGGCTGGAGGGCCACGGCGTGAGCTACTGCGCCACCTGCGATGCCTTTTTCTACCGCGGCAGGGATGTGGCCGTGCTGGGCAGCGGAGAGTACGCCCTGCATGAGGTACAGGCCCTGCTGCCCGTGGCCCACAGCGTCACCCTGCTCACGGGCGGGGCCCCGCTGACGGCACAGTTCCCGCCGGAGGTGGCCGTGCGGACGGAAGCCGTGGAATCCATCCTCGGTGAAGAGCGGGTCAACGGCGTGCAGCTGAAAGACGGCGGGACACTGGAAGTCTCCGGCGTGTTCGTGGCGCTGGGCGTGGCAGGCAGCACTGCCCTGGCCCGCAAGCTGGGGGCCGAGGTGAACGGCAGCCGGATCGTGGTGGATGACCACATGCAGACCTCCCTGCCCGGCCTGTATGCCGCCGGAGACTGCACCGGCGGGCTGCTGCAGGTCGCCAAGGCCGTGTACGAGGGTGCCGTGGCAGGCACCGAAGCCGCCAAAGCCCTGCGGAAATGACCCAGACAGAAAAAGGACGCTGTGCCCTGCGGCACAGCGTCCTTTTATTGCTTTGCTCAGCTCTTGCAGCCGGATTCCTCTTCGATGCCGGTGAAATCGCTGGCCTCCGCGATCTTGGTGGTATCGAACTTGCCGTTCTCATCCTTGGGGGCAACGGCAGGGCCTGCCTCCACAGGATTCACGGTCGTTTCCTCTGCCGCAGGCTTTTCCTCGGCAGGCTCCTCTGCCCGGGCAGCTTCCACCACCGGGGCTGCGGGCGCAGTCTCGGGCTCGGCAGGAGCCTTTTCAAAGGCAGGGGGCCATGCGTCACCGGGAGTGGTCTCCTTGGCCTCGCCCTCGGCGTAGGCTTCGGCAGTCTTTTCGGCCTCGGCGGGGTCCTTTTCAGCTTCCTCGGGGAACTCCACGTTTTCGACGTGGAGCGGGTCCTTGTCGTTCAGAACTTTGTCCAGCACGACGATGGCGGCACCGGTAACAGCCACAGCGGCAGCGGCACCCAGAACACGGAACAGAGTTTTCATGGTGAAGTCCTCCCTGTATAAGATAGGATTAAGAGAATGTTACGACATCGTTCTGCGGCTTTTCGGCGGGCTCCACCGAAATGGCGGTCAGCACCGGGCCTTTGCCGCGGTAGATGTTGTGGAACTTGTAATTGACTTTGGCGGTCACAGTGACCCAGGCGCGCTGCTCCAGTGCCTTGTAGCCATCATAGCTGCAGGGGAAGCCCACGAACTGGATATCCTGCACGCAGCAGGTCATTGCAAAACGGCCGGGCACAAAGCTGTTTTTGCCCGCGCGGTTGGTCTGGCAGACCTGCGCCAGGAACCGGACGGTCTTGCCCACGTACTTCTGGGGCTCGTCCTGGCAGTCCATATACCAGATGCCGAAATCGTCCTCGCCGATCTCAACGATCGGGGCGTTCAGATCGAAGGGCAGCGGGTCGGGGATGTCATCGTATGCCACGCTGCCGTCGGCGAACTCATAGGCGATATCGCACTTGCGGGAGGCCTGACGCACCAGCTTGTGCAGCTCCTGACGGGCGGCATCGTTGTTCACGGCCTCGGCGCGGTTGAACACGATCAGCTCACTGCGGGCGATCTTGTCCAGCAGCAGGCTGCGCATGGAGTTGTCGCGAGCGTAGGTCAGGGCGGTGGTGCCGTCGGCGGTGGCGATGCACTGGTACACGATCCAGCTCTCGGGCAGAGCCTCGGCCAGATCCTGCAGCAGCCACATGCCGTTGTACTCAATGACCACACGGCCTGCACCGGATTCCTTTTCCAGTTTGAGCAGATTCTGCGGGTTCAGCTCGGCCTTGTCCTCCAGCACCTTGACGGTCACACCGGGAAAGGCGAACTTCTTCTCGTTGTACTCCTCTTCGCCCTCCTCGCAGATCAGCAGCAGGGTCTTGTCGCCGGAGTCAAAGTTGGGGTCTTCAAAGGTCTCCTGAATGAATTTGGTCTTGCCGCTTTCCAGAAAGCCCACAAACAGGTAGACCGGAATTTCTTTTGCCATAGGAATGGTTTCTCCTTTTTACTTTAAGCTCAGCAGCCGAACAGCTCTGCAATGGCCTTTTCGTTCAGCTTGGAGCCGATCACGACCAGCTTGCCGCCCACATCTGCACCGCGGGCACGCACTTCCCATTCGCCGGGCACATAGTCGAACTCCAGCCAGCCGTCTGCGCCGCCGTTCACGATGCCCTTGCTGCGCAGGATCATGCCGTAATTGCCGGTATCCAGCTCGGTGAGGGCGTGCTCCACTTCTGCCTTGGTGAATTTGCGGGCCGTCTCGACGCCCCAGCTGGTGAACACCTCGTCGGCGTCGTGGTCATGATGATGATGGTGATGACCGCAGCAGCAGTGGCCGTCATGGTCATGATGATGCTCGTGCTCGTCGTCATCATCGTCATCATCGTGGTCGTGATGGTGGCCGCAGCAGCAATGGTCATGGTCGTCATGATCGTGATGATGGTGCTCGTGCTCATCGTGGTCATCATCTTCATCATGATCGTGGTGATGCTCGTGCTCATCCTCGTCGTCATCATCGTGGTCGTGATGATGGCCGCAGCTGCACACACCGTTTTCGTGATCGTGGTGATGATGGTGGTGATGCTCCTCTTCCTCGTCCTCGTGGGCGTGCTCCTCATTGGCCTTTGCAGCCATGGCGATCAGCTCTGCCTTGAAGTCGTCCTTGGTGGACATGGCCTTCAGGATCTGCTCACCGGTCAGCTCGTCCCATGCGGTGGTCACGATGGTAGCGGTGGGGTTCTTCTCGCGCAGCATGGCGACCGCAGCGGCGATCTTCTCTTCGCTGGCGGTCTGGGTGCGGCTGAGCAGGATGCAGCTTGCGTGGCTGATCTGGTCGTCGTAGAACTCGCCGAAGTTCTTCATATACATCTTGACCTTGTTGACATCGGCCACGGTGACAAAGCTGTTCAGCTTCACATCCAGATGCTCAGCCACACCCTCCACAGCGCGGGTAACATCGCTCAGCTTGCCCACACCGGAGGGCTCAATGACGATGCGGTCGGGGTGGTACTGCTCCACCACCTGCTGCAGAGCGGCACGGAAATCGCCCACCAGAGAGCAGCAGATGCAGCCTGCGTTCAGCTCGTTGATCTGGATGCCGGACTCCTTCAGGAAGCCGCCGTCGATGCCGATCTCACCAAACTCGTTCTCGATCAGGACCACCTTCTGGCCCGCAAAGGATTCCTTGATGAGCTTCTTGATCAGAGTCGTCTTGCCGGCACCCAGGAAGCCGGAGAAAATATCGATATTCGTCATAATGCTGTATGCCTCTTTCTTTTTCCAAAAGCCCGCAAGGGCCGTTCAGCAATCAGAGCCGCAGAGTGCTGGCTCAAAAATCTTACACTCCTATTATAACAAGGCTGTCAATGGGAAACCGCCTTTTTTGATGAGAAAATTGTAACTTTTTTTGCAGTTTGGCTGCGTTTTCAGAAAACGCTGCCTCCCGGACACAAAAAAGCCCCCGGAACGGGGCAGAAAGCCCGCACCCGGCAGCCGTTTCAGCTGCCCGGGCACAGGCTTTCTGTGCATAAGGTTTGGAATAGATGAGGTACTCCAACTCCGACCTCTGCGCCATGGTAACGTCCAACCCATCCTCGACCCCGGTACAGT
>ENA-UOOA01006880-UOOA01006880.1-human-gut-metagenome-genome-assembly--contig:-P61old-NODE-6880-length-10616-cov-8.257362_pt1 | contig 10616 bp, 10 predicted proteins | sample MGYA00242467_ERZ724014 | MGnify/ENA metagenome assembly ERZ724014
GGGGGACGACGCTTTTTGAAAAAAGTGCCCTCCCCTGTGCCCCTCCAGCAAAACTTCGACGGGTGGGGCGGCTGCAGGAAAGGAGTTCAGGAAGAAACGAGGCAGCGCAGCAATCCCCCGCACTCAGCTCGTGACCCCCCGCAGACATTAAAGTTTCTTCATCCGGCCCCGCCCGGCATACAACGCCGCGCCTGATGCCGGTTACAAAAGTCTTTGGAAGATGAGGGGAGGGGTGTGGGGAGGGGAGAAGGAAGCTTTTCTTCAGAAAAGTTCCTTCTCCCCTCCCCACATCATTTCCTGTTCCCTCACTTTCCTAACAAATCCTCGGCAACTGGTCGCCTTCGAGCATGGACAACAGGCGACGGCCTCCGATGGGCGTCTGGAGCACGACCTGACCGGGACGGGACGGGGCCACGGCTTCGAGCACGGTGCCGATACGGGCGGCCTCGCGCCCCTGCGGCTCGGAGCGGAGCACGTCGAGCGCGGCCTGAGCCTTGGCTTCCGGCACAAAACACAGCATCTTGCCCTCATTGGCGAGGTACAGGGGATCGAGGCCGAGCACGTCGCAGCCGGAACGCACCGCATCGTGGATCGGGATCGCGGCCTCCTCGATGGAACAGACCACCCCGGATTGCCCGGCGATCTCGTTCAGCGTGGTCGCCAGCCCGCCGCGCGTGGGATCGCGCAGCACATGGATATCCCCGACCTCAAGCATCAGGCGTTCCACCATCTTGTTGAGCGCGGCGCTGTCGCTCTCGACGCCTTGCAGGAACGAAAGGCTGTCGCGCTGCCCGAGCACGGCAAGCCCGTGATCGCCCACGGCCCCGCTCACCAGAATGGCGTCGCCGGGCCGGGCGCCGCTGCCGGACGGCGACGGGTCCGCAAGGATTTCGCCCACGCCCGCCGTGGTTATGAACAGCTTGTCGCAGGCCCCGCGCGGCACGACCTTGGTGTCGCCGGACACGATGAGCACCCCGGCGCTGCGGGCCGCCTCCGCCATGCTTTCCACCACCTTGCGCAGCAGATCGAGATCGAGCCCTTCCTCAAGGATGAAGCCGCAGGTCAGATATCTGGGCCGCGCGCCGAGCATGGACACGTCGTTGACCGTGCCGTGCACCGCCAGGGTGCCGATGTTGCCGCCGGGGAAGAACAGCGGGGTGACGGTATACCCGTCCGTACTCATGGCGATGGGACCGGAAAGTTCCAGCTTGGCGGCGTCGTCCAGCGTCCGGAGAATGGGATTATCGAACTGTTCGAGAAAGAGTTCGTTGATGAGCCGCTGGGAGGCCCTTCCGCCGCTGCCGCAATCCAGAAGAAGTGTCTTTGTCATAACCGACCTGTCTTAATGATGATTCCACGGATGGAACAGCCGATGCGAAAAACGCCTGACGCGGCCGCCCATCCTTCCGAGCGAACAGAAGATCCCGAGCAGGTTGAGTATCCCGAACAGGGCGAAATTGATGTGCATCGCCTCCAGAAACTCAGGAATATTGTTCGGGCCGAGCGCCTCGTCGCCCAGATAGGCGTTCATGGTCAGGGAAATGATGACCATGCTCGACAGCGTCCCGAGCGTGCGGGCCGTACCCACCAGCCCCGAAGCCTGCCCCATGTGCGCTTCGTCCACACTGGTCATGATCGCGCTGGTGTTCGGAGACGCGAACAGCGCGATGCCCGAGCCTATCACAAGCTGGACCAGCGTGACCACCCACAGCGACGACGCCCCGTCGAGGGAAGAGGCCAGCAGCAGGCCGACGCCGCACACCGCTATGCCGATCGTGGCGATGATGTCCGCGCCGTGCCTGTCCGCCATACGCCCGCCAAGCGGTGAAATAAACACCTGAACGGCAGGCTGCGCCGACAGGAGCAACCCGGTTTCGAGCAGGGTCAGCCCGTGGACGCCTTGAAGGTACAGGCTAAAATAGAAGGTCACGCCGAAAATGGAACTATAATTGATGAAGGAGGCCAGCGTGCTCAGGGCGAACGCCTTGTTCTTCACGAGGAAGGCGACGTCCAGGATGGGATGGTGCGAACGGCGCTCCTCCCACAGGAACAGCCCGAGGAACACCACCCCCAAGGCGAACAGGACGCCCGCCCATGCGCCGGAAAAGAGCCAGATCGCCCCGATGGACAGCAGGCTGACGGCAAGCGTATAGAAGAGGCTCCCCCGCCAGTCGAAGGGATCGTCCGGGGCGTCCTTCCAGTCGCAGCGGACATTGCAGTACATGAGCAGCCACGCGATGATCCCGATGGGGACCACGCTGAAAAAGAGGAACTGCCAGCCAAGGGCTGTGCCGAGAAGCCCGGACAGGCCGGGGCCGAGCGACAGGCCGCTGTACACGCCGATGGAAGTGAGCCCGAGCACCCTGCCGAGCTGTTCCGGCGGCGCGCAGCTCACCAGGATCGCCAGCGCGCAGGTGTTCATGATGGCGGTGCCCATCGCCTGTACGAAACGGCAGCACAGGAACAGCCAGATGTTCGTCACGAACGGCAGCAAGGCCGACATGACGACGAACAGCGACAGGCCGCTGAGGAAAAGCCGCTTGCGCCCGACCATGTCCCCCACCCGGCCCGCCACCAGATGGAAAATCGCCAGCGACAACGTGTAGGCCGCGTTGATGAGGCTCAACTGCATGGCGCTGGCGTGCAGATCCCGCCCGATGGCGGGCAGCAGCGGCCCCGCGCCGGACAGCATGAACGGCAGCATGAATTGGGCGGCCCCCACGGCGATAATGACGGTGCGCAGGGAGACGACGGGACGTTCCACATTGCAGGAAGCATTCGGATGTTCAGTTCTCATGAGAACCTTGTACGTCCCCTTTGAGAGGGGGTCAATCGTCCAAATTGAACGCTTGATCAATCTTTCTAACGCCGCATCCCACCCGTGCTCCGCCCTGTCCAAGACGCCCCGCCCTCACACGCTCTTCTCCATGAAACACACCACGAACGGGAGGTGCGCGAACTTCCGGGTTCCCGTAATGCTGAAGCCCTGCCGCTCGTACCAGCGCACCAGTTTCCTGTTTTCGTACATGGCCCCGATGCAGATCGTTCCGCCTCCGGACCGCCGCACCTCCTCCACGGCGTGCGCCACCAGCGCCCCGCCGTATCCCCGGTTCCGGCTCCACGGGGCCACAGCCAGCTTTTCGAGAGAGAACGTCGCCTCGTCTTTCCGCTTGAGGGCCATACAACCGGACAAACCGTCCTCATCGGACAGGCCGTACAGGACGGTCCCCCGCTCCTGTTCCTCGGCCAGTGCCGCGTCCCGCAGGAAGGCTCCGTTCGTGGGGCAGTTCTCTTCCGTGAGATCAAAAGCCTCGGCGACTGTGGCGAACGCCTGCCGAATGACCTCCGCCGCCGCGGGGATGTCGTCAGGTGCAAGTTGCGTGATGGTATGCATGGCTCTTCCCATAATAATGATTGGAACACTTCGGCATTGAGATGAGATTCATAACAAAAGGTACTCTGTGCCGGAAAAGGCTGCGGGCAGGGATATACCCCTTTGGAAAGGGCGGGAAGGGCTCCGCGACGGCAGTTTTGGGGAAGGAGGGGAAGGGGGCCCCTGCCTTCAGAAACGTTCCCCCCCATCTCCAAGGCTTCCCCCGCGCTTCAAGAATCTTGCTCCACCGCCGTCAGCTCCATGTCGCCCCAGACGCCGATGGCTCCCCCGCACTGGGCGAAAATCCCGGTGAGCCCATGCTTCACGAAGCGCCGGGCATAGCCCACCACGGCTTTGACGTCGCCGGGGCCTTGCAGACGGTTGCACAACGCCGTCGCCAGCGCGTCCGCCAGCGCCCCGTCCGGGGAGCGCACAAGCACCAGCTCGCCCTGCCCGAAGCTCAGGGAGTGCCCGATGGTCGCGGAAGAGGCGCACAGCGCCAACGGGCACGCCGACGCCGCCACATTCAGCCCGATGAGCACCCCGGACTCGGGGTCGGGCAGCAGCCCCACCACACGATCGCGCCGCGAGTACATAAAAATGTCACCTCCGTTCTCTATGATGAGATCCGGAGAGCGGTCCACGAGCGATTCCGCCGCCATCTGCGCGATGGTCCCCGCCACCGCCGCGAACGGCCCCCCCCCGGCGATAGCCGAAGCCTCGGTCATGCGCCGGACGATTTCGGGAGGAGGGGCGGAACAGGACAGCGGGACGGGCACAAGGCTGTGCCGGAATTCGGGATGCAGCACAATCCACGCCTCCAGCTCGCCGCGCAGCGTGCGCACGCGTGCCGCCAAGGCATCCTTGAAGCCTTCCGGCAGGGGCGACACCGCCGTCACCCGCAGATCCGTCTCCCCGATCACGAGCTGAAACCCGTGCTCGCCGTCACGCGGGGCGCAGCGTTCCCGGTATCCGCGGTGCGGATCAAGATGAATCCCTTTCACAGTCCTGCCCATCCTTTACTTTTAGTACGATTGATTCTAAAAAAATGTGTTCGCAAAGTCGATTTCCGCCCGCCGGGCATCACCTTTTCACTTTTTCCAACGCGTCCATACAGGAGAACGTCATGCCAAAGCATTTCATGAGAATCCGCGACCTCGGACACAGCGGGGCATGGGAAATCATCCGCCGTGCCAAGGAAATGAAAGAGACCAACTATCGCGGTCACTGCATGGACGGCAAGGTTGCTGCGCTTATTTTTGAAAAAGCCTCCACGCGCACGCGCGTCTCCTTCGACGTCGCCGTCCGCCAGCTCGGCGGCACGACCATCTTCATGACCCCCGCCGAAAGCCAGCTCGGCCGCTCCGAACCCCTGCGCGACACCGCCCGCGTGCTCTCCCGCTACGTGGACTGCCTCATCGTCCGCACGTTCGGGCAGGAAAAGCTCGACGAACTCGCCGAATACGGCTCCCTCCCGGTGGTCAACGCCCTCACCGATCAGGGCCATCCCTGCCAGCTCATGGCGGACCTCCTGACCATCTACGAGCGCACCCCCGACTTCTCCAAAGTCACCGTAACCTGGGTGGGCGACGGCAACAACATGGCCAATTCGTGGATCGAAGCCGCCATGTACTTCCCGTTCCAGCTCAACATGGCCATCGCCCCCGGCTATGAGCCCGATCAGCAGCTTCTCGCCCTTGCGCTCCAGTCCGGCGCGAAGATCTTCCTGACCCACGATCCCAAGCTCGCCGTCGACGGCGCGAACTACATCTATGCCGACGTGTGGGCCTCCATGGGGCAGGAAGAGGAGCAGAAAAAGCGCGAGGAAGCCTTCAAGGGCTTCTGCGTGGACAGCGAACTCATGAGCCTCGCCGCTCCCGGCGTCAAGTTCCTGCACTGCCTGCCCGCCCATCGCGGCGAGGAAGTGACCGACGAGGTCATGGAAAGCGAAGCCTCCATTGTCTGGGATGAAGCGGAAAACCGCCTGCACGCCCAGAAAGCCATCCTCGAATGGGTTTTCTCCGACTAGAAGCCGCCGCTCCGGCCCAAACTCCGGGCCGGAGCGTTTTCCCAAAATCATTGACATCCTCCCTGTCGGGGAGAATGGTTTTAAACCAGCCTTTCTCCGGCGTTCCGGCACAAACGTGTTCTCCGCCCGACAAAAGGAGGATTCATGGAATCGCCCTTCCCTTCCCGCGCCGAACTGGACCCTCCCGAACAAACGCCGCACGTTTGCCTTCTGGCCTGCAGTCCGCATCCCGACGGCAGCACCGACGCCGCCGCCCGTCTGCTGGAACAGGCCCTTTTGTCGCGCGGCGCGACCGTGGACCGCATCAGGCTGAGGGAATACGCGATCCATCCCTGCATCGGCTGCGGCTATTGTTCCGCACACCCGGGGCATTGCGTCTTTGACGGGGACGACGTTGCGGATCTGTTCCGGCGGATGGAACACGCGGACAGCCTCATCCTGAACATCCCCGTCTATTTTTATGGCCCCCCGGCGCTGCTCAAGGGCTTCATCGACCGGGCACAGATTTTTTGGGAACAGCGCCGGGAAGGAACGCGCACGCCGCGCCGTCCCGCCCATGCCGTCCTTTGCGCGGCGCGTACGCGGGGCGACAGGCTCTTTGAGGCCAACCTCCTGATCCTGCGCTGTTTTTTGGATACGCTGGGATTCAGCCTGCATGAGCCGCTGCTTTTGCGCGGCGTGGAGCGGCCCACCGATCTTTTGCATTCACAAGCCATTGCCCAGATTGAACGATTCGGGCTCGAAGCCGCCGAACAGGCCACACGTTTCTATCATGAATGAACGAAGCTTTCGTTTTCTCCAACCGTTACGGGATCTGCTCCACGCCACTTCGCTGGATGAGCGGCGCTGTATCCTGTGCCATATCCCTTTTTCCCCGCTGAACCGGGGGGAACTGCCAGCCGATGCCGACAACGAGCAGCGTATGCAGATCCCCCTCTGCCCTTCCTGCCGGGCCCTGCTCCGTCCACGCAAGGGAGGCTACTGCCCCTCGTGCGGCGAACTCCAGCCCTTCTCAGACTCCGAGCCCGCCCTGTGCGAGACATGCCAAAAGACGCCGCCGCCGTGGGAGCATTTCCGCTTCTACGGCGCATACAGCGGCGCGCTGAAAACGCTCCTCCTGCGCGGCAAGTTCGGCGCCGACCCCGCCGTGCTGCACCTGCTCGGGCGGTTCCTCGCCCTCTCCTGCAAGGATCTGCCCAAGCCCGACGCCATCGTCCCCGTGCCCCTGCACTCCACGCGGCTGCGCGAGCGCGGATTCAATCAGTGCCAGGAACTGGCCCGCCCCCTGTCCGATGCCCTCGGCGTGCCGCTCGTGCCCGATCTGCTGCTCCGCCAGCACCCCACCCGGCATCAGGTGGGCCTGAGCGAAGCCGAACGCGTCGCCAACCTCAAGAGCGCGTTCCTTTCCCTCCCGGAAGTCCGGGGCAAGCGCATCCTGCTTGTCGACGACACCTACACGACCGGCACAACCTTGCGCCGCGCCGCCCTCGCCCTGCTCGATCCACATGCCGGGGCCGCCGCCGTGGATGTGGCCGTCGTCGCCAGAACGCCGCGCGAAAAGCACGACTTCCAGTACAACTGGAGCTCCCCACACGAGTCACTCCCCAAAAACAGCTGAGAATTCCGACTGCGGAGGCCTTTCATGTTCGGACGTACCCTGATGACCCTCGGACTGGCCATGCTCTTGGCCGCTCCGGCCCATGCCGGTTTCGGACTGGTCCTTCCCGACAGCCCCATCGTTGACGACCCGGAAAAAACATCCCTCAACCTCGTCATCTGCGCCATTGATCCGGCAACGGGCGCGGGCATCCCTATTGAACGCCCGCAAGTCTTCACGGCACTGCGCTACAGCGGAGACAACATGGACCGGAGCGAACACCTCTCCGTCCTCGACGAAGTCGTCGCCTACGGTGCTCGCGCATGGACCACAAACATTTCCCTGCCCCACCCCGGCGTCTACCAGCTCGTCATGCAAACCAAGGCGGGCTGGGTCCCCGAACAGGACAAGTTCGTCCAGTACGTCACCAAGGTGCAGATCCCGGCCTACGGGTCCGCCGAAGGCTGGGACAAGCCCGCCAACATCAGCTTTGAGATCTCGCCCTTGAGCCGCCCCTTCGGCCTGTGCTCGGGCATGGCCTTCTCCGGGCAGGCCCTCTTCGACGGCACCCCCATCCCCGGGGCGCTCATCGACGTGGCCCGCCTCGATCCGGCGATCAAGCCCAACGTTGCCCAGCCGGAAGATCCCAACGCGCCGCCGCAGGACGACAAGGCCCAGCCCAAGGCCAAAAAGCAGGATAAGCAGCCCACGCCGCAGCCCATTTCCGCCTTCGGCGCCACGCAGCAGGTCAAAGCCGACAGCCAGGGCGTCTTCACGTTCGTCTGTCCGCTCCCCGGCTGGTGGGCTTTCTCGACCAGCATGGCCGGCGATCCCCTCCAAGATCCCGAAGGCAAGCAGAAACCGCTGGAAATCAAGACCATTTTCTGGGTCTACATGAACGACTGCCCCAAAACGGCTCCAAGCAAGAAATAAACCATGCGCGATGCCTCGTTTCACCTGCTCGATCGGGCGGCATGGCCTCGTAGCGAGCATTTCGACTACTATATACGCACGGTGAAATGCCGTTACGACCTGACAGCCCACCTGGCCGTCACCGCCCTGCGCGAACGCGGCAAGGCCCTCGGCCTGCGTTTTTACCCGCTCCTGCTCTACATCGCGGCGCGGGCCATCAACGCGAACCGGGAATTCCGCATGGGCTTCAACGAGCACGGCGCGCCCGGCTACTGGGATTTCATCAATCCGTCCTATACGATCTTCCATGACGACGACAAAACGTTTTCGGACGTCTGGAGCGAGTACGACGAATCGTTTCCCGTTTTCTACCAAAACGTCCTGCACGACATGGAAACCTACAAAGATATCAAAGGCGTCCGGGCCAAACCCGGCAGGCCGGCCAACTGCTGTCCCATGTCCGCGCTGCCGTGGCTGAGCTTTACCGGCATGGCCCATGTGCAGGCCACGGAACCGCCCTTCCTGCCGCCCATCATCACCTTCGGCAAGTACTTCGCTCAGGGGCCGGACACGCTCCTGCCGATCGCCGTCTCCGTCCATCATGCGGCGGCCGACGGGTACCACACCAGCAAGCTCATCAACGACATGCAGGCGCTCGCCGCATCCTCCGACCAATGGATGCGCCCCTGATGCCTCCGCCATATGAGAAAGCCCGGTTGTACTCCCCAGCAAGGACGTGCCGGGCTTGCTTTTTTCCCTCTTCGTCCTTACCCTATACACTGCAACACCCAAACCAGCGGCAGGAAATGCCTGCCCAACCATCCAGAGGACACATCATGCCCAAGTCGTTTTATGCCTGTCTCAGCGCCGTACTGGTTCTGGTCATGCTGGCTTTCGCCTATGGTGAGGCCGACGCCGCTCGTATCGGCGGTGGCCGTTCCTTCGGCGGACGCCCGTCCATGAGCCAGCCCTACACGAAACCGCTGCCCTCTAATCCTTCCTCCTCGTTCAATCAGCAGACCAACCGCCAGAGCCAGCAGATGGCCAACTCCGCCGCTCCGAGCCGTGGTCTTTTCGGAGGCATGGGCGGTATGCTCGGGGGCCTTCTCGCCGGCAGCCTGCTCGGCTCGCTGCTCTTTGGCGGCGGCTTCAATGGCGGCGGCTTCCTCGACATCATCCTTATCGGCGGTCTCCTTTTCCTCGCGTTCAAGTTCTTCAGCAGACGCCGCGCCGCAACACAGGGCGCAGGACAGCCCAATGCGGGCGGTTTCGACTCGCTCCGCAGCACGCCCGGCTCCGATTCGACGCATCAGCGTACGGCGGCTCCCCAAAGCGGCAAGGGCGGTTTTGACTGGGACGCGCTGACCACGCCGTCTTCCGGCCAGCAGCCCCTGTATCAGGACGAACCCAAGAAGCCTGCCGGATTCGATGAAGAAGAGTTCCTTCGCGGCGCGAAGGCCGCCTATACCCGTCTGAACAATGCGTGGGACAAGCGCGATCTTTCCGATATCGCCCAGTTCTCCACCCCAGCGTTCCAGAAGGAGATCCAGCAGCAGGCCGCCGAGGACAAGACCCCCGGCAACACCGAAATCATGCTCGTGAACGCCTCGCTCCTCTCCGTGGACACCGTCGGCGACGAGCAGATCGCGCAGGTCTATTTCAACGTCCTGCTCCGCGAAGACCCCTCGCAGGAAGCGCCCATCGACGTCCGCGAAATCTGGCATTTCGTCCGCCCCGCCTCCGGCGACGGCACATGGAAGCTCGACGGCATCCAGCAGGTTGAGAATGTGTAGATGAAGTGAATCGTGGAGAGGAAAGGGCCCTTTTTCAAAAAGGGCTCCCTTTCCCCTCCACGAACCCCATCCCCCTAAAACTTTTGTAAGGGCAATGGCGGGATGGGCGGCACGGGAAGCTGCCCCCCTTACAGGGCGTCCCCCGGCATTTCGGTAAAAAGCAAGTCCCGGACCTTATGCGGTTCGGGACTTTTCTTTTGTGGATCGCACAATGGGAAACGGGGATTCAATAACGTCGAGTGTTTTAGGGAAAAGGAGAGATAGGTTTTGAGGAGAGTAGGGGAAAGCGTCCTTCAGAAAACCTTTCCTCCCTTTCCCAATGCTTCAGCGACACTCGCCCAGCAACATTTCCAGAACGGCATCGGCCTCCATAGCGGCGGCCATGACGACGCGAGGCGCAAGGGGCGGCATACCGGGCCCGATACCGCTGACGTGATCGCCAACCACGACGAGACGGCTTCCGAGCTTCCGGGCGATCATCGGAACGCCGCCCCACCCGGCCATGCCGGAGGCGGAAACCACACGGTGCCCGGCCAACAGCAATGCTTCGACGAGATTCTTTTTCACTTCGGGATCATCCACGGCCTCGACGACGATGTCGCATCCGGCAAACAATCCACAGGCCGAAGGGCCATCAAGAGCCCGCTGCTCAAGCCGCAGGATGACGGACGGATTCAGTTCCCGCAAGACCGCGCCCAGCGCCTCCACCTTCGGCAATCCCAAATGCCGGGGGAAAAAATGCTGGCGGTTCAAATTGGACAACGCCACCACATCCGGGTCCGCAATCACGAAATCCCGAATACCCGTCCGGGCCAAAAAGACGGCACAGTTGGAGCCTAACCCGCCCGCTCCGGCCATGCCGATGCGCGCCGACGCCAACACCTTGCACTGTTCCGCCGCAAGATGCCCTTC
>ENA-UOOA01006884-UOOA01006884.1-human-gut-metagenome-genome-assembly--contig:-P61old-NODE-6884-length-10613-cov-7.250521_pt1 | contig 10613 bp, 8 predicted proteins | sample MGYA00242467_ERZ724014 | MGnify/ENA metagenome assembly ERZ724014
GGGGAGCAGCAGCGCCGCCCACTCCGGCGGTGCCGCCGCATACCGCACCCCGGCGTCGGCCATGGCCTGTGCCGCCTGCCGCACCCGGCGCTGTACCCGCCGATCCAGCCGCCCACCGCCCTCCAGCAGGCACACCTCCACGTCTCCCAGCGGACAGCGCCGCAGGGTGAGCCTTTTCCGCTTCTCCTCCCATCGCACATATCCCACCATAACACAGCGCCCCCTTTCCACCAGTCTATGGCCCGGCGGCGGGAGAAAGACGGCATAAAAAAATTCCCCACCTGCACCAAGCGGTGCAGGTGGGGAAAAGGCCGCTTACCACCAATAGGGGATGTACCCCGGCAGACGGTTCAGCGGATTGATGCGGGTGTAGTTCTCCCAGATCTCGTAGTGGACGTGGGGGCCGGTAGAGATGCCCGTGGAGCCGCACAGGCCGATGACCTCGCCCTGCTCCACGTGCTCGCCCACCTCCACCAGACGCTCACTCATGTGGGCGTACAGGGTGAAGTTGCCGTTGCCGTGGTCGATCTCCACATAGTTGCCGTAGCCGCCCCAGCTGTACTTAGAACCCACTACAGTGCCGGACTTCACGGCGTAGATGTAGCTGCCGTAGGAGGCGCCGATGTCCACACCCATGTGGTTGGTGCTGGCGCCAGGGGTAGGCTGGTCACGTCCGCCGTAGCCGGAGGTGATGAGCCGGCAGTCCGAGGGCCAGATGTACCCGTCGGAGGAGGGCGTTTCGTCGGAGCTGCTTCCGCCGCCACCGCCGCCGCTGCCACTGTCTCCGCCGTTGTTCCGGTTTTCCTCCTCCCTCCGGGCCTGGATCTGAGCGTCCAGTTCATCGGCTGCCGCCTTCTCCTGAGCGGCCAGATCGTTCAGGCCGTCCGCCGTTTCGTTGTACTTGGCAATGAGCTGGGTGGCTGCCTCCAGCTGGCTGTTCAGCTCCGTCTGGCGGCTCTCCAGCTGGGAGCGCTGCTCCTCCAGCGCCTGCCGGTCGGCCTGCATCTGCTGGCGCAGCTGCCGCAGGTCGTTGATGACGCTCTGGTCGTGCTCGGCCACCTCGTTGATGAAGTCGATGCGGCCCAAAAGATCGCTGAAGCTGGTGGCCTTGAAGATCACCGACCAGAAGGAGGCGGTACCCCGCTCCTCCTCATCCCGCACCTGACGGCAGAACAGGTCGTACTGAGCTTCTTCTTTCTGCTGGTTGTCCGCCAGCTCCGCCTCCAGCGCATCGATCTGCTGCTGGGCGTTGGAGATCTGGCTGCGGAGGATATCCGCCTGCTGATCCAGCAGGTTTTTCTGCTCCAGCGCATCGGCCTTGTTGGCCTCGGCCTCCTCGATCTGCTGGTTGATCTCCTCCAGCTTCTTCTGGTGCTCCTCCGACTGCTCCTGCAGGTCTGCGATGGTCTCGGCATAGACGTTCACCGGGCGCAGAGCGCCGCTGGTGAACACGATGCTCACCGCCATGAGAATGGCCAGCAGGCCGCACCATTTTTTCTTACTCATGCTGCACTCCTCCTTATACTCTCAGGAACTTCCGGATGGCGGTCAGGCTGCCGCCCACGCCCACCAGGATCCCTACCAGACCGAACACACCGGCCACCGGCCCCCAAATTTTCCGGAAGGACACCACCCGCAGCAGCTGCAGGGTATCGGACCCGGAAATGCCCTTGGAAATGGCCTCATACAGCAGCCACTGCAGCCCAAAGGCGATGACGGCGCCCATCAGACCGATGAGCAGACCCTCGTAGACGAAGGGCCATCGAATGAAGCCGTCGGTGGCGCCCACCATCTTCATGATGGCGATCTCATCCCGCCGGTCAAAGGTGGTGAGCTTGATGGTGTTGGAGATAATGAATACCGAGATCACCAGCAGCACCGCAATGAGGGCGATGCTGATGAGGCTTGCCACATTCCGCACCGTCAAAAACCCGTTGGAGATGGTCTCGTCCGCCCGGACCTTCACGATGCCGGGGGTGGCCTCCAGATCGGATACCACCTGCTGCATCTGTGCGGCGTCCGTCAGATGGATGACGTACCGATGGCGGAAAATGGAGGGATCCAGGTCGCTGTACAGGTCGTCCTCATCGTACTGCTCCACATAGCTGTCCCGTGCCTCCTGCCGGGAGACGAAGGTGCAGTCCGCCGCACCGGGGATCTTCTCCAGCGTGGATTGCAGGGCCTTGGCCTCGTTGTCAGAGAGGTTCTCATCCACAAAGGCCAGCACAGCGTTTTCCTTCTGCAGATCCTTCAGGTTCTCGTTGGCGTTATAGGCCACCAGCGAAAAGGTTCCCATGATCACCAGACACGCCACCGTCACGCCGATGGCGGCGAAGGACATGAATCCGTGGGAGAACATATTGCGGATGCCCTCCCGGAAAAAATATCGAAAATCGTGCTTCATCTGTTATACCTCATACGTTCCCACGCCGTCGCCGTTGACCTGTCCGTGATCGATCATGATGACCCGCTTGTCGAAGTGGTTCACCAGATCCCGCTCGTGGGTCACCACCACCACGGTGGTGCCAAGGGCGTTGATGCGCTCCAGCAGGGTCATGATCTCCAGCGAGCGGTTGGGATCCAGATTGCCAGTGGGCTCGTCGGCCACGATGGTGCTGGGATTGTTCACCAGCGCCCGTGCAATGGCCACACGCTGCTGCTCACCGCCGGACAGCTCGTCTGGGTACCGGTCCTCCATACCCTTCAGCCCCACCAGCTCCAGCACATAGGGGATGCGGGTGCGGATGTCACGGGGCGTGGCCCCCACCGCCCGCATGGCAAGGCTCAGGTTGTCGAACACCGTCTTTTTGGGGATCAGGCGGAAGTCCTGAAAGATCACGCCGATGGTGCGGCGCATATAGGGGATCTGCCGGTCGGAGATGCGGCTCATGGAGAAGCCGTTGACCATGACCCGCCCCGCCGTGGGGATGACCTCGCCGGTCAGGAGCTTGATGATGGTGGACTTGCCGGAGCCGGAGGGTCCCACCAGAAACACAAATTCCCCGTCCTCAATGGTAAAGGAGATGCCCTGAAGGGCCTCCGTCCCGTTTTCGTATGTTTTTTCAACGTCCTTCAATCGAATCATATCATATCCCTCGCTACCGGAGCCCCGGCCCGCTGCATTTGAAACGACGAACCCTGTCGGGCTGCGCCGTATTATGTCACCATAGGGTATTATATAAAAAAAGTTACAAAATGGCAACAGGAATAATATGAAAATTTTATGAACAGATGGGGAGGCCCTCCGGCGAAGATCCCGGTAGCCATCAGTGAACTGCACCCCACTTGTTAGACAGCATGATATACTATCCAACAAGTGGGGTGCAGTTCAGCAGCGCCGGGAATGGGGCTTTTGCTCTGATATGTGCTTTATTGGGCGCTGCCATCGCCCAAGATGCGGGCGGCGCTCTCCTGAGCGAACTGCTTGCTGTACAGGTCGTGGTAATAGCCCTTGCGCCGCAGCAGCTCCTCATGCTTGCCCTGCTCCACGATGTGGCCGTCCTTCACCACAAGGATCACGTCCGCCTTGCGGATGGTGGAGAGGCGATGGGCTACCAGAAAGGAGGTGCGGTTCGTCAGCAGATGGTCAATGGCATTCTGGATCAGCTGCTCCGTCTGGGTGTCGATGGAGGAGGTGGCCTCATCCAGCACGAAGATGCGGGGGTCGGCCAGCACGGCACGGGCAAAGGAGATCAGCTGCTTCTCGCCGGTGGAGAGACGGTCGCCGCCCTCACCCACATCGCTGTCCCAGCCATTTTCCAGCTTTGACACCACCGTATCCGCCGACACGGCCCGTGCGGCGGCCTCCACCTCCTCGTCGGTGGCGTCCAGCTTGCCGTAGCGGATGTTCTCCCGGACGCTGCCGGAGAACAGGTGGGGATTCTGCAGCACATAGCCGATGTTGGAGTGGAGCCACAGCTGGCTGCGCTGGCGGTAGTCCACGCCGTCAATGAGGATCTGCCCCTCCGTAGGCTCGAAGAACCGGCAGGCCAGATTGATGAGGGTACTCTTGCCGGCTCCCGTCTCGCCCACGATGGCCACCGTGGTCCCCTGGGGGATGTGGAGGGAGAAATGCTCCAGCACGTTCTCGCCGCCGTCGGGATAGCGGAAGGTCACATCCCGGAACTCGATCTCGCCCCGCAGCGGCTCCCAGTTCTCCCGCTTGGGGTGGAAGGCGTCGCCGTACTTCTCGATGACCTCCGGGGTGTCCTGAATTTGCGGCTGTTCGTCCATCAGATCCGTCACCCGCTCAATGGAGGCCTGCAGCGAGATGAATTCCGCCAGATTGGCGGCGGTCATCTGGATGGGGTCGAAGATGCTGACGGCGTAGGCGGTAAAGGCCGACAGAGTGGCCAGCTCCAGCGCCTGATCCAGCACCATGTAGCCGCCCCGCAGCAGCACGATGGACACCGCCATGGTGCCGAAGAACAGCACCAGCGGGATAAACACCGCATTGAGCCGGGCTGCCCGAATGCCGGAGTCGTGCATCTGCCGGGTGAGACTGCGGAAGGCATCGGCGGTCTGCTCCTCCGTCACCAGCGTCTTGGTGGTGCGGGCGCCGGTGATACCCTCGTTGAAGGCTCCGGTGATGCGGGAGTTCAGCTTACGTACCTTCCGGTTCCAGTGGAGGATGCGGTTCTGGAAGTACCCCGTCAGAATGGCCATCACCGGAACGATGGCGATGACCGCCAGCGCCAGCCTCCAGTTCAGAGCCAGCATGGCCGCAAAGGTCCCCAGCACATAGAATACCGCCCACAGGATATCCGTGAAGTTCCATGCCAGCATACTGGAGATGCGGTTGGTGTCGCTCATGACACGGGTCAGCAGATACCCCACCGGGGTCACGTTATAAAAGGAGAAGGACAGGGTCTGCAAATGGTGGAACAGAGACCCACGCATATCCTTGCCCAGATTCATCTCGATGTGCATGGAGTTCCGGGCGAAGATCACCACCGACAGGGCCTGCACCAGAATGACCGCCAGATACGCCAGTGCATAGGGCACCAGCCCCGTCAGGGTGTTCTTTTCGATAAAATTCTGGATGGCGTACTTCTGGAACAGGGGCAGCACCACGTCCACCAGAGCGCAGATGCCGTTGAACACCAGCATGGACACGAAGGCGCCCCGATAGGGCCGCAGGAACGGCCCCAGCCGCTTCCAGATCTTCCAGTCGAAGGATTGGGTATATTCCTTTTCGTCAATGGCTGCCATGCTCGCTCCCCCCTTCCTCCAGCAGCGCCCGGTCGGCGCTCTGCATCTGAATGTTGTAGATATCCCGGTAGATGCCGGGCTTTTCCACCAGCTGGGCATGGGTCCCCAGCTCCGCCACCCGGCCGCCGTCCAGCACCAGAATGCGGTCGGCCTGCATGAGGGTGGTGACCCGGTGGGAGATCAGCAGCACCGTGGCATTGCCGGTGGACCGGCGCAGGGCGGTGCGGATCTTCTCGTCCGTCTCGGCATCCACGGCGGACAGGGAGTCGTCGAAGATCATCACCGGGGCCTGCTGCATCAGCATCCGGGCGATGGCCACCCGCTGCTTCTGTCCGCCGGAGAGAGTCACGCCCCGCTCCCCCACGATGGTGTCATACCCCTCCGGGAAGGAGGTCACCGCATCATCCACGCAGGCGATGGCCGCCGCACGGCGCATGGCATCCTCCGGCGCATCGGGGCGCACAGCCCGGATGTTCTCTCCAATGGTCTGGGAGAACAGGAAGGGCTCCTGCAAAACAAGACCGATGTGCCGCCGCAGGTCGCTGCGCCGGATATGCCGCAGGTCCACGCCGCCGATGGTGATGCGGCCGGAGCCCTCCGGCACGTCGTACAGCCGGTCCAGCAGATGCACCAGCGTGCTCTTGCCGGAGCCGGTGCCGCCCAGCACGGCGAAGGTCTCTCCCTCCCGGATGGTGAAGGACACGTCCTTCAGGACCGGCTGTCCCTCGTAGCCGAAGGTCACATGGTCAAACACAATGTCCCCGCCGGGGAAGGGAACGTCATCGGGCTGATCCTGCTCCTCCGGGGAGCGGAGGATGTAGCCCACACGGTCCATGGATACCCCGGCCTTGCTCATATCCGACAGCACCCGGCCCAGAGAACGCACGGGCCACGCCAGGGACTCGTTGTAGCTGACGAAGGCCACGAAGGCACCCAGAGTCATGGCCCCGGCCACGCTCTCGTGGATGCCCGCCAGAATGATGACCATCACCTGCAAGCACGTCAGCAGCGTCCCCGACGCCCAGTATACCGACAGGAGCTTTCCCAGATGGATCCACAGTCCGGCGTACCGCTCGCTCTTGGCCTGAAATTTGTCCTCCTCATACTTCTCCCGTCCGAAGGCCCGCACCACCCGCACGGCGGTGAGGTTCTCCTGAGCGCAGGTGGTCACCTCGCCCTCGGCCTCGTCGGCGGTCTTGAACCGGGAGGAGATCTTCCGGTAGAACACCCCCGACGACAGGCCCACAATGGGGATGAAGGCCAGAGCGATCAGGGACAGCTTCACGTTCATGCGGAACATGATCCACAGATACAGGATGATGAGGAACACCGTCCGCACCACCTCCACCAGCTGGTTGCACACGAAGGTGCGGATCACGTCCACATCGGAGGTGCAGCGCTGGATGATGTCGCCGGTGGGGTGCTGCTTGTGCCACGCAAAGGGCAGATACTGGATGCGCCGGTACAGGTCATCCCGCAGTCCCTTGACGTAGGCCTCGGACCCACGGGACAGCTGGGCCCGCTGCCCGAAGCTGCACAGGCCCCGCAGCAGCGCCGTCACCATGACGGCCCCCGCCGCCCACCACAGCGCCGTGACAGGCTCCTGCCGCAGCGTCTCCAGCGGCAGCACCCGCAGCAGCAGCGCCGGCAGCTTGGCCTCCTCGGATCCCAGAATGGAGTCCACCGTGATACGGATGATCTGGGGCGTCAGGGCGTTGAGTGCCATGGACAGGCACGCACACAGCAGCGCCGCCGCAAAATGTCCCCAGCAGGGGCGCAGATAGTGCCAGACGAGCCCGGCCTTCTCCCGCCCCGACAGCTTGAATGTCGATCGATTCTCTTCCATAAGCCTCCTTCTCTCTCCCGGCGGCCCGCAGGCCGCCTGTCCAAACGCCGCTGGCGTCCGGCAGCGTACAAAAAATGCGCCCCCGGACGGGGACGCACACAGGGTACGGTCACATCGACCCCTTTATCGGGCCGATCCGGCGGCGCACACAATGATCCCCTTACTGGTCAGCTTGCTCTTCGTCATGGTGTACGCCTCCTTTCGTTTATAGTGAGTACAGTATAACGCCGTATGAGTATCCTGTCAAGAAAAGTTTTCCGCCCCGGCGGTGGAGGGCCGTTCCACCCTCTTGCATTTTTGGAAAAATAGGGTATGATATAAGAGAAAGATTGTCCTCTGCCATGGCGGAGGAGAAAAGAAGGGTTGTTTTATGACAAAAATCGACATTGTATCGGGTTTTCTGGGCGCCGGTAAGACCACGCTCATCAAGAAGATGCTCAGCGAGGCCTATCAGGGCGAGAAGCTGGTGCTCATTGAAAACGAGTTTGGCGAGATCAGCATCGACGGCGGTTTCCTGAAGGATTCCGGCGTGCAGATCAGCGAGATGTCCTCCGGCTGCATCTGCTGCTCTCTGGTGGGCGACTTTAACAAGGCCCTGCGCCAGGTCCATGAGCAGTTCGCTCCGGACCGCATCCTCATCGAGCCCTCCGGCGTAGGCAAGCTCTCCGACGTGATCGTGGCGGTGGAGAACACCGTTCGGGACGAGCCGGACATGAAGCTGAACTCCTTCGTCACCGTGGCCGACGCCACCAAGGTGAAGGTGTATATGAAGAACTTCGGTGAGTTCTACAACAATCAGATCGAGTCTGCCGGCACCATCATCCTCTCCCGGACACAGAAGCTGTCTCAGGAGAAGCTGGAGGCCGCCGTGGCTCTGCTGCGAGAGAAGAATCCCACCGCCGCCATCCTCACGACCCCGTGGGACCAGCTGGACGGCAAGACGCTGCTGTCCGCTGTGGAAAAGGTCTCTCTGGCCGATGAGCTGCTGGCCAGGATGCAGGCCGAGCACGAGGCGGAGGAGGCGGAGCACCACCATCACCACCACGACCATGATGAGCATGATGACCATGACGAGCATGAGCATCATCATGACCACGACGAGGACGAGGGCCACTGCTGCTGCGGTCATCACCACGACGATGATGACGATGACGAGCATCATCACCATGACCACGAGGAACATGACCACCATCATGACCACGACGAGCATGAGCATCACCATCACCACGATGGCGAGTGCGACGACCCGGAGTGCTCCTGCCACCACCATCACCACCACGCCGACGAGGTGTTCACCAGCTGGGGCGCCGAGACGGTCCACTCCTACACGGAGGAGGACATCCGCCGCATCCTGACGGCGCTGGATACCGGCGACTACGGCGCCATCCTCCGGGCCAAGGGGATCGTTCCCAGCGGCGGCAAGTGGCTGCACTTCGACTATGTCCCCGAGGAGCAGGACGTCCGCTACGGCAGCGCCGACTACACCGGCCGCCTGTGCGTCATCGGCGCCCAGCTGAAGGAGGACAAGCTCAAAGAGCTGTTCAGCCTGTAACACCTGTAAGGAGCGAGGAACTATGGATATTCCTGTCTATCTCATCGCCGGCTTTCTGGATTCCGGCAAAACCGGCTTCATCAACGGTATCCTCCGGGATGGCTTTGCCGAGGAGGATCGTACCCTGCTGATCTGCTGCGAGGAGGGGGAGCTGGAGTACGACCCCCGTGTGCTGGGGAATGTGTTCACCTACACGGTGGACGAGCAGAGTCAGCTGACTCCGGAGCTGTTCAAGAAGCTGGAGAAGCAGTACCGGCCCAAGCAGGTCATCATCGAGTATAACGGTATGTGGATGATCGAGCCTCTGTACCGGGATGGCCTGCCTGCCAACTGGATCCTCTACCAGATCATGTGTCTGGTGGACGCCAGAAGCTTCGAGATGTATGTGAAGAATATGGGCCAGCTGATGATGGAAAAGATCAGCAACGCCGATATGCTGATCTTCAACCACTGCAACGAGGAGCTGCGGGCCCAGCTCCGCAGCCGCAACCTGCGGATGGTGAACCGCCGGGCCGATATCTATCTGGAAAACGAGGACGGCACCAGCGAGGAGTACGTCACTCCGGAGATGTCCCCCTTCGATCTCTCCGACGGCCATCTGGATGTGCCGGACGACGACTACGGTGTCTGGTATGTGGATATGATGGACAACCCCGACCGCTACGACGGTGTCACCGTGCGGTATAAGGCCGTCATGTGCCACTCCAAGAAGTTCAAGGGCGTCCACTGCCCCGGCCGCTTCGCCATGGTCTGCTGCGAGAACGATATGCAGTTTCTGGCTTTGGTGGCCAAGGGCGAGGGACTGGAGAAGTTCAAGAACCGCCAGTGGGTGGAGATCACCGCCACGGTGAAGAAGGAACCTAACGACGCTTATCAGGGCGAGGGTCCGGTGCTGTATGTCACCGCCATCGCCCCCTGCGAAAAGCCCAAGGAGGAGGTCGTCTCCTTCTGACGATCCTCCGGCCTAATTGTGTGTAAACCATGTGAAAGAGAGAAAAGGAGAGCTACCCCATGACCCAAAAAGAAAAGACCTTTCTGGACCAGACCGCCCAGCGCCTGCACCTGACGGTGGACGGCGAGAGCAGCATCCTCTTCGGCAGCGTCGGCGGCTACCAGACCATGCTCTGGCGCAACGATCAGGGCCTTGCCGTTATGACCCTGTCCCTGCACAAGCTGGGGCAGGAGCCGGATCAGTCTGCCATCCGCCAGTTTGTAAAGGGGACCCGTCTGGTGATGGGCTTCTCCGTCCGGCGCAGCCGGGTGGAGCTGACCCTGAATGTCCGCTTCGGCAATCCCAATCAGGTGGAGAAGCTGGCGGAGGCTGTAGCCGCCGTGGTGGAGTTTCTGCACGCCTCCGGCTATGACAACTGCTGCCAGAACTGCGGCAGCGCCGTGGAGACGGACCCCTGCATCATGACCGGTGTCCCCTCCCTGCTGTGCGACAGCTGCTACCAGCAGCTGGGCCATCTGCAGGAGCAGAACCAGCAGGCGGAGCTGGGCAAGACGGAGAACGTGGTGGCCGGCACCGTGGGTGCGCTGCTGGGTTCTCTGCTGGGCGTGGCGTGCATCGTGCTGCTGGGCCAGCTGGGCTACGTGGCGGCAGCCAGCGGCATCGTCATGGCCATCTGCACCATGAAGGGGTATGAGCTGCTGGCCGGCCGGTTCTCCACCGTGGGTCTGGTGGTCAGCATCGTGCTGATGCTGGGCATGACCTATGTGGGCTACCAGCTGGATTGGTCCGTTGCCGTCTATAACGAGCTGAAGGACTACTACCAGCTGAGCCTGTTGGACTGCTTCCGCATGATCCCGGAGATGCTGCGTCAGGAGATCATCGATTCCTCCACCTACATCGGGGAGCTGGTGAAGCTGTATGCCTTCACGCTGCTGGGCGCCATCCCCACGGCCATCAGCTCCATGAGAAGCCGGAAGCTGAAGAAGGTCACTTACCGTCTGCGCTCCCAGCGCACCAACGCCGCCCCGGAGCTGTAATAAACCAAAAAACAG
>ENA-UOOA01006886-UOOA01006886.1-human-gut-metagenome-genome-assembly--contig:-P61old-NODE-6886-length-10608-cov-5.371648_pt1 | contig 10608 bp, 11 predicted proteins | sample MGYA00242467_ERZ724014 | MGnify/ENA metagenome assembly ERZ724014
TCCTACGCCGTTTTTTGCGGGCTTTCCACGCTGTGGGATAAATCGGGAATCGCCGCCGCCCTTGCTAAATTTTTGCGCAAAATCGTAAAACGGCTTTTCAAATCGGACGATCCCGAATTTGCCGAAAGCGTGTGCATGAATATCTCGGCAAACCTGCTCGGGATCGGCGCGCTCGCCACCCCCCACGGCGTGAAAGCGGCGAAACTTTTAGACGGCTCGGAAAGCATCGGCGAAAAGGAACGCGAATACGCGCTTGCAATGCTCTTCACGCTGAACGCGGCGTCGCTGCAAATCGTGCCTTCGTCCGTCATCGCGCTGCGCACGGCGGCGGGCAGCGCCGCGCCGTCTTCGGTGGTGCTGCCCATCCTTTTATCTTCGGCGTTCTTTCTCGCGATCGCGCTGCCCGCCACAAAGCTTTTGTACGGTGCGAAACTTCGGCGCGGAGCGAATCTTCGGCGCGGAAAAAAGCGCAAGGCTTTTCGGATCGGATCGGCAAGGCGGGCGGAAATATGAAAATCGTCGCGCTCGTCATTCCCGCATTGTTTTTGTTCTCGTTCGTGTACGCGGCGGCAAAAAAAGTCAACGTGTACGAAACGTTCGTCGGCGGCGTGAAAAAAGCCCCGCCCTTAATTCTTTCCGTTTTTCCGTATATCGCGGCGATCATGATGCTTTCAACGCTCTTTGAAAAGAGCGGATTGTCGGCGGCTTTGTCGGAAAAAGCCGCGCCGCTTTTTGCTGCGGCGGGCGTGCCGGCGGAACTTATGGAACTCATTCTCGTAAAGCCGCTTTCGGGCAGCGGCGCTACGGCGGTTTTATCGCGCGTGCTTGCCGCCCACGGCACGGATAGCTATATCGGCAGGTGCGCCTGCGTGATCTTCGGCGGCAACGAAACCATTTTCTACGTGAGCGCGGTGTACTTCTCCTCTCTGAAACACAAAAAAATCACCGCCGCGATTTTCATCTGTGTGATTTCCTATCTCTTTTCGGTGATTTTTGCCTGCTTTTTGTGCCGGATTATGTGATTTTTCTTGCGTTTTCGGGCATTTTTCTTGCGTTTTTCGCCGTTTTTCTTGCGTTTTTTCCATGTTTTTGACCTGTTTTTGCCCGTTTTTCAGCCGTTTTTCAGCCGTTTTACAGGCTTAAATCAACGGAAAAAGGGTATAATTCGGACTTCGCAACGCCGCGATCTTTCGCCGCCGCTTTCACGGCTTCTTTCTTATCGAGTCCCGCGCGCATATAGTGCAGAATGTGTTCTTTTTCGGAAAGCGCGCACAGCGGATTTTCCTTTTTTTCCGCGCCTCGCACCACTAAAACGTACTCGCCGCGCTTTTCGCCGGGCAAGCCTTCGCTTAATAAAAAAGCCGCGCTCTCTTCGTGAATTTTCGTGATTTCGCGCACCGCCGCCGCCTTTCTTTCGCCGAAAACTTCATACATGGCGCGGATATCGCCGTCTAAATCCTGCGGCGCTACATGGAATAAAAGCGTGGCTTCCGTATCTTTGAATTTTTCAAGCACGGCGCGCTTTTCGCCTTTCTTTTCGGGCAGAAACCCCACGAATAAAAACTTGTCCGCAGGCAAGCCCGATAAAATCAACGCGCACAGCGCGGCGTTCGCCCCCGGAATCACCGTGTATTCCACGCCCTTTTCTTTCAGCACCGCGCACACGATGTTGCCGGGATCGGACACCACGGGCATGCCCGCGTCCGATACGATCGCGATGTTTTTCCCCGCGAGCGCTTGCGCCGCGATTTTTTCCGCCGCCTGCCGCTCGTTGAATTTGTGGCACGCATACAGCGGCTTTTTAATCTCGTACGCGTTTAAAAGCCTGAGCGTATGCCGCGTATCTTCGCAGTAAATTTCATCCGCGTTTTTCAATGTTTCCACCGCGCGGAACGTGATGTCGCCAAGGTTCCCGATCGGCGTGGCTACAAAACTTACCATTCTTTTTTCTCCTTTCTATTCCGCCCTATTTTGCCGCCGCGCCCGTTTTTGCGCCCGACTTTGCCGTATTGATCAGCTCGGGCAGCACTTTCGCGCCCGGTTTTCCGCCGTACACGGCTTCGATCAGCACGAGATACGGCTCGGCGTTTTCGCCGCCCGAAACGAATTGCATGCGCTTCACGGCAAAATTATTGCGATCGAGCGCGCCGATGACTTCCGCCGCCCGCGATGCCTTATGGCAAAAAACAATCCTGCCGCCGAATTTCAGCGCGCGTTTCGCTGCTTTCACGATTTCTTCCCACGTGATTTCGATTTCTTTGCGGCAGATCGCCTTTTCGTAGCTCTCGTTTTCAAATCCGCCCGTTTCGTAAGGCGGATTGCACAGAACGAGCGAAAATTTTCCGAAATATTCTTTGGGCAGATCCTGCAATCTTCCCGTGACGAACGAAAAATTTTCAAAGCCGTTTTTCTTTGCCGTAAGGCGCGCAAGATTCATTAAATCTTCCTGCAATTCAAACAGCGTGAAGCACGGCTTTTTCGCCTCGTTCAACAGATAAAAATGAAACGCCACGACGCCGCAGCCGCTGCAAAAATCCGCTACGTTATCGCCCGTTTTCGCGCGCGCAAAACGGGATAAAAGCACCGAATCGGAAGTGAACCGATACAGCCTTTTATCCTGATAAATCACGCGCGAAAAGCCGAGATCTTCCGCCGCGATATTTTCGTTTTCGGGGGCGTTTTCTCTTTGCATTTTTTTCTAAAAGCAAGAAAAAGCGCAAGGCAAAATTTCCCCGCGCTTTCTTCTTTTGTGTTTTTTCAAAAACGTACCTTACTCGGCTTTGATCGCGCCGGTAGGGCAGCCGTCTTCGCACGCGCCGCAATCAACGCATACATCGGGATCAACAGTGTAGCCGAAGCCGCCCGGAGTGATCGCTCCTACGGGGCAGGTCTCCGCGCAAGCGCCGCAAGCTACGCATTCTTCACTGATTTTATGTGCCATAATACTTACCTCCCATGGGATTTTGTGATACTATTATACCACATTTTTTACCGCGCGTAAACTTTTTCAACGTGCTTTTTTCTGCTTTTTTTACTATTTTTCGTGAAATTTTCCGTTTTTTAGAAGTTAGCATAAGCTAACGCGTTGAGTTGCTTTCGGCTAACCGTCTTAACGCGATATTTCATTGATTTGCGCGCAATTTTTCGGCAAGCGTGCCGATAATCGTTGCCGCTCTTACCATCTCTTCTTCGGTGTTGTGTTTGCCGAAGCTCAGGCGGAATGAAGCTCTCGTTTCTTCGGGCGAAAAACCCGCCGATAAAAGCACGTGGCTGGGCTGAATATCGCCCCCCACGCACGCCGATCCCGCCGACGCCGCCACGCCCCGAAGATCCATCAAGGAAAGCATCGTGGTATTCTCCGTGCCGTCTATCCGAAGATTTAAAACGGGCGGCACGCAAGCATCGCCCAAGCCGCCGTTGATATGAGCGAAAGGATAGCGGGAAATTTCTTCGGCGAAAAGATTTTTCAACCTGCGGATTTTTGCGTTTGCTTCTTCCATCCCCGCCACGGTTTTTTCGTATGCCGCCGCCGCGCCGACTGCGCCCGCTACGTTTACCGTGCCGGCGCGGAAGCCACGTTCCTGTTCGCCGCCCACGAGAAGTTTATGCATAGGCGTTCCGCTCTTTACATATAATACGCCCGTGCCTTTCGGTCCGTAAAATTTATGCGCCGAAAAGCTTAAAAGATCCGCGCCGATTTCCTGCACGTTCAGCCGAACATACGGCGCAGCCTGCACGGCGTCCGAGAGAAAAATCGCCCCGTGCGCGTGCGCGATTTCCGCCGCTTCTTTTACGGGCTCTATCGTGCCGAGTTCGTTGCTCGCATACATCACCGCCACAAGCGCGGTATGCTCATCGACGTTATTTCTTAAATATTCGAGATCGATTTTGCCGTGGCGATCGATGGGGATCAGGCACGTTTCGAAATCTTCTTCGGCGGCAAGTTTTTCCGCCGGTTCGATCACCGCGTGATGCTCGGCGGAAGAGATGAAAATTTTATTTCTGCCGCGTTTTTTCTGCGCGCGCGCCGCGCCGAACACGGCGAGATTATCCGCTTCCGTACCGCCCGAAGTGAAAAACACTTCTCCGTCCTTCGCGCCGATCAGCCGCGCGATTGTGCCGCGCGCGGTATCGAGCGCAGCCATTGCTTTTCTGCCGAAATAATGCTGCGAATTCGCGTTGCCGAAAGTTTCGGAAAAATACGGCAGCATGATTTGCAGCACTTCGCTATCGAGCGGGGTGGACGCCGCGTGATCGAGATAAATTCTTTCCTGTTCTTCCATACTTCTCTCCTTTTGCCCGTTTTCGCCGCCGAATGAGCATGCATAACCGAATCGATTGTGTATTTTTCTAATTATATACGTTTTATGCAGGAAAGTCAATATAAAAACTGCCGCAAAGCGAAAAAATATTGTTTCACGCAGAAAAAAACGATGATTTTTTACGAATTTTTGCAATTTTTTTAAAAATTCGCGGCGGAATATCGGATTTTTTTGCTTTTCGACAATCAAAGTGTAAATTCGACAAAATAAGCCACGCGTTTTTGCCTTAATTCTGTTTGAGCGCGGCGAATTTTGTGGTATACTATTTTTGCGATACGGAAAGCGACAAAAAAAGCTATAAAACCGCTGTAAATCGCACCGTTAATCGACAAATATCATCAAATATCATACAAGGAGAAAAACTTATGAAGTTTATTGCAAAAGAGTATTTACAACGTTTCGATTTTCTCTCTGCCGCATGGGAAAGCCCGCACATGCAAAAACCCGTTGCCGCGCTCGCCATCGCCGAAAAAGAGCTTCTGGCGCAGATTGCCGACGCCGACGCGATTACCCGATTTTCCATGCGCCGCGCTCCCGATCCGTTCGACGCGGACGATCTGTGCGAGCGAGAAATCATTAAAATCACGGAAAATAAAAACACGGCGGAAATAATTTTAGAAAACGGCGTTCTCACGCTTGTAAACCCCGAATTCATCGAGCGCGAAGCCGCCGAAAAAACGCCGGAGCGCACCGTGCTGAAAGCTTTGGAATTACATACGCTTGCCGACAGATTTCAGTTGCACCTGCTGTTTCGCGACGAACCTCGGGATGATTTGTACGGCGGATACCGCTACTTCACGGCGAATTGCACTTTGCTGCATTTTGACAAAAAGGATAAAAACGCGGCATAATAAGTTTTTGAAACAAGCGGCCGAATCAGTTGATTTTTTCGCGGAAACATGATATAATTTTCGCGGAAATGAGTGATCTTTATATAAAATTGTATGAAAAAAACCGGGCGTTTCTTACCGCGCGCCCGAAATTGAAAAAATGCGTATTTCTCGCCGACAAACTCTGCACGGGTTTCGTGGGCGCGGCATACGCTTTTTTGTGCGTTTACGCGCTTTTTATTCTGCGGCTTTCTTCGCTCGCGGATTTTCTGCGGCTTTTCGGCTTGCCCGCGATCTGCCTTGCGCTTACCTCGCTTTTGCGGCGCGCCATCAACGCGCAAAGACCTTACGAACGCGGCATTGAGCCGCTCTTTATCAAAACGCGGCGCGGACAATCGTTTCCGAGCCGGCATTTATCGTGCGCGGCGGTGATTGCGGGCGTGAGTTTTGCTTATTTTTTGCCGTGCGGGATTGTGTGCGCGGTGTGCGCGGCGGCACTTTTTTATACGCGGTTTGCTTGCGGATGGCACTTTCCGCGCGATCTTTTTTGCGGATTGCTGCTCGGCGCGGCGTGCGCCCTGCCCGCGTTTCTGATCTGAAAAAAAATTTTTATAAGCGTATAGAAAAAACGCCCTTTCGCCGATTCGAGCATGCTTGTTTTTGCGGGGCGTTTTGTTTTTTATTTTGTATAATCGATTAAAATATCGGAAAGGGCGGCGAGCCGCTGCGGCGATAACGTTTCCCCGCGCGCCTTTTCTTCCACGCCCGCCTTTTTCAGAATTTCCGCCGCCGTTTCACGCGGCAGAGAAAACGATTTCATCAGATTGTTTTCCAGCGTTTTGCGACGGTTTAAAAATGCGCAGCGCACCGTTTTTCTGTACATTTCTTTGCTTTTCACGGGCAGGGCGTTTTCGATAAAATCGATCTTTACCACCGCCGAATCTACGTTCGGTGCGGGAAAAAACATATTTCTTCCCACCCTTTTCACGATCTTCGCTTTGCCGCGCAAAGCGATCGCCGCCGTGATCGCGCCGTATTCGGGCGTATTCTCTTTCGCACAGAAACGCTCCGCCACTTCCTGCTGTACCATCACGCACACGCCTTTCACGCCGACGCCCTCTTCCAGAAGCCTTGTGACGATGGGCGTGGTGACGTAGTAAGGCAAATTCGCAACCACGGTGTATGCGCCGATTTCTTTTTGCAGCGCGCTCAGGTTCTCTTTGGAAAAATCGCGGAAAACCACCTCGACGTTTTCGCACCCGGCAAGCGTTTCCGCAAGCACGGGTTGCAGATCTCTGTCCACCTCGTAGGCAACCACCCTGCCCGCCTTTTTCGAAAGCGCGCGCGTGAGCGTGCCTGCACCGCAGCCGATTTCCACCGCCGTATCTTCTTTGCCGATTTCCGCCGCTTCCGCGATGGCATCAAGCAAATTCTCGTCGGTGATGAAGTTCTGACCGAGGCTCTTTTTAAACGTAAAGCCGTGTTTTTTGAGTACGTCGCGTATTTTATCCATGTCTCTTCGCTTTTTGCTATTCTTTCCGCTCCGCCGTGCCGATTTTCTCGCCGCACTTCACTATGGTTTCCTTTTCTTCGGCGGTGTTTTTTAAAAATTCTTCGTCCGGCAGCACCGCGCCCTTTTGCGTAAGCACGATGATCGTTGACCCGCCGAATTCGAATTTGCCTTTCTCTTCGCCGCGCTTTACTTCGCCCGCGCCGTGATGATTCACGATTCTGCCCACCATCATCGCGCCCACTTCGCACTGCACCGCCGTGCCGAAATGCGCCGTTTCGATTACGGTGTATTCGCGGCAGTTTTCCGTAAACACCCGCCGCCGCCCGAGCGCAACCGGCTGCACCGTGTGCAGTCTGCCTTTGATAAACGTGTTTTCGCTTTTCACACCGTCGTCGAAATAAAAATAGCGGTGATAATCTTCTACGCAAAGGCGGAAAATAAAGCAATACCCGCCCTCGAATTTTTTCGCGAGTTCCGCGTTTTTCAAAAGCTCCGCCGCCGTGTATTCAAAGCCTTTCACCGTGAAACGCGCATTCTCCGTGAGCCGATACAGCGAAAGCTTGCCGTCGCACGGGGCAACGAACGCTTCGGGCGCGAAATCGAACGGGCGCAGTTCGCTTCTGATCCGCCGCGTGAAAAACGCGTTGAACGAGGGGTAGTTCTCTTTTTCGTACTGCGACAAATCAATCTTGTGCTTTTTTACGTACCCCTTGATTTTGTGCCGCGAAAGACGCGAATCAAGATATTTTCCCGCAAGTTTTGAAATCCATCGCGCCGTGATCGGCTTTAAAATCAGCGCGCCTATTTTCGTATAGTACAAAAATATCAGTATTCCGCGCGGCGCGGTTTGCTCTTTCGATACCGTTTCGCGCGGCGACGTTCTCTGCAAATTCCGATCCGACATCGCCTGTTACTCCCACGAGCGCAAAATCACGTGCGGCAGTACGCCGTTCATTTTCAGAATCGTCATCGTGCCGAGCAGAAGCACCGAGCCCGCCATCACGAAAATCAATTTTTTCACGGTGAGTTTCGGCATTCTGAATCGCAATACAAACGCGAACGCGATAAGCCCGTACCCCGAAAGCATGATCGCCGCCTGAATCGCCGGCGATTCGAAACACGTGGCCGCCATGAAAAAGCACGGCACGATAAAACCGGCGTTCGTGACGGGTAACCCTTCGTAGTACTTGCGCCGCCCCGCGCCCTCTTCGGACATGCGGATTTCTTCCGTTACGTCGAAATAAGCAAGCCGGATCAGCGCGCAAAGAATATACGCGGCGTATACGATCATAAAATACCAGCGGTTGATGTGCATGCCGAAGCCGATCATCACGGGCGCTACGCCGAACGCGATTAAATCGGAAAGCGAATCGATGCGCTCGCCGAACATGGCGTCTTGCTTCGAACGGTTTTTACGAGTCTTTGCAACCGCGCCGTCGAAACCGTCGAAAAATCCGGACAACAGCAAGCACAATACGCCGATTTCCGGCATCGACCGCCGGTTGCCGCCGATCGAAAAACAAATGCCTACTACCCCGGAAATCACGGACAGGTATGTGAGAATCACTCCGTAATGCCAGAATCCTACAAATCTTTTGCTTTCGCACTTCATTGGTTTTTCCGCTCCCTTTTTCTTTTCGTTTGTTTGTTTTCGTTACTCTTTTTCGTTCTCTTTTTTTGCCGTCTCTTCTGCTTTCGACGCAAGCGCGGCGGCTTCTTCCACGCTTCTTTCGAAATCGGCGGAATAGGCGGGCTTGATTTCGGATATTCCTTCCACCGCCTGCACGTACCTGATTTTGCCGCCGTTTTGCGATACGTGATAGACGAGCGTGAAAATGCCGCTGAAAATCAGGCAGCCGTAGTACGAAATCACGCGCGTGACCATCACCGCCACCACCAGAAACGGCTTATCGAAGAACGCCACCGTGGAGAATACGTTTAAATATAACAGCTCGAACACGCCCGAGCCGCCCGGCAGCGGCATCGAATTGTAGCCGAGCAGCACAAAGCATTGCAGGGCGAATACGTGCAGCATGTCCGTTTGCGGCTTAGCGGCTTTGAACACAAACGCCGTGATCGCCACCTGCGCGCCGCGCTGCAGCACGTTTAATAAGAGCGTTTGCAAAAACAGATTTCTGTGTTTTTTGATCTGCTCGCCGCAATAGCGATATTTTTCTACCATCGCGCTTAATTTTTCACGCAGGATTTCCGGCTTTTTGCTGAATTTCAGTTTCGCAAGCAGCGCAATCAGCGCGCCGCCCGTTTTCAGCACCGCGCCCGGATGTTTGAGGCACGCCATGAACAGCCAGATTAAAAACACCTGCATCACCACGCCTACGATGATAAACACTTTGGATAGCACGCTGAAATCGAGAAACGCCCAGCCGCCCGACGAAGTGAAAAGCGATATGACAAACGCCGCCACCCCGAGAACGAAAATCGCCGCCGTGTAACCGAGCAGATTGAACACGAGAATAAACGTGGTTGATCCCGCGTCGATTCCGTCTTTCACCATATAGTACGCCGAAGCGGGCTGACCGCCCGTGGCGGACGGGGTGAGCGCGGAATAGTATGCGTCCGCCGAAGAATACGCGAAAGCCGATACGAATTTCGTTTTATAGCCGAATTTTTTCGCGATATTTTTTAAGCTCCACGCTTCGGCAAGCAGAAACACGAGCATGCCGCCCACCGCCAGCACGATATACGCCGGATTGCAATTTGAAAAGAATGCCCGCACGTCCGCCCACGACAGTTCTTTGTTGCTCTTGATCAGTATGAATACGGTAAGCCCCAGCAGCACCAGAACAAACAATATATTAAAAAGATTCTTTCTGACTTTCTTATTCACGCGCCGTACTCCTTTTTGTATCCGACTATATTATACCAAACCCGTGCGGATAAGTCAAGCAATGCCGCGCGCCGCAAACGTTTAATTTATTCATTTCTTTCGTTTTTAGCCGAATAAAAACAAGCTTGGACTGATTCAGCGGGCAAATCGCGCCTGATACTGCGTTGTTTGCGGTTGTAGTGTACCGTAAAAAAAACGGGTTTTTCGCCCGTTTTTTCCGTTTTTCGGTTTTTTATTCTGCTTGCAAGGGTTTTTCTGTCTTTTCCGTTTTCTCCGTCTTTTCCGAATTTTCCGGATTTTCCGCTTTCTCTTTCGCGCTCTTCACAAACGCGCAGAACAGCGGATTGGGCTTTTCGGGTGTGGACGTAAATTCCGGGTGAAACTGCACGCCCACGAAGAAGGGGTGATTTTTCACTTCCACCGTTTCTACGATGCGGTTGTCCGGCGAAGTGCCGCCCACCACAAGCCCCGCGTTTTCAAGCGTTTGCCGGTATTCGTCGTTGAATTCGTATCTGTGGCGGTGTCGTTCGCGGATACTCTTTTTATCGCCGTATGCCGCCGAAATTTTCGTGCCTTCTTTCAGGGCGCACACGTACTCGCCGAGCCGCATCGTGCCGCCGATCTTCTTGCCTTTTTTCTCGGGCAGAATGTCGATCACGGCATGCCCTTCGCCGTTCGTTTCGCTTAAAAATTCGCCGCTTGTGGCGTCTTTGATGCCTGCTACGTCGCGCGCAAATTCGATCACCGCAATCTGCATGCCAAGGCAGATGCCGAGATACGGCAAGCCCGTTTCGCGCGCGTATTTGCACGCCGCGATCATGCCCTCGATCCCCCGCGAGCCGAAGCCGCCCGGAACGATCACGCCGTCGGCGTCTTTCAGCTTCTTTTTCACGTTGGCGTTCGTTACCGTTTCGCTGTCCACCCACAAAAGTTCGGCTTGCGCGCCGTTTTCGCCCGCCGCGTGCCGCACCGCTTCCACAAGCGATATGTAGGAATCGCGCAGCGCAACGTACTTGCCCACGATGGCGATTTTTACTTTCTTCTTCGCCGTTTTCATCGCCTGCACTTTCTGCTTCCAGCCGCTTAAATCGCACT
>ENA-UOOA01006891-UOOA01006891.1-human-gut-metagenome-genome-assembly--contig:-P61old-NODE-6891-length-10603-cov-4.628650_pt1 | contig 10603 bp, 8 predicted proteins | sample MGYA00242467_ERZ724014 | MGnify/ENA metagenome assembly ERZ724014
CTTTCCCAAAGGGGGTCCTCTGGGAAAGCGCGACCCAGAATTCGGCAAAATAATGGGGCACAGTTTCCGGTTGAGCTGTCTAACGGAAACTGTGCCCCAGAATGAGCGCTCAAAACGCGGCAGGCTTTCCGCAATAACTGTCTGGCGGAAAGCCTGCCCCATTTTCTTATAGCGAGTCTCTCTGGATCAGCTGCATGTGCATCACGGAGGTGGTTGGCTCGGCGCCCTTGATCATGTCGAGCGCAATGTTGGCGGCCATGTGGCCTTCTTCGCGCAGGGGCTGGCGGACGGTCGTGAGCGCGGGGACGCAGCGCGTCGCAATCTCGTGATCGTCGAAGCCGACGACAGAAACGTCCGCAGGAACGGATAGGCCTGCCTCGTTGAGTGCGGTAATGACGCCAGCCGCGATACGGTCCGATCCGCAGAGCACGCCATCGAAAGCAATCTCGCGCGCGAGGATCTGGTGCATGGCCTGATAGCCGTCTCCGCTGTTCCAGCCGGTATAGATAACGTTTGCGTCTGGGAGGTCTTCGCCCAAGACGGCGCGGTAGCCGCGCAGGCGGTCGACAACAGCGGGGTTGTCTTGCGGTCCCAACACGGCGACGATATCTTTGCGCCCGCGATCCTTCATGGCGAGTGCCGCAAAATGTCCGCCCTCTTCGTCGTCAGAGTAGACCGTCGAGAACACATCGCGATAGGGGTGGCCCTCGAGCTGGCCGCACAACACGGTGGGTACGCCCAGCTCGCGCAACACCTCGAGCAGCTCGCTGCCTTTGTAAGGGGAGACGTCGATCACGGCGTCGAATGAGCGGCGCTCAAAGTGCTCGCGTGCGCGGTTGCGCTCATGCGTAGAAGACGCCTGCAAGATAACGGGCAGATAGGACGACTCCGACAGTTCCTCGGTAATGCCGCTCAAAAACTCGCTATAGGTGGGGTCGCTGAAGAGTTCACTCAGGGGCTCGGTCACGAGCACGGCGATGATTTCCGTGCGCCCGACAGCGAGCGCTCGGCCACGAGCGTTGGGGACAAAATTGACTTCCTTGGCCGCCGCGCGGACGCGTTTTTTGGTTTCCTCGCTAATACGGGGCGAATCGTTGAGGGCGCGCGATGCCGTGGAGCGCGACACGCCGGCAGCTGCGGCAACCTCGGCAAGCGTAGGTGCGGTGCGAACTGGTTGGGTCATGGCGTCTCCTGGAAAATGCGGTCGATGTTGTCACTGATACGGGCTAGTGCGGATACAGCTTACTATAGTGCGCCTGAACAGCGTTCATGATATCCGGCCACTGGTGGCATTTCACAGTCAGGCTGCTGCTGAACATGGCTTGCAAGGGTGGGGCATAGATGGGCGCGGCCGTTGTCCGCTGCCTGGGAACGATGTCTTGCGCTGAGTTTCGATACTCAGGGTGACATAAGTGTCGCGGTTGTACAACCGGTTGCACCGTTAACCCGACCAAATCGACCGTTCAGCGGACAACCGGTTGCACAAGAATCACTACGATGACGAAGGAGCATCACCATGGACACCATTAACGATTGGGAAAACCAAGCGCTCACCCATAGGAACCGCCTGGCACCCCATGCGTACTTTATGGGTTACGAGACCGCCGATCTCTCTGCAACGTACAGCCGCGAGCTGTCGCGCGGGTTTGTCCAGCTGTCCGGCTCGTGGCAGTTCCGCCTCTTTGAGGGCCCCGCTGCCGTCTCCAACGAGGAGCTCTCCACGTACAAGCCCGAGTGGGATCACGTGGAGGTCCCACATCTGTGGCAGGTGGATGGCTATGGCAACCTTGCCTACACCGACGAGGGTTTCCCGTTCCCGGTGGATCAGCCGTTCGTTCCCTCTGACGACCCCACGGGCGTCTACCAGCGCATCGTCAACCTTCCCGCCGTTCCTGCCGGCGCTCGCGAGATCATTCGCTTCGACGGCATCGAGAGCTATGGCGAGCTGTACGTCAACGGTCAGTTTATCGGCATGACCAAGGGTTCGCGCCTGTCTGCCGAGTTCGACGTGACCGACGCGCTCGTCGAGGGCGACAACCTGTTTGCGGTCAAGGTCCTGCAGTACAGCGATGGCAGCTATATCGAGGACCAGGATATGTGGTGGGCCTCGGGCATCTTCCGCGATGTGTACCTTATGCAGCGTCCCGCCGCGCACTTGGTCGACTTTAGGTTCCGCACGCACCGCGAGGGCGATACTGCTCTGATTACGCTCGATACGGTTGCCGAGGGCGCTTCCCGCATCGTGTTTACGCTCAGCGATGGCGAGAACGTGGTGGCTACGGGCGAGTGCGTCGACGGCCATGCCGAGTGCAGCGTGACCGATGCCCACTTCTGGAATCCCGAGGACCCCTTCCTCTACGACCTTACGTTTGAGGTCTACGACGGCGACAAGGTGAGCGAGTACGTCCCACATCGCCAGGGTCTTGCCGAGGTGACGGTCGAGGGCAATCATATCTACCTCAACGGCACTTACTTTAAGATGCATGGCGTCAACCGCCACGATCACGACGATCACAAGGGCCGCGCCGTGGGCCTCGATCGCATGCGTCGCGACCTGGAGCTCATGAAGCAGCACAACATCAACGCGGTGCGCACGTCCCACTACGCCAATGACCCGCGCTTCTACGAGCTGTGCGACGAGTATGGCATCATGCTGGTCGCCGAGACCGATATGGAGAGCCACGGCTTCGAGAATATCGGCAATATCGCCCTGGTCACCGACGACCCGGCATGGGAGCCGGCCTACGTCGACCGTATTGAGCGCCTGGTGATGCAGGAGCGCAACCACGCCTGCATCATTATGTGGTCGATGGGCAACGAGAGCGGCTATGGCTGCAACATCCGCGCGATGTACGCCAAGGCTCACGAGCTCGATGGTCGTCCGGTCCACTACGAGGAGGACCGCAACGCCGATACCGTCGATGTCATTTCCACGATGTACTCCCGTGTGTCGCAGATGAACGACTTTGGTGAGCATCCGTTCCCCAAGCCGCGCATCAACTGCGAGTACGGCCACTCCATGGGTAATGGTCCCGGAGGCCTGTCCGAGTACCAGGAGGTCTTCGATCGCTGGGATTGCATCCAAGGCCAGTTTATCTGGGAATGGTGTGACCACGGTTTGGCTGCTGTGACCGAGGACGGCGTTGCCTACGATATGTATGGTGGCGACAACGGCGATTACCCCAACAACAGCAACTTCTGCATCGATGGCATGGTGTTCCCCTGGCAGCAGCCGAGCCCGGGCCTCACTGAGTATGGCCAGGTCATCTGCCCGGTTCGCATGGCTTACGATGCCGAGGCGGGCGAGCTGACCGTCACCAACAAGCGTTGGTTTACCACCCTCGAGGATGTCTGCCTGTCGGCCGAGACCCTGGTGGACGGCGACGTGGTCTGCCGCAAGACGCTCATGCCCGGTGCGGTTGCCCCCGGTGAGTCCGTCCAGCTTCCGCTAGTGATTCACGAGGCCGCGGTAGGCGAGACCCTGCTGACCGTGCGCGCCTACACCATGGCCGCTCACGTCTGGTGCGAGCCGATGTTCCAACTGGGCGCAAGCCAGTTTGCCATCGCCAACCATCCGGCGCCGGCCATCGCGGCTCCCACTCGTCCTGAGCTTACGGTCGAGGAGACCGAGCAGGAGATTCGCATTCACTCCCTCAACGGCGAGCTGACCTTCAGCAAGGTAAACGGCACCGTGAGCGAATGGAAGGCATCCGGCCGCGACGTCATGGCCTCTGGCCCTCAGGTTGGTTTTTGGCATCCGCTCGTCGACAACCACGCCCAGGAATATGACTCCCTATGGAAGGACAACTTCATCGATGTGATGCAGACGTCCACCCGCAAGGTTTCTTGGAAGCAGGACGGCAATGCGGTCGTCGTTACCGTGAGCCAACGTATTGCTCCTCCCGTTCGCGCGTTCGGCATGCGCGTCGAGCTCGTCTACACCGTGCTTCCGAGCGGTCGCGTCGACCTCAAGGTTTCCGGCGAGCCCTACGGCGATTACTCGGATATCATCCCGCGCATCGGCATCTCCTTTGAGGTTCCCGGTTGCGATCGTGCCGTCGAGTGGTATGGCCACGGCCCGGGCGAGAACTATCCGGACTCGCTGCGCGCCAACCCGGTCGGTCATTACCGCACTACGGTCGACGACATGTTCACGCCCTACGTTATGCCTCAGGACTGTGCCAACCGCGAGGGTACCCGCTGGGTTGCCCTGCGCTCGAGCCACGGTGACGGCGTGCTGGTGACTCGTCCGGCCGACGCCGCTTCCAACCCGTTCTCGTTCTCGGCATGGCCCTATAGCTGCGAGGCTATCGATAACGCCAAGCACGTCTACGACCTTGTCAAGGGCGACACGGTTACGGTCAACATCAACGACCAGTTGCTCGGCCTTGGCTCGAACTCTTGGGGTTCCGAGGTGCTCGATTCCTATCGCACCCGTTTTGAGAGCTTCAGCTTTGAGGTGTCCCTGCGACCGCTGACGTCTGCCGATCTGGCTCAGGCGCTGGCACCCATTAAGGAGGCATAAGTCATGCATGTCTTTAACTCGCGCGCCGATTTCGACGCTCAGATGAAGTCCGTCAAGAAGTGGATGCGTACCGGACAGGCGCTCGATGGTGTTGCCGACCTGCAGCACGACGTGGCTTACTCCATCGGCGACTCGTTGGTGTATTGGTGGGTGAACGCCCACGAGGCCGCTACCGCCGATCTGGTCGGTCACCGTCGCTATCATGCCGTGCTCGCCCCGCTCGACGGCGACCTGACTGTCGAGGTGGCTTCTAAGGCCGATCTTACCTGTACGCGCGCCTACAGCGATATCGACGATCGTGAGCGCTTTGAGGGAGCGGGGGAGACCGTGACGATTCCTGCCGGCGGCGTTGCCGTCGTCGAGATCGACGAGGCCTACCGTGTCGTGGCTGATGCCGCGGATCCCCGCGTCGTGGTACTGCACGTGACGGTTGAAGGATATTCCTTCCCCAACAAGTAGTATTCGTCCGCCTGGACGTTTGCTTCGCGCCGTTAAGGGGGATGGCTTTGTTGACTCCCTTTTCCCCATTCCCCTTAGCAGGTGCACCGTCCGTGTTTGCACTTGCAGCTCGGACGGGTTTAGATGACATTTAATAGATGATTGGGAGGGCTTATGAGCTCTGAAAAACGAGGAACGATTGGTTCGTTCGCTCTGCTGGGCATGACGGTCGCCGCCGTGTTCGGTATCAAGAACATCATCAACAACAACGCGGCCATCGGCTTGGCAGCTGCGCCGTCGTTCTTCTTTGCCACGCTTTTGTACTTTGTCCCCTATACCCTGGTTACCGCCGAGTTCGTCGGCCTCAACAAGGACTCCGAGTCTGGCGTGTACGCCTGGGTTAAGACCTCGATGGGTGGTCGCTGGGCGTTCCTGACGGCATTTAGCTACTGGTTCGTTAACCTGTTCTTCTTTGCGTCCGTCCTGCCCAACGTCATCATGTACGCGAGCTACGTGTTCTTTGGTGCCAACGCCGAGCTTTCGCAGCTGTGGATCACCATTATCGAGATCGTCGTCTTTGCTATCGCCACGTGGGTTTCGACCAAGGGCGCTAAGTGGATCGGCTCCATTTCCTCCTTCGGTTCGACCGCGGCTCTCGGCCTGACCGCCGTGTTCATCCTGCTGTCCCTGGCTGCTGCCTTTGGCGGCGTTGAGTTCGCTACGGCTCCTACTCCCGCTAACATGGCTCCCGACATGAGCAACTTCGCAACTGCGTGGGGCTTCTTCGGTACGCTTGCCTGGATCATCCAGGGCGTTGGCGGCGCTGAGTCTGTCGGCGTGTTCCTTAACGACCTTAAGGGTGGCGTCAAGGCCTTCGTGCGCACCGTCGTTATCGCCGGCCTGACCATCGGCCTTCTGTATGCAGGCGCTTCGCTGCTGGTTAACCTGTTCATCCCCGAGGGCGGCGTTGCCATCTCCACCGGTATCTTCGACGTATTCGGCGCTGTCTTTGCCCACTTTGGCATTCCCATGGAAGTGTCTACGCGCGCCATCGGCTTGATCCTTCTCGCCGCCACGCTGGGCTCCCTCATGATGTGGACCTCTGCTCCCATCAAGGTTTTCTTCACCGAGATCCCCAAGGGCGTCTTTGGTAGCAAGATCGTCGAGCTCAACGAGCATGGCATTCCTGCCCGCGCTGCTTGGCTGCAGTTCGCCATCGTCGTCCCCATCCTGATCATTCCGGCCCTGGGCTCCGGTAACCTCGACGACCTGCTCATGATCGTCACCAACATGACGGCTGCCACCGCTCTGCTCCCGCCGCTGCTGATCCTGCTTGCCTACTTTATGTTACGCAAGAACTTCGACGCTGCTCCCCGTGGCTTTCGCATGGGTTCGCGCACCTTTGGCCTGGTCATTGCTGCATTCCTGCTTGTGGTCTTCTGCTTCGTGCTTATCTGCGGCACCATTCCGCTCGATCAGCCGCTGTGGCTGACGCTGGTCTACAACGTTGGCGGTGTGGTTGTCTTCCTGGGCCTTGCCGTGATGTGGTACAACCGCTACATCAACCGCCTGCGCGAGACCGATCCCGAGGCTGCCGAGAGCGAGCTGCGTCCGTCTGTCCTTGACATGATGGAGTAGAAGCTGGGATTAATCTACGGCTGTGGAATAAATCGATTCCCCTTCCTAAGGAGGGGCCTTACGAGGCCCCTCCTTTTGTGTTTTGGAGCATGGATTTTGGGCCCTGTGGACAAAAATGCCAAATATGAGTACTGTTGCAAAATAAGTGCCATATCTATCGGCCGGTTTTGAGCAAAAATGGACTCAAATTCAATTTATCTAACCCCCTTTAAAGGGCGTTTGACGGCTTTCAACCTCTTCGAATCGCTCAAAGTAGGCAATTTGCTCTCGATTTTGCTGCTACTAAATTGGTGACAGTACTCATATTTGCCACTTTTTGACCACGGGGTATCCAGAGGGGCTCTCGACAAGCATCTAACGCTACAATAACTACCACGTGGCTGGGTTTGCCGGCCGAATGTGCGATGCCGCGGGAGGGGACATGGTCGAGTTTACAAAGACGATTAAAGATCCGTTGGGATTACATGCCCGCCCGGTTGCGCTGCTCTATGACATCATTGCCAAGCACCGTAGTGACGTGTCAGTCAGTATCGGCGACCGCCACACGGATGGCCGCGATGTCATGGGGCTCATGGCCCTCTATGGTGAGTGCGGCGAAAACGTCGTCTTTCGTGTTTCGGGCGTGGATGAGGCCTCCTGCGTCACATCGATCAGAAATCTCTCGCTCTAGGCATGATAGGGCGTGGTAAAGGATGGTCCTTTGCCGCGCCCTTTTGTTTCGTATAGGAAACTTTTTCGAAAAACTGAACAGGACCCTTTCCAAAAAGTTAACCACGTGCTAGTTTACTATAGCGAACATAGACGTGGCTAACTTTTAACGCGTCGATGTTGAGGACGAACTGACGTTAGGAGCCACTCATGTCTTGCGGACCGCAGATGCCGGCCATGCCGCTTTCGATGGTAAAAGCGGGCGAAACCGTGCGCGTGTCGCGTGTAAAGGGCAATGAGGACATGAAACACCACCTCAAAGACCTCGGCTTTGTCGAGGGCAACGAAATCCACGTGGTGAGCTCGAGTGGCGCCAATATCATCGTCACGGTGCTGGGCGCACGCTTTGGCATCGATTCCAAGGTTGCCATGCACATCATGACCGTCGGTTAGTCCGCAGCATTTCATAAAAACCGAAAGGGGGACAAGAGGATGAAGACGTTGGGTGACGTTAAGGTGGGCGAGAGCTCTACCATCGTCAAGCTTCACGGTGAGGGTGCGCTTCGCCGCCACCTTATGGACCTGGGGCTCATCAAGGGCACTTCGTTCAAGGTCGTGAAGGTTGCACCGCTCGGTGATCCGGTCGAGATCAACGTGCGCGGCTACGAGCTTTCCATCCGCAAGGAGGAGGCGGCTGTCGTCGAGGTCCAGTAAGGGCTCGCGGCGTATATTTCTGCAGATAAAGTTAGGTATTTCTAACTTAATGCAGCAACTTTGAAGCACATTATCCAGCCTGTGCGGAGAAAGCAGCGCAGGCACACAAGGAAGAAGGATTGAATGGCGGATTCTCAGATCCATGTCGCGCTGGCGGGTAACCCCAACTGCGGCAAGACCACGCTTTTCAACCTGATCACCGGCGCCAACGGCTACGTTGGCAACTGGCCCGGCGTCACGGTTGAGAAAAAGGAGGCCAAGCTCCTAAGCGACAAGAACGTTACCATCACGGACCTCCCCGGCATCTACTCGCTTTCCCCCTACAGCCCCGAGGAGCAATGCTCGCGCGATTATCTCATGAGCGGCGAGCCCGATGTCGTCGTTCAGGTGGTCGATGCCACCAACCTGGAGCGCAATCTATACCTGGCGCTTCAGGTCATCGAGACCGGCCTGCCTGTGGTCGTTGCCCTCAACATGGCCGATCTGGTCGAGAAGAATGGCGACAAGATCGACACCGACAAGCTCTCCAAGAAGCTTGGTTGTCCGGTCATGATGATCTCGGCTCTTAAGAACAAGGGCATCAAGGAGCTCTTCGAGCAGGTCAAAAAGTCCGCTGCTTCTAAGGGTCAGGTGCCGGAGCACAAGTTCGATTCCTCCATCGAGGACGTTCTGACGCACATCGAGAACAACCTTCCGGCGAGCGTTCCCGCCAACAAGCGTCGCTACTACGCCGTCAAGCTGTTCGAGCGTGATGCAGACGCCTGTAAACTCATCAACCTCACTAAGGAGAAGGCTGCTCGCGTGGAGGAGCTGGTCGCCCGGTGCGAGCAGGACTGCGACGACGATGCCGAGTCCATCATCACCGGTGAGCGCTATGGCGTCATCGCGCACATTATCGACGAGTGCATGACCAAGGCTCCTGCCAAGATGAGCACCTCCGAGAAGATCGATCGCGTGGTTACCAACCGTATTCTGGGCCTGCCGATCTTTGTGGTCATCATGTTTTGCGTGTACTACATCGCCGTTTCCACCTTGGGCGGCACGGTGACCGACTTCACCAACGACCAGCTCTTCGGTACCGACGGTTGGTACGTGCTCGGCCAGGGTCGCGACGCCTACGATGCAGCCGTCGAGGCCGCAGGCGACAACGCCGACTCGGTTGACCCGGCGCAGTACGGCCCCTATGTCCCGGGTATCACCACCGTGGTGCACGACGCCCTTGTGGCGGGTGGCACCGAGGACGGCGGCCTGGTCGATTCGCTGGTCTGCGACGGTATCGTTGGTGGTCTGGGCGCCATCTTCGGCTTCGTCCCGCAGATGTTCCTGCTGTTCGTCATGCTGTCCTTCCTGGAGGACTGCGGCTATATGGCCCGCGTCGCCTTCATCATGGATCGCGTGTTCCGCCGCTTTGGCCTGTCCGGTAAGTCCTTTATCCCCATGCTCGTGTCCTCGGGCTGCGGCGTCCCCGGCGTCATGGCCACCAAGACCATCGAGAACGAAAAGGACCGCCGCATGACGGTCATGACCACCACGTTCATTCCCTGTGGCGCCAAGCTGCCGATCATTGCCCTGCTCATGGGTTCCATCATCGGCGATTCTTCCACCACCGCCGCGTGGATCAGCCCGCTCTTCTACTTCCTGGGCGTCTTTGCCGTCATTGCTTCGGGCCTCATGCTCAAGAAGACCAAGCTCTTCGCCGGCCGCCCGACGCCGTTCGTTATGGAGCTCCCCGCTTACCACTTCCCGGCGATCCGCTCTTGGGCGCTGCACGTGTGGGAGCGCTGCTGGGCCTTTATCAAGAAGGCCGGCACGGTCATCTTCGCGTCCACTGTCGTGGTTTGGTTCCTGTCCAACTTTGGTAGCTACAATGGTTCCTTTGGCTTCCTGCCTGCGATGGACGGCATCCCCGAGGAGTTCATGGACTACTCCGTGCTTGCCATGCTCGGCAACCTGGTCGCTTGGATCTTTGCCCCGCTCGGCTTTAGCACCTGGCAGGCCACCGCGCTGACCGTCTCTGGCCTCGTCGCTAAGGAGAACGTCGTCGCAACCGCCGGTTCGCTGCTGTCCGTTGCCGACGCCGCCGAGACCGACCCGAGCCTGTGGACCGCGTTCGCCGGCATGTTCCCGACCATGGGCGCTTGCGTTGCCTTTGGCGCTTTCAACCTGCTGTGCGCTCCGTGCTTTGCCGCCATGGGCACCATCCGCAACCAGATGGACTCCGGCAAGTGGACCGCGATTGCCATCGGCTACGAGTGCGCCTTTGCCTGGGTGATCGGCCTGTTCATCAACCAGTTCTACAACTTGCTTTTGGACAGTTTGGTATCTGGACGATTGTGGCCATCGTGCTGCTGGTTGCGATGCTCTTCCAGATCTTCCGTCCCATGCCCAAGCATGCATGGACCGACGAGGACGAGACCAACACTGCTTCCGCCGCAGTTTCCGCTTAAGTCCGAATAAGGATTAACCCCTTTCCACGAGCCCGGGTGTCTCAGCGACACTCGGGTTTTTTGGTGGGAGAGATATGGCATTTCCGCAGATAAAACTGACCAAATTAAACCTGTCCCTATTCGGTAGGTGGAGAATGGGGTAAAGTAAGTGATGGTTAACTAGAGGAGGCTTGCTATGGCACCTATCGATATT
>ENA-UOOA01006899-UOOA01006899.1-human-gut-metagenome-genome-assembly--contig:-P61old-NODE-6899-length-10593-cov-5.525432_pt1 | contig 10593 bp, 10 predicted proteins | sample MGYA00242467_ERZ724014 | MGnify/ENA metagenome assembly ERZ724014
GACTCTCATTTGCTATTCTTTTTTTGCGCTGTAACTTATCTATTGTAATCCTACATCGGGCACCCCGCAATTTCATATGAAGCCATTGACATACCGCTATGCCTATGCTATAATTACTTCACATCTCTGAACATTCCGTGAATTTTCAGAGACGAAAATATTATGTTTGGAGTACAGTTTAAGTATGAAGAGATTTATAGCAGTTTCTCTTGCGCTTATTATGTCGCTTACGGCACTCGTAGGCTGCGGCAGCGATAAGCTCACCCTTGACAGCGTCAAGGCAGACCCCGTAGGCGCGATTACCGAGGCAGGAAATATCGCCTCGGCTGCAATCGAGAAGAAGTCCGCGTTCGTTGCGGCAATGAAGAAGCTCTCATCGGCTGACGCCAAGTCCGTCGAGGTAGCCGCATCCGCTGACGAGCTCGCGTCGGTGTCTCTCACCGCGAATACGTCCGCGTCAAAGAACCTCGCCTCCGGCAAACTCTCGTTCAGCATAAGCGAGACCGAAAGCGACACCTATTTCTGGGCTGATAAGTCCGGCGTTGCCGTAAAATCCCCCGGAATCCTCGGCGAGGAGACCTACGGCGTGAACTTCGACACGTTCACCACCGATGCCAAGAGCAGCGCGCTGCTTGACATGATGGGCATTGACTATGAGGACATCGCCGCATCGACCGACAGCGTGATAAATTCCGAGAATCTCCGTCAGGCGCTCGAGCAGCTGAAGAAGGATCTGATCGCGACCGCAAACGGCGATGCTGTTGTTGAGGAAGAGGACGTTGCGCTCTCCTCCGGAAACGTCAGCACCGTTTCCGTAAAGCTGCCGCTCAACACTACGAACGGCAACGCGTACATTGATGCCGTCGCAAAGTTTGCCGATATGTTTGCGTCGGCTGCGATCGACAGCGACACCATCGGATCGCTGAAGGCTGAGCTTGCGGATATCCTTGAGGGCGCCGACATCTTTGCAAAGGTATATCTTTCAAAGAAGACCGGTATCGCAGTCCGCAGCGATATCTCCGTTGCGGCAGACGATGTGAAGATCACATCCACCTCCACTATGCTCACCGACAATGCGGCATCTATCGACAACGATATCGCTGTCACCGTTGAGTCCGACGGCGAGACCGCAAACATCACCGGCGAGATCCGCGCGGTTGCCGAGAGCGGCAAGGAAGGCGTTACATACAAGCTGTCCGTTCCCGATATGAACGGCTCCGGCGAGGCTGACATCACCGTATCGGCTGTCCGCAACACCTCCGACGGCAAGCTTGAGCTGAAGGCGGGCGGCAAGTTCGGCGGCGCCGAGACCAGCTACACCGTCACCGGAAACCTCACTTACAGCGACACCGAGTGCTCGCTCGTACTTGACCCGATCGACATTCCCGACGTGTGCAAGATCAACGCATCGTTTAAGGTAGTGACCGGCGTCGAGCCTGAGGCAGTTCCCGCGTACAACAACGTTCTGACCCTTGATCAGGACGGCATCCAGTCGCTTATGCTTGACATCGCCTCCTCCGAGGTGATCTGGGACCTCGAGTCCATCTTCGGCAACGGCGGCTATGACTACGATGACGACGATTTCGACTGGGACGACGATGACTTTGACTGGGATGAAGACGACCTCGATTGGGGCGACGACATCGACTGGGACAGCATCGACTGGAACGATCCCGAAATTATCGGCTGACAGATAAGCTCTGCAAACCGAGACCCATCCGTACAAAAGTGCGGATGGGTCTTTCCTTTTCCCACGACAAAACAGCGCCCGTATATTTCAAAAAAGCAACACCGTACCCTCAAACGCGGCAAGCCCCCGCCTGTAAATCGCCCGCACCTCCCTGTCCAGCGCGGCGTAAAATTGTTGATAATACTACTTGACTAAATCCGTGCGCGGGAGTAGAATATAAACTGAATAACAGCGGGCTGTCCCGCGAGACTGTGAGGTGAAGATCGGATTATGCAGTCATCAATAGATATGATAATCGCGAACGACCGCAAGGCACGCGATGCCGTCGCACGGGCAGAGGATGTCCGCCGCAGCGCGGCAGACGAGCTTGCGGAGAAGAAAGCCGAGATATCGAAGAATATAGAAAAAGAGGCACAGGCCGCCGCAAGCGAGGCGAAACGCCGCCTTGAATCCGCGGGCACGCGCGACACCGAAAAAAGAGAGGCGCACGCGAAAGAGGTCTGCCGCAAAATGGATGAGCTGTACGCCGCCAAGAAGGCGGAGTGGATCGAGAAGTACACCGCGGAGATAATCGGCGGATGAGTAATTCAAAACCTTGCGAAGGGATGTGATGTGATGCTGTCTTCAATGTCGTCGGGCGCGATACTCTCGAAAACGCGCGCGATGTTCGGTCAGAGACTTACCGCAGACGATTACAAAGCCCTCGCTTCCAAAAAGGATGTCGGCAGCGCGGCAGCGTATCTGCGCACTCTCCCCGCGTACACCGAAGCACTCTCCGGCGTCAGCGACAACACGGTCAGACGCCGGCAGCTTGAGGCGCTCCTCCGGCAGAAGCATTTTCACAGCTTTGAGTCGCTCTGCCGTTACGAGCTGACCATCGGCGAGCGCTTCTCCGATTTCATCCTGCTCCAGACGGAGATCGCGCAGATAATCGAGAGCATCTCGCGCATCATGGCAAACAGGCGCGACGGCGCACCGATATCGGTCTCGCCGTATCTCGAGCGGCGGATCAAGGTTGACGCGCGTGCGCTTGAGGCAGCCTCCTCGTATGAGGATCTGCTCGCCGCCGTGAAGCAGTCGTACTTCTACGACACGCTCGCATCCCTCGGAAAAACGCTGTCGGGCGATCTCGTGCGCTATGAGAACGCGCTGTACGCCGCGTTCTACGATCGGATATTCGACGATATCCGTCACAGTCTCGGCGGCAGCGCCGAGAGCACGCTCACCGATCTGTTCACATCGCAGATAGATCTCGAAAACCTTGTCCGCGTGGTTCGCCTGAAAGAATATTTCAAGGCGGACGCAAGCTACATCCGCATGGCTTTGCTCCCGCACGGCAACGTCCGGGGCAATACCGCAGAGCGGCTTATCGCCTGCAAGGATGCGCCCGCCGTGCTTGAGTGCGCCGAGAATATGAAGATATTCCGTGGCAAGCTCGCCGATTTTGCGGCGTGCACGAGGATCGACGAGCTGCCGCAGAGGTATATGCTCCGCCGCTCGTACCACGAGATCTATTTCTCAAGCGAGCCGTCGGTCGTAATGATCGCGTATCTCCACATATCCGAGACCGAGATATCAAACATTATCCGCATTATTGAAGGGATCAGATATTCCGTCTCTCCCGATAACATATACGGAATGCTCCTGCTGCCGCCCCGCGAGGCCGGCGCCGACGAGCACAGCACAAACGAAAGGAAGGTCTGAGAATTGGCTGTTGCTTCAATGAAAATCGTGAACATCGTAGGCCCCGTCTCGATGTTCGACCAGGTCGCCCGTATGACCGGCAGCTCCGGACAGTTTCAGCCGGAAAACGCCGTATCGTTCTACCGGACGAACGACAACGCATCGCCTATGGCGCAGAAAAACCCGTGGGCGGCGCCTGCTGCAAGACTCGAGGCTGCGCTGCCCGCAGGGGCAACGTTCGCGCACGATGTGAAGCCCCTCACCGATATGTCGCCTGAGGATATGCTCCGCGAGGTCGAGTCGTTCGCCTCAAAAATGGAGGAGCTCGGGCAGCGGTGCAGCGAGTGCGAGAGCGCGCTCGCGGAGGAATCCGGAAAGGTCGAGATGCTCTCACACTTCACGGGTCTCTCTATTAATATGAAGGAGATCACCAAGCTCGAGTACACGTCCACAAGATTCGGCAGAATGCCGCGCACCTGCTTCGGCAGACTCGACGAGCGTGACCGCGACGGCAAGCTGTTCGCGTTCAAGTGCACCGAGGACGACGTGTTCACGTACTGTGTAATCTTCTGCCCGAAATCGTACTCAAAAGAGATGGACCGCATCCTCTCCGGACTTTATTTCGAGAGAATATTCGTGCCCGAGAAGGATATGACGGTCGAGTCGCGGTGCGAGCTGCTCCGCGCGGACATTGAAAAAACGCGCCGCGCGATCGAGGACGCGCACGCCGAAGCGAATGCGTTCTGGGAGAAGAACCGCGACATGATGTCGGCGATCCACGGCGCGCTTCAGCGCGAGAGCGTCTACTCCGAGATGCGCAAGTACGCCGCGGTTTACGACGACAAGTTTATCCTTGTCGGATGGGTTCCGTCCCACGACGGCAAAAAGCTCATCTCCGAGCTTGAGGAGCTGTCCGGCGTTGAGGTTGTTGTTGACAGCGCTTCCTCCGAGGCGGCGCACAATCCGCCGGTCAAGCTGAAAAACTCGCGCCTGACGCGTCCGTTTGAGATGTTTGTCGATATGTACGGTATGCCGTCCTACGGCGAGTTCGACCCGACACCGTTCGTTGCCGTGACGTACACGCTCCTGTTCGGAATAATGTTCGGCGACCTCGGTCAGGGACTTCTCGTGTCGCTCGTCGGCTACCTCATCTGGAAGCTCAAAGGAATGGAGCTCGGCCGCATACTTATGAGGTGCGGTATATCCTCCGCCGTGTTCGGCTGTGTTTTCGGCTCCGTGTTCGGATTTGAGCACGCGCTCGATCCGATGTACCACGCGCTGTTCGGTCTCGACGAAAAACCGATTGAGGTAATGCAGCCCGCGACCACCAACATGATCATCTACGCCGCTGTCGGCATCGGAGTTCTGCTCGTCGCCGCAGCAATGCTTATAAACATATTCTCCTGCGCGCGCAGGCGCGATCTTGAGAATCTGCTGTTCGGCCCGAACGGAATACCGGGACTTGTGTTCTACTGTGCGCTCGTCGCAGGGCTTGTGTGCCAGATCGTTATGGGGATTCCCGTGATGACTCTCCCGTACATTCTCGGACTTGTCGTGCTTCCGCTCGTGCTGATCTTCCTCAAGGAGCCGCTCGGCAACCTCGTCTGCGGCAAGCACGAGAAGATCGAGTGGGGCAACTACCTCGCGCAGAGCTTCTTCGAGCTGTTTGAGACGGTGCTCTCGTATGTAACCAACACAATGTCGTTCCTGCGTGTCGGTGCGTTCGTCCTCGTTCACGCCGGAATGATGATGGTCGTGTTCACCCTCGCCGGAATGTCGTCCGGTGTCGGATACGTCGCGATCGTCGTGATCGGAAACATCATTGTCAGCGGACTTGAGGGACTGCTCGTCGCGATCCAGGTGCTGAGACTTGAGTTCTATGAGATGTTCAGCCGCTTCTTCGACGGCGGCGGACGCCCGTTCGTTCCGGCTGGCTCGGAAAATAAGTGATCCCGTAAACCAAACCACCCCACAGGGGAATAAAAATAAAAACGGAGAGAATATCATGAATACCTTTATTTTCGCACTTCTTATGCTCGCGCCCTTCGCGGCTGTCATCGCAACCATCACCTATGCTGTAAAGTTTGTCAGAAACGGTCACGCTCCCAAGAGCGCGATCACCCGTCAGCTCGCCGCATTTGCGATCTGCGGCGTCATCATTTGCGGTGCTGCCGTAGGTGTAAGCGCAGCCGGAAACGATTCTTCGGCTGAGGCTGACACGGCAGTCGCAACAAGCGAAGTTGCAGATGCGGCGGATAACGGACAGAGCGGATTTGCCGAGGGCATGGCGTACCTCGCCGCAGCAGTTGTTACGAGCCTTTCCGGTATCGGCGGCGGTATCGCGGTCGCGGCAGGTGCTCCTGCGGCTATCGGCGCAACCTCCGAGGATCCGAAGGCGTTCGGTAAGGCGCTGATCTTCGTTGCACTCGGAGAGGGTATTGCGCTGTACGGACTTCTCGTATCCATCCTTATTCTGTCCAAGGTCTGATCCCGCCCGTGCGGGCAAGGTGCCCGGCATCGCGGTACAGATTCAAAGAAAGGAATGTCCGTAAGCATGAAATTTTATCTGCTCAGCGATAATGTCGATACCATAATGGGTATGCGGCTCGCCGGAGTCGAAGGCGAGCTTGTGCAGTCTGCCGACACGTTCAGAAGCGTGCTCGAGCGCGCGATGGATCTGGAGGGCGTCGGAGTCGTACTGATAACTCAGAAGCTCGTTTCGCTCTGCCGCGAGGATATTTATCGCCTCAAGCTGACCAGAAAGAACGTAATTTTGACGAGTTCCTCAGCGCGGTCTACTTCAGCGCCGAGGAAAAATCCAAGAAAATGATCCGCGAGATCGACGAGGCGTCAAGCAGTGCGCTCCGCTCGTACACCGACGAGATGAGGCGCGCAAGTGCCGAGCGCCGCCGCCGCGAGGACGCCCGTGCCGCCGCAGCAGGTGCTGCGGACACGTCCCGCAGAGCCTCTGCGATACGGCAGTCGCTGTTCGCACGCCGAGAGGAGATCGCGCACGAGGTTTTCGATGAGGTGGCAAAGAGAGTCGCCGACTACACAGGATCGCCCGCATATAAGGACGCACTCGTCCGCGACGCCAAGGCCATCGCCGATACGCTCGGCGGTGCGGACGGCGCTAAGCTCGCCGTGCGCGAAGCCGATATGGGCTACGCCGCTGACATCACCGCTGCGTGCGGACTTGAGGTCGTGTGCGACAGCCGGATCTCGCTCGGCGGTGTGCGTGGACTCTCCGGCGATATCGAATGCGATCTGACGCTCGACTGCAAAATGTCGATGGCAAAGGAAAAGTTCATGAGAGAATCCGGCCTTACTGTGGTCTAATTTTTCTCTTTCTTCTGAAAGGTACGGTATAGAATGGCAACATCAGTAATACTCGGGATCAACGGCCCCGTCGTTACGGCTGAGAGCCGCGGATTCTTTATGAAGGAAATGGTGTACGTTGGTACATCCCGCCTGATCGGCGAGGTGATCGGACTTTCCGGCGACACGTCTACCATACAGGTGTATGAGGAGACGGAAGGGCTTCGCCTCGGCGAAGCGGTCGAAGGCACCGGTGCTCCGATGAGCATTCTGCTCGGCCCCGGCATCATGGACAACATTTTCGACGGTATCGAGCGTCCGCTGAAGGAGCTTGAAAAGCTCGACGGCTCGTTCATCGCGAGAGGTTCAAAGATACCGCTTCTCTCCGAGACGAGAAAGTGGAAAACGCACGTCACGGTAAATGTCGGTGATACGCTCACCGGCGGCGCGGTGATCGCGGAATGCGAAGAAACGCTGTCCGTCACGCACCGTTCAATGGTGCCGCCTGATGTATCCGGCGAAGTGATCTGGTGCGCACCCGACGGCGAGTACACCATAGTCGAGCCTATCGTGCGCCTGCGTCTCGCCGACGGCAGCGAGCGCGAGCTGTTCCTCGCGCAGAAGTGGCCGATACGACAGCCCAGACCCGCGGCAGAGCGTCTGCCGATGAGCGTTCCGCTCATCACCGGTCAGCGCGTTATCGACACGCTGTTCCCTGTGGCAAAGGGCGGCACAGCCGCAGTCCCCGGCGGATTCGGAACGGGCAAGACCATGACACAGCATCAGCTCGCAAAATGGTGCGACGCCGATATAATCATATACGTAGGCTGCGGCGAGCGCGGAAACGAGATGTCGCAGGTCCTCGACGAGTTTTCGTCACTTGTTGACCCGCGCACGAACCGCCCGATGACCGAGCGGACCTGCCTCATCGCGAACACGTCGAATATGCCTGTCGCTGCGCGTGAGGCGTCGATATACACCGGCATTACACTTGCGGAATACTACCGCGATATGGGATATCATGTGGCGATCATGGCAGACTCCACATCCCGTTGGGCGGAGGCGCTCCGTGAGATATCCGGCCGACTTGAGGAGATGCCCGCCGAGGAAGGCTTCCCGGCATACCTCCCCTCCCGCCTGTCCGAGTTCTACGAGCGCGCGGGCAGAGTGACCGCTCTCTCCGGCGGCGAGGGCAGCGTCACGATAATCGGCGCGGTATCGCCGCAGGGCTCCGACTTCTCCGAGCCAGTAACACAGAACACAAAGCGATATGTCCGCTGCTTCTGGGCGCTTGACAAATCGCTCGCATACGCGAGACACTACCCCGCGATCAACTGGATCTCAAGCTACAGCGAATACTCCGGTGAGCTTGAGGAATGGTTCGACGACAACGCCGGCGCGGGATTCCTTGAGTACAGACGCCGCATCGCGTACATCCTCAAGGAGGAGGATCGCCTGATGGAGATCGTCAAGCTGATCGGTGCGGATGTGCTCCCCGACGATCAGAAGCTGATCCTCGAAACGGCGTCCGTCATCCGCGAAGGCTTTTTGCAGCAGAACGCGTTCCACAAGGACGACACATACGTCCCGCTTGAAAAGCAGCGCCGCATGATGGAGGTAATACTGCATCTGCACGACGGAGTGTCAAAGCTCGTCGCTGCCGCAGTGCCGATATCCGAGGTGAAAAAGCTCGGACTTTTCGCAAAGCTCAAGGGTATGAAATACGATGTTCCCAACGCGGATCTGTCAAAGTTTGACGACTATATCCGCGAGATCGACGACGCGCTTGCAGGCGTAAGATAACGTTTTGCGCGGGAAAGGATATTTTTATGATAATAGATTATCTCGGCGCGAAGGAGATTTCCGGTCCGCTTTTGGTGCTCAAGAACATTCCCGGCATCGCAAATGAGGAAATGGTCGAGATCCGCACCGACGGCGGCGCAATACGACAGGGACGTGTCGTTCAGGTCGATCGCGAGCGCACCGTAATTCAGGTGTTCCAGGGCACGTCCGGGATCTCGCTCGACAATACAAAAACGAGATTCCTCGGTCACCCGATCGAGCTTCCGCTGTCGTCGGAGATGCTCGGACGCGTGTTTGACGGCGCCGGCAGACCGGCGGACGGCATGGGCGAGGTCTTTGCCCGCGAACGCCGCAATATCAACGGACTCCCGATAAATCCCGTGTCGCGCACGTATCCACAGAACTACATCTGCACGGGCGTGACCTCAATCGACGTGCTGATCACGCTTATCCGCGGTCAGAAGTTGCCGATATTCTCCGGCTCCGGTATGAGCCACAATGATCTTGCCGTGCAGATCGCAAGGCAGGCAAGGCTTGCCGGCGAGGATGACGCGCGATTCTGCATCGTCTTTGCCGCAATGGGCATAAAGAACGACGTCGCTGAATACTTCCGCCGCAGCTTCGAGGAATCGGGCGCGTCGGAGCGCGTTGTGATGTTCTGCAACCTCTCGAACGACCCGATCGTCGAGAGAATACTAACGCCGAGGTGTGCGCTGACCGCTGCCGAATACCTCGCATACGAGGAAAATATGCACGTGCTCGTCATCATGACGGACATGACGTCCTACGCGGAGGCTCTGCGTGAGTTTTCGTCCTCCAAAGGCGAGATCCCTGGACGTAAGGGCTATCCCGGATACCTGTACTCCGATCTCGCGTCGCTCTACGAGCGTGCGGGAATCGTGAAGGGGCGCGGCGGCTCCGTGACCCAGCTCCCGATCCTGACTATGCCGAACGACGATATTACGCACCCCGTGCCCGACCTTACGGGCTACATCACCGAGGGGCAGATCGTGCTTGACCGCTCGCTCGGAATGGCGGGGATCTACCCGCCGGTGTCTGTCCTGCCGTCGCTTTCACGACTGATGAAGGACGGAATCGGCGAGGGTTTCACCCGTGCCGATCACGCGGCGCTCTCCGGTCAGCTTTTCGCCTGCTACGCGCGGGTCATGGATGCCCGCTCGCTCGCGTCCGTCATCGGTGAGGAGGAGCTGTCCGACGAGGACAAGAAGTATCTCGAGTTCGGACGCCGGTTTGAGTCGCAGATACTGACGCAGCGCCCGGACGAATACCGCTCGATGGAGGAGTCGCTCGACCTCTGTTGGGACGTACTGTCCACGCTTCCGAGAAGCGAGCTTACGCGAATCGAGGAGAGCGTTCTCGACGAGCACTACAAGGGCTGATGCCGGGAAAAGGAATCGGCATCTGAGATTGTACAATTTTGGTAATCTAAAGATTTAGCATCTGAAAAAGGAGGGTGGCGTCTTGGCAAAGCTTGCGCCGACAAAGGGCAATTTTCTTGCGGAAAAAAAGCGTCTTGAGCTGGCGAACACCGGCTACGAGCTGCTTGACCGCAAGCGCAACATACTAATACGCGAGATGATGCAGCTGATCGACACGGCGAGCGAGCTGCACGGTCAGATAGAGCACACGTTCGGCGAGGCATACGCCGCGCTTCAGCGCGCCAACATCACGGGCGGAATACGCGAGGATCTGGCGATGGACGTTCCGCTCGACGACTCGCTTGACATTCGCTACCGCAGCGTAATGGGCGTTGAGATCCCGATAATCGAGTGCGACACGAAGCCGCCGCAGTACCCGCCGTACGGCATGGCGGAATCGAACTCCGCTCTCGACGAGGCGTACCTCCGATTCGCCGAGGTGAAGCGGCTCGCAGCCGTGATGGCGGAGGTGGAAAACAGCGTTTACCGCCTTGCCGACGCGATCAAAAAGACGCAGAAACGCGCGAAGGCGCTCAAAAATATCATTATTCCGGAGACGGAGGCGTCCGTTCGCGAAATTTCCGTTGTTCTTGAGGAGAAGGAGCGCGAGGAATTCTCACGCATGAAGATCATCAAGAAAAAGAAAAACGGTTAGCGGGA